>JADMIO010996647.1_pt1 | contig 14838 bp, 12 predicted proteins | sample 8958161 | NCBI WGS metagenome assembly JADMIO01 (sample SAMN16585339, study PRJNA669376) | soil metagenome | isolation source: Crop rotation soil | place: USA: Cullars Rotation, Alabama | collected 2011 | reverse complement strand
GCCGCGACTTCAAGTCACGTGAATTCCAAGCTTCGGATCCCACTGTGCTGGAAAGAAATTCGTCTGGTAAGTGACGGTAAAGCTCTTCGTCACCGATTGACTGCCAGCGTGAAAGGTCACGCTCCATTGGTATGTACCCGCAGGATCGCCGCTCGCGAGTAGCACGGGCTTCACCGTCGCCGAGCCATCGCTGCTAATGACGAACTTTCCGCTCCAGTTGGAAGGGGTCCATACGTAAGGGCTGCCCGAACATGATGAGCCGCCCGGCGTTGTGCAACTCCAATCAATCTCTGTTACCGAATTGAAGCCACTGCCGGTGAGACCGATGCTGGGCTGGTAGGGCTCGCTGCTCGATGAGTAGCTGCTGCTGAAGCCGCTCACCTGTAATGTTGAGCCGTAGCTGACGCTGAAATTTTTCGTCACGTATGAGCCGTCGCTGGCGTAGAAGGTCACGCTCCACTGGTATGTCCCAGTGGGGTCGCCGCTAGCTAGCAATGTGGGTGAAACGGCAGCGGAGCTGTCGCTGTAAACGACGTACTTCCCTGACCAATTGGACGAGGTCCACGTATAAGGACTCCCAGAACACGTGCTGCCGCTCGGCATCGTGCACGACCAGACGATCTCGACGACCGAGGTAAAGCCGCTCCCTGTCAGACTGATCGTAGGTCGATACGGTTCGGTTTGGCTTGAATAGTTGCTGCTGAAGCCATTCACCTGCAAGTACAGTTGGGGTGCGCGTGAACTTTCGGAGATTTGGTTTGCATGGACCGAAGGTGTTCGCGGTGTGGCAGCGGCTGAACTGATCGGCCCGCTCAGAGCCGCGAGTGCAAAGGTTAATGCGTAGAGATTTACAATCGACGGTCGCGCGAAAAAATGACCAGCCGCCATTTTGCCCCCCAAAACGACACCCAGTTGCAGCTTATGTCCAAAGTGTACTCTAGTCTAGTCTCGAATTCTCCCAGTCGAGTGGAACCTGAAATCTTTAGATTCACTAAGTTTTTTTATGCGCACAGACGCGAAGATAAAAATAATGGGCGAGGGAGATGCTACTTCTCTCTCCCTTCGCGCCTCGTCGCGTGCCATGCATCAAGCATCCAGTGAGGCAGCTGGTTGCGTCGCCCCGGTGGAGCGCTTCCCAAGTTCTCGCCCAAACCCGGTGTTATTGGCGTTCAAGGTGCGGCTATGCTGGATGCCGTAAGCAGGGCGGGCAGGGTGGTTACGAGTGGAGAAAATCGGCAACCAAAAAATCTGGTCCTACTTCAACGACGTATCCACCGCGAAAGCCGCTTCAAACACGAAGATTCGGGCCGGTGACGGTCACCGCGTTCAAACCTACTTCGAATTAGCCAAGAAAGTCGCTGAGCTCCAATATCCAAACCGTGATTATATCTTGCTCTTTCGTGGCCAACGCACGGATCACAAAACTTCAAAACACAATTCAACGCTTAAGCCGACGCTGTTTAGGCTGAACGGCAAGAAGCTGCCAACCTCCAAAACACTGGAGAAGCGCTTTGCATTCTTGCGCAGAGCAGAAATCGGGCTCGTAGATAGATACGCCAAAGCAGGATTCATCGGGATTGAGCGACTTAAACGGCATCGGATTCTACGATGGGCAATTTTGCAGCACTATGAAGTCTGCCCAACGCCCCTTCTGGATGTGACGCACTCTCTTCGGATAGCCGCATCCTTCGCATCAAGGCAGGCGGGGAGTGGCGACGTGTTTGTCTTCGTACTTGGAGTGCCCAATCTCGGTGGCGCGGTGACTGCAAGCTCGGAAGCAAGTTTGCAGGTCGTGCGTCTGTCGAGTGCTTGCCCGCCGGATGCGGTGAGACCTCACGTGCAAGAGGGCTATCTTCTCGGAGAATATCCAGAAATCGCGGACATCGAGTCAAACATCACGTACCGCTATTACGAGATGGATTTTGCACGTCGGTTGGTTGCCAAGTTTCGGTTTGAGCCTGCCCCGTTCTGGCATAGTCCAAATTTCCGACCTGCTCCCGAAGAGGCGTTATATCCAAAGGAACATCGGGATGCGGTGCTGGCTTTGACAGTGGATCTCAAAGGTAGTCTTACCTAAGTCGATGAGTGTCGCGAGGCGGCAGCCAAGCCTGCCACTCCATCAGAACGTAACCACCTTCTTCGTATTCAGAGCATTGGGAGGCGTGGGCGCGCAAGCGAGCGGCCTATATGAACCTTGCAGACGTACTCAGCGGCTCGTGAATGGAGGCACTCGTAATCAGCACGACGATGCGGGTTCGATCTAGCGATACTGTCCGTCTTCACAATAAAAGCCACTGTGTAATTGCCTGACCGGGTGGACGCAGCGTTGTGTGGGCGTACTCCAAGCCGACAAATTCAAGCTGAGCATGCCCGCCGGTCCGACTCGAAAAAAAACGCAAATGCCTCGCCAGCGTGCCTCAGAGCGCGCTACAGGTACTATCGCCTATTAGGCCACAAACCCATGCATTCGGGACTAAAGAGTCGCAATACTCTCGGCAGGCCAGCCCGGCGCGCCGGCGGCCCCGATCGCAATTTGCGGCCATCACCATGATCGCAACGCCGCGGCCGCGCACATCGCCAACTGTGCGCGCTGGCGCAAGAATTGTCCTCGAGCGGTTGCATTCGATTCAGCCAAACCGGCGATAGACCTTGGTCTGGCGTGCCTCGCACTCCTCCAAAATCCAGCGGCTGAGTTCGTCCATCGCAGCAGCGGGAAACCCCAAGCCCGTCTGCTCCAGCCGCGCCTTGCACTGCAACAAGTCGGCGGCGGCCGACAACAGCAGCAAAAACTGATCGCGCTGCGATTTCGTGGCCATGGCTCAATGCGGGTTCGTTGCTGGCCGCACCGATGACCGTTCGAGCACGCCGGCCGCGTCCCACCGTCCTTCCGGACGGATAATCACGTACGGATCGGTCGAGACCATGATCGGCTCGGGGTGCGGCGCCAGGTCAGCCTCGATCTCGACATACGCGTGATCGGAAAACACCAGCGGCGCGTTCTTCTGCATCGGCCGGAAGCCGAACTTGGCATAAAACGCGACCAGCCGTTCCTGCGACTGGCCGTAGAATTTGGTGTAACCCTTGCGCCGGCCAAGCTCGATCGCCGCCTCGACCACTTCGTACTTGATCTTTGTGCGGCGAAAGCGTGCCAGCACGGCCAAGCGCTCGAGCTTCGCAAAGCTGCCGAAATAGCGAATGCGAATGACCGCGGCTGGCTCGCCGTCGACGAATCCCAGGATGTGGGTCGCGCAATAGTCGTTGTCGTCATATTCCTCGCGATACGGACAGTGCTGCTCAGCGCCGAATGTGGCGCCGCGTATGAACGCCACCATGTTCAAGTGCTCTGCGTTCGACGCGACGATGGTTTCCAGCCTTTGGTCGGGATCCAAGTCTTGGTGGGAATCGGCTTGGCCGCCGCTGACAAGCGGCAGGATCGCGAGCGTGCCGAAGCCGTCGCTCGAATCGAGCGGCACGAAGCCACGGCGGCGTGCGGCGCTCAGACCCTTTTTCGTGACCGAGACAGTGTACACAGGTACGTCGGGATAGACGCCGACCAACGCAGTCTTGATCAGCGGATTGACCGCCCGCGTCAGCCCGTGTGCCACCACAGCCCACACGTAAAGCGCCGCCGGCTTCGATCCAGCCGGCGCGATCATCGCAAGCGGCGGATCTGGCCGGTTCAGGCTCCCGTCTCGTAGTCCGATCAGTCCTTCGGCCGTCAGCGGCAGGAAGCCGTAATAGCCGGCGGTGACTGGCAGCGCACCGCGGTACGGCGCGTGCTCAATGACCCAGATCGCATCGGGATTGCGCAGCTGCACATCGTGCATCGCCCGCTGCGGTCCAACCCCAGGCCCTATCTCCGAAACGGTGAGGTCATGTAGCGCCGGGATTTCATCGAGCCGTGCCGGTCTCAGCCACAGCCGTCCGCCTTTGGGATGAATGCCCCAATGCGCCGACCCGTACCGGCCCAAGCTTGCGGCGCTGAACGCGTGCTGCTCCATGGTTTTGGTCCCCCTCCAACCATTGTGAATGGCCGTCAACCACGTCACCATGCAGCCACAACACCAGTGCAAGGAAGCCACATCGTGGAATTGGCATATTCCAGAACCGATGAACCCCACGGGGATCGCTGGGACGATTTCCGGTTCTTTCTGGCGGTGGCCAAGAGCGCCAGCCTCAAGCGCGCTGCCCATGCGCTCGGCACCACCCAGTCGGCAGTCAGCAAACGCATCGACCGGCTGGAACACAGCCTCGGCACGCGGCTGTTCGATCGCGGCGCCACCGGCACCAAGCTCACATATCAAGGCGAACGTATTCTGCCGCACGCGCTCGCCGCGCAACGCGAACTCGGCATGGCGCAAAGCGAAGCGCACGACGCCGACAGCCGCATCGAAGGCGATTGCAGCATTTTGCTGAGCGACGGCATCGCCACCTATTGGGTGTCGCGCTTCCTGTCGAGTTTCTACGAGCTTTATCCCAACATCGAATTGCGCATGATCCTGGGCAGCGATCTGGCCGCGCCCCACAATGAAATCTTCGATATCCGGCTGCACTATTTCGAGCCGGTGCCGAGCGAGCAGATCGCCAAGCCGCTCGCGACCGTCCACTTCCTGCCGTTCGCATCGCGGTCCTATGTCGACCGCTATGGGCTGCCGGCGACCCGTGAGGACTTGAAGCACCACCGCGTCCTCGACTCCGCCCAATACCTGACCTCGGCAAGTTCCTGGTCATCGTGGTTCGGGCCTGAGATCGACAAGAACATATCGCTGTTCACCAATCAGAGTGCATTCCTTGCCCGTTGCGTGGCGAACGGTGCTGGGATCGCGTTGATGCCAAGCTACATGACTTTGAGCGAAACCGAGATTGTGCCGATCGAGGTAGGATTGCGGTTCAAGACCAAGCTGTTCGTCACATATCATCGCGAACGCGCGCTCCAGCATCCGGTAAAAGCAACCCTCGCATTCCTGCGCAACGCGGTCTTCGATCCCAAAACCATGCCGTGGTTTGCCGACGAATATATCGCGCCCGCAAAGGGCTGGCGGGACAGCTTTCAGCGGGCGGCGGTGAATGCCCAAGCTCCCAAGCTGCATCTTCTGGAAGCCAAACGGGGTTGAAATGCCGAAGGCGAAAGGGTCGGCGGCGGACGTCCAGATCGGCGCGAGACTGCGCGCCATCCGGCGGGGCGCCCGAATGAGCCAGACCGAGCTCGGCGAAACGCTGGGCGTCAGCTATCAACAGATTCAGAAGTATGAGGTCGGGGACAGTCGCATCAGCGTCACCACCCTCCTCAAGGCGGCGCAGGTCTTCGGTATCCCACCGACCGATTTCTACCGGAACAGCGAGCCGGCGGCGCCGACGATGCGCCGGTCAGGCAGTCGCAAGCTGGACCGGTACGCGGCAAGCAGGGAAGGCATGGCGCTGCTCAAGGCATTTGCCGCCATTGGTAGCCCGGACGTGCGGCGGCAGCTGATTACGCTGGCGAAATCGCTGGCCGCGCACTAAGGCCGCTCGCAAGCCAGGGCGTGGGTGCGTGTCAGGCTTTCATCATTCTCGCGTGATATGCCCAGTCGGTTCTCGCCGGTGGCTCGAGCGGCAAAAAAGAAAACACCGACGCGTTTAGATCGCGGCCGATACATTGAGAGCATATGACAATGCCCAAGCAGATCGGGTCGAAGGCAGATAAACAGATCGGTTCTCGGGTGCGCAGCTTGCGCCGTGCCCAGCTGTTGACGCAGCGGCAGCTCGCCAAACAGATCGGTGTGAGCTACCAGCAGGTGCAGAAATACGAAACCGGACACAGCCGCATCAGTATCTCGATGTTGCTTAAGCTTGCGCAGGTCCTGGGAGCGCCGGTAAACGCGCTTTACGAGACGGCCGTTGCAGTACCGAACGCGACGAAGGTCGTCGCGGGGACTATGGATTTTCAGAACGAGGACATCGCGGCGCTGGTGACCGCATTTACGGCGATCCGAGACGTCAAAATCCGCAAGCAGCTGATCGCCCTGGTACGTGCCGTAGCTACGACCAGCGGCCCTCGCTGATCGCCAACGCGATCATGCATGGATCCAGAACGCGCTTTCCGCAAATTGCTCCCCTTTCCACCAATTGCTGCGTCCCGTCCCATACTGGAAGTTGACCGATCCCGCTTGGCTTTGCAGCGGCGCCACGACTTCGCCAGCCGCGTCTCGCCGCGCGCGGTGCGCATCGGTTTCCGGCACAATAGTGACAATGTGGCCCGATCGGCCGTCTTCCTTGCGACGCGCCACGATCACGCCAAGCGCACCTTGGTTGGCTTCGCGCTGAAGCGTTGTGAGGCTGCCAGTCTGACGCCATCCAAAACCCAGTCCGAAGTCTCGTAGCCACCGGAACAGATCGTTGGCGCGCATTTCGTCGATGGTATCGCCATAAAGCGGCTCGACGGTCTGCCCTTGCGCCAACAACGCAATCGCCTTTGGCGTCCACCAAACCCGCGGCAGGTAGACGCCGGCGAGGTAGCAGTAGTCGTGGGCGTACACATTGCAAAACGTGGTCCCGCCATGTGGCTGGTAGCGCAGATGTTTGGGATCGTCGACCGCCAGCCAAGTCACGATCGCAGCAAGTTCTGCGCACAGATCCGCTGGCATCGTCCCGCTTCGCCCGGGCTGACCCTGCTCATTGAGGGAGTGGGGTCCTGCGACAGCAGCGCGCGTCGTCACCGCGCCAGCTTTGCGCGGCATGTAAACCGCTGGAAATTTCGCGATCGGTTGACCGGCCGCCGGCGTGGCAATCGGCACGGCAGTCGCTTGGGGGGCTGCGGTCAAAAACTCGATTGCAGCAAAGCCTCTCAAATGTGCGCCGGCGAGAGAGGTTTCGACTTCGAGAAACCCGTCGTCTGGATTGCCAGTGGTGGCGCGCACCAATTGTCCGTCTGGAAGCTCGCCGACGACATTGGCGCGCGGATCCGGCGCGCTGATCTTGGGTTCGCTACGGAGGCGCAACGTGCTCACTTTCGTGTCCACCCGGAAAAAGGCGCCTGTCGCAGCAACCGGTGTCGGCGGCGCAAGTATGGCTTGGCCAGGTGGCGGGGGCGGGATTTTTGGTGATTGTCCGGCGCTGGTCGCCACGGTACGCGCCAGCCGCACGAAATCGAACACTTGCTCGCCGTAGTAGCGCGAACCGTCGAAATATCCTTGCTTCAAACCCTTCGAAGACCGGAAGCCGCCGGTGTTGTAAGCGATTGCAACGCAAGCGAACTCAAAATCGGACAGTGAAGTCTTGGCACCCCAGCCGATTTTCGTTTTGGCGGCATGAAGCTCATCCAGGCATTTCGCCAGGCTTGCTTCCAGCAGCGCGTAGCGCTTTTGCAGAAAGTAGTCCGGGTCTTTTCGGAAGAACTGCAGGTCATATTGGAAAATGCCAAACGCATGACAGAATTTGTCGGCCCTTGCCGCAACACCGGCATAGCTGGGCACGTAATGCGCCAGGTCTGCGAGGGCCTGATGGGCGAGGTCGAACATCGCCTGGCCGCTTTTTGCCTGCACCAGATCGGCTTTGGTTTTCGGGAAAGCATGTCGTCCTTTGTCCGCGTCCAGCGTGTCGCCGACGCACAACGCAAGAATTTGGGCGGTCGAGAGCTGCTTCTTGCGAAGCACAGTCCAGATGTCACCGGTTTCCTGACACGCAATCGCCGTCAGCATATCGACATCAAACGGTGTTCCCGCGATAGCTGTCTCAACCGCCGCTGCAAATTCAGTCTTGAACCAGCGCACATCGTCAGCAGTCGGCATGGCGTCCCCTCCATAGGGGCCAGAGCGCGCGACCGCCGCGATCGGACAACCTTGTCCCCTCCACGGCCGATAAGCCGTTACCGGTGCGCAATTTACGCGCAACCCGTTATTGTCTCAAGCGTGAGCCCATCTATTCGATACGGTGGTTTGACATTGCCACCGGTGTAATCGACCGGCAGCGCGGTTTATTCGATGCGAAGCTTTGCTTGTCTGCACTTGACAACCTGATGTTGTCAGACAAACAATGATGATGGGTTTGGTGGGGTGATCCCAAAGCGGGCAGCGGCACGATCTTGGTACCGGGCAACGCAGCCTTCCACAGAATGTCACTCCGCATTGGGCGCCGGCGAACGCGAACTGCTGGCGGGAGGAAGCTTGGATGGCAGGGGCAATCGCATCTGGTTTTTCAGAAGCGAACGATTGCAGTCGCGTCGGGGCGAGGGGGACGCCTAAGTCCGTTCGGTTGGCGGGCGCCGAAGCCGCAACCCGCGATCTGCTGGTCGACAACCTCGGCGAACACGGATCGAACGCGTGAGCGGCGGCGCACCGGTCTCGCTGCTGGTCAAAGCGCGAACCATTGCCCCGGCAGCTGCGATGGCGCTCGCCGGACAACCGTTGGCGGTCACCGTGAAGCCGCTGATGCCCAGTATCGATGCCGCGCGCGCCGCAGGTCTGGGTGCAGCCGCGCCACCGCGCTGGCACCATGTTCAGCTGACGGGCTGGCAGGGTTCCGCCTGGGATGCATGTCATGAATTCGCCAAGGGTAGTGGCCTTGGCGCTGTCGGCGTCGAATTTGTCGAACCGGATCTTGAACAACAGTGGACGTTTGAGGAACGCCGCACCGCCAACGAAGCCCTTGCCGCTGCTGCATGCACGGCAGCCGATGCGCAGCGCAGCGACTATCCGCATCTGACGGACAACGACTGGTTTCGCGATCCGGCACACGGCGAATTCCTCAAGGCGGTCGCCGCGCTGCCTGGCAGTCTGCCCATTGTCCGGGTCGCCCATCTCGATACCGGATACGATCCCAATCACCACGCCCTGCCAGAGACGTTGCTGACGAACCTTGCCAAGAACTTTGTGGACGATCCCCCGACAGCCGATGCGAGCGACCAAGCGACTGGCACTTGCAACAACAAAGGCCACGGCACAGGCACCTTGAGCTTGCTCGCCGGACGGGATCCCGCGGACCGCAACAAGACCATCGGCGCGGCGCCGTTCGTGCAGGCGGTCCCGATCCGCGTCGCAAATCGGGTGGTCTTGTTCTCCAACAGCGCGATCGCCAAGGCTCTCGATTATGTGCACAGTCTCTGTGACCGGGACGAAACGCGTATCCATGTCGTGACCATGAGCATGGGAGGGGTTGGGTCGCAGGCGTGGGCCGACGCCGTCAACGCCCTTTACGATCGCGGCGTTTTCGTGGTGACCGCCGCCGGCAACAATTACGGCAATCTGCCAACGCGCTTCATCGTCTATCCCGCGCGCTTCAACCGCGTGGTCGCGGCGTGCGGTGCGATGGCGAACGGTGCGCCGTACGCGGATCTCGCGCCCAAGCTCATGGCGGGAAACTATGGGCCGACTCGCAAAATGGCGACTGCCGTTACAGCGTATACACCGAACACACCCTGGGCCCGGCTTGGCTGTGCGGACATCGTCGACCATGACGGCGGCGGAACATCGGCAGCCACGCCGCAGGTCGCTGCCGCTGCGGCGATTTGGATTGCGAAGAACGCCGCAGCCTGGTCGGCATACCCGAAGGATTGGATGCGCGTGGAAGCGATTCGGGCAGCGCTGTTCCAATCGGCAGACAAGCAGGACGCTGCCCATTTCGGGAATGGCCTTCTGAAATCCGCGGCCGCGATGGCCATCGTGCCGAAAGCGAGTGATTTGAAAGCGCAGGAACCGGATGCAGCGGATTTTGCGATCTTGCGTGTGCTGACCGGCGTTGGTTTGGCCGCGGCGCCGGATGCGCGTCAGCGCATGCTCGAGCTCGAAGCGCTGCAGCTCGCGCAAACCGGTGGGATCGAACATCTCGTATCGGACCAGGATGGACAGCCTTCCAAGGATGCTGCTGTGCGGATAGCCCGTGCCTTGGTGGCCGACCCGCGCGCGTCGACCGCGCTGCGAAGGGCGCTTGCACCAATTGTCGCGCAAGGTCCGGCTGCGCCGGCAATTCCTCCTGCGCCACCCAAGCCTTCATCGACGGTGGCCAAGGCGGTCGTAACCACATCAAACGCCGCCGCGCAGACTGCTGCGGCAATGCAATCGATTGCCGCGGCGCCACCGCTCGATCCGCCGAAGCGGCGGATGCTCCGTGTCTATGCCTACGATCCGTCGCTCGGCAGTTCGCTGGAAACCGTCGGCATTAACGAAGCGATCCTCGACGTGCGGTGGGAAGACCTGAAAGTTATGCATCCCGGTCCCGTCGGCGAATATCTCGAAGTCATCGATGTCGATCCCGCGAGCAAAGCCGCTTATGCGCCGGTCGATCTCAACGATCCCTATCTGTTGCATGAGCAGGGCCTGAGCCCCTCGGAAACCGATCCGCGCTTCCATCAGCAAATGGTCTATGCGGTCGCGTCGCGGACAATTGAATATTTCGAGCGCGCCCTCGGCCGGGTGGCCTTGTGGGCGCCCCAGCTGCAGCGCTCGCCCGGGCAGGTGACGGAAGCCTATGTCCAGCGTCTTCGTATTTATCCTCACGCCATGCGTGCCGAAAATGCCTACTACAGTCCCGACAAAAAGGCGTTGCTGCTCGGCTATTTCAACGCAAGCGAAACCGATCCGACGGAAAACGCGCCGGGCTCGCTCGTGTTCTGCGCGCTGTCGCACGACATTGTTGCCCATGAGACCACGCATGCGCTGCTCGATGGGCTGCATCGGCGCTACATCGAAGCTACCAACCCTGACGTGCTCGCATTCCACGAAGGGTTTGCCGATCTCGTAGCCCTGTTCCAACATTTCACGCTGCCGGAAGCGCTGAAAGCGCAGATCGCAAAGACCCGAGGGGACCTGCGCCGTCAGAATCTACTCGGACAGCTCGCAGTGCAGTTCGGCCATGCGACCGGCAGCTATGGCGCGCTGCGTGATGCGATCGGTCACGTCGATGAACAAGGCGTCTGGCATCCTGCAGAGCCCCACACGAGCGACTATGACAGCATGAGCGAACCGCATGCTCGCGGCGCGGTGCTGGTGGCAGCTGTGTTCGATGCATTCCTGCAGCTGTATCGTACACGCACCGCAGACCTTATCCGACTCGCCACCGGTGGGACCGGCATCCTAGGAGACGGCGCGTTGCCGGCGGACCTGACCGAGCGATTGGCGCAGGAGGCAGCTACCATCGCGGGCCACTGCCTGGAAATTTGCATTCGCGCGCTCGATTACTGTCCGCCGGTGGACATTACCTTCGGCGATTATCTGCGCGCATTGATCACGGCCGATCGTGATATCGCACCGGAGGATCCGCTGGGCTATCGCGTCGCATTCGTCGCTGGCTTTCGGGCTCGCGGCATTCTGCCGACCGGCGTTCGGTCACTATCGGCGGAAAGTCTCGCGTGGGAACCGCCGCCCCAGCCGCTCGCCAATCTGCCTGAGCTGTTGGCGCCGTCATCGCAGCGGGCCGACAATCAGCGGCTGTGGCTCGATTGGGATCTGCGGTCGCATCGCGAACACGCTTATCGCAGCTCGAAACACAACGCGGCGATCTTCCAGAGATGGCTAGTGTCTGATGCCGTCAGTGAAGCAGAGCTGACGATGCTGGGGTTGGTGCGACACGGCGGTTCGCTCAGTCTCGGCGATGCCGCCGGCATGTTAGGGCCGATAGAAGTCCATTCGGTGCGGCCTGCCCGCCGTGTGGGGCCAGACCGGCAGACACGTGCCGAACTGATCGTCGAAATCACCCAGACCTGGCGCAAGACCAAAGCCAATCAGGATGATCCTGACATGGTCGTCCGGGGCGGCTGTACGCTGGTCGTCAGCCTCGAGACCAGCAAGGCCCTCTATCTGGTGCGCAAACGCGTCGATCACCAAGGCCGGTATGCGCGGCAGGCCGCATTCCAGGCCGCCGCATCCCTGAACTCATTGAGAGCGAATTACTTCGATGACCAAGGCTCGCACAACGAACCGTTCGCAGCACTCCACCAAGTCCGCTAGCCGCAAGAGACCTGCGCGCCGGACCCAAGGCGCGCGCGAGCGTGCGCAGACGGAAAGTCGGAACGGCTCGGCGGCGCAACCTCAGCCCGACGAGGAACGTGGGAATGGCGGTCGCGGCGCTTCGGATTACAAGGCGCAAGTCCGTATGTATCTGCAAGGGTTGGGTGACTTCTTTCTGCTCACGCTGCCGCGTGCCGATGGCACGCCATTTCGCATGCTGATCGATTGTGGGGTGATTGTTGGCACGCCAGACGCGAAAGGCACGATGCAAGATCTGGTCGGCAAGCTGGCCACCGACGTTAACAAGAAACTCGACGTAGTGGTGGTGACCCATCGTCATGCCGACCACGTCTCAGGGTTTTCGCAGGCAGCGGATATCTTCAAGCCATTTCAGGTCGGCGAGGTGTGGACCTCCTGGGTCGAAAATCCGCGCGACGATCTCGGTAAGCAACTCCTGAGCACGCACAAGAAAGCCGAACGCACGCTCAGGCAGAGCGCGGCGCGGCTGCGCATGAGCGGCATGGCGGCAGCCGGCGATGAAGTGGCGAGCTTGCTCGGATTTCGTGACGTTGACCTCGGTGCTGCGGGAACCGGCACCACGGAAGATGCTGTTTCGGCTGCAAAAGCACTTGGACCTCTCCAATTTCTGCGACCCGACGATCCGCCACGCCGCATCGACGGCGTGCCGGCAAATTTCTATGTGCTTGGACCGCCGCGCGACCTGAAGGCACTCAGCAAAATGGATCCCTCGAAGACCAATCCCGAAACCTACGGCCTGACGGCCATGCGGCTGTTGTTGCGCGACATCGCACCGGCATTGGGTGCCGACAGGGGAAGCGACGATACTGATCAAACCGATGGTGGCGATGATGACGGTTTCGATACGACGGCACAGGATCGAGGCCAGCCGTTCGGCGCGGCATGGGCGTTGCCATGCGATCAAAACGGCGGCCCGGAGTTCCTTCAGGCCAGCTATTTCGATTCGGCAACCGCGTGGCGCAGGATCGACCAGGATTGGCTTGCGGGCGCGAGTGCCCTGGCGCTTGCTTTCGATCAGGCGGTCAACAATACCAGCCTGGTGTTGGCGATCGAGCTGGACAGCGGGGAAGTGCTGCTGTTTGCCGCCGATGCGCAGGTCGGCAACTGGCTGTCGTGGCAGAACCTGTCATGGAAAATCGCTGATCGGCAAATCAGTACGGCCGATCTCCTGAAGCGCACAGTGTTTTACAAGGTGGGGCACCATGCCAGCCACAATGCGACGCTGGCGAAGAATGGGCTCGAGAGCATGCAGAATCTCGCCTACGCGATGATCTCGGTGAATGAATGCATGGCGCACAAAAAGAGATGGGGGCAGATGCCGTTTCCGGACCTGCTGAAGGCGCTGCAGTCGCACACGAACGGGCGCAGCGTAAGAGCGGACCAGCCGATTCCACCGGAAGCCCAGGCGAAAGTGAAGAAGGGCAACGGCTACTACGAACTCACGTTGTGAGTGGACGTGGCTTGTCCGGAAGCCAGCAGTGCCGGCGGCAATTTACGATTCTAGCCGCCTCCCACCGTATCCGGCGCGTTGGTTCGCCAGACGAAATATACTTCGCGTAGAGAGAAGCGGGATCGTGCTCCTTGCCGCGACTGACGACCAATTGTTCGATATGCCATTGCAACGGCGGCCGCGTCGTCTTGATGAGAGCAACTGCGGTGAGCGGCATATCGCTGCTCAACGCATCGTCACGCGCTCAGCACAAGATCGACGATGGCGCCTTCCGTCAGCGGATATGGGCCCCATTTTTCGGACACCACTTTGCTGCCGTCGGCCTTCTTTCCTTCAAGCCGAACCGTGTAAGCGACGCCAGGCTTGACCTCGAATCCGCCACTCGCCGGAAAGCGACCCTTGTCTCGCAGCAACGGCCGCAGCCACACAAACTTGCTCGCCGAGCCGGTGATGGTCCCCGCGACAGGAAGCGGCTCGGTCTCACCGATAAGGACGGCAACTGGACCCACAGTCGCGGTTCTCTGAAGCCTTACCGCGATCCATGCTTTCGTGGGCGGCGGCTTCGGTGGTGCGGTGTTGCCATCGCCGATCGGCCGTAGACCGAGCGTTTGCAATAGATGATTTACGCCGGCACTGCCGCCAGCGATTATCATGGCGGTCAGCACGTAACCCGGAAATGACTCGGCATGCGGCGCATCTGAGTACGTGTTAACGAGTGAACTTACCAAGTCCAGCTTGAACAATTTAACCAGGATGTATGCCACGACAAAGGCGATGATGCTGTTGACGGTGCGAGAATCAAACACTGTCAGAAACGGGCGCCAGCGGAACAGCAACGCGAGTGCGCTTTCGAGCACCACGGCCAAGACAAAGAGAGCCAGCAGCACACGGAATGAGGTTTCGTAGAACTTGTCGCTCGTCAACGACGGCGGTGGGGCGCGGACGTGAATGACTGCGGTGTTCGGCTGGTCCGCGATTTTGTAGTTCACATCGACGTCCGCCTCCGACACATTTGATGGCGCAACATAGGTCAGAACGTTCATCGCGGCAGGCTTGGAGTTCTCGAGGGTCTGGGTCACCTTCCCGAGTTGCGGCTGGTCCACCGTCAGGTTTTTGGTGCTGCGTGCCAGCTCGACGGACCGTCCCGGTATTACTTCGAACGATTGGTTAGCCGCTAAAGCCGGGTTGGCCCAAACCGCTCCGGTTGCGACTACGACGCCCAGGATTGCCGAGCGCAAGGGCGCGACGATCAGGTCTCTAATGCTGCGACGAAAATAGCCCGGTCTGTCGCTGACTGGATCAGCAAATGTCATTTGTCTCTGGCCCCCTTAGAAACAGTCTCGTGACTTGCTGGAAAATTGCTGGTCGCGTCCGTTCCGAAGCCCGAAGCCCGAAGCCCGAAGCCCGAAGCCCGAAGCCCGAAGCCCGAAG
>JADMIO011281694.1_pt1 | contig 14839 bp, 14 predicted proteins | sample 8958161 | NCBI WGS metagenome assembly JADMIO01 (sample SAMN16585339, study PRJNA669376) | soil metagenome | isolation source: Crop rotation soil | place: USA: Cullars Rotation, Alabama | collected 2011 | reverse complement strand
GGCGTCGCGCCCGACGAGGTCGACGCGGTCAACGCGCACGCGACCGCGACGCCGCAGGGCGACGTCGCCGAGACGCGCGCGATCCACCAGGTCCTCGGCGCGCGCGCGGCGCGCGTCCCGGTGTCGGCGACCAAGTCGATGCACGGCCACGCGTTCGGCGCCGCCGGCGCGATCGAGACCGCGCTCGCGGTCGCCGCGATGGACGAGGGCCTCGTCCTGCCGACGACCGGCCTCGCCGTCCGGGATCCGGACTGCGATCTCGACTACGTCCCCCACGAGGCGCGCCGCCACCCGGTGCGCGTCCTCCTCAAGAACGGCTTCGGGGCCGGCGGCGTCGCCACCAGCCTCGTCCTCCGCGCCGACGTCGCCGACGTCGCGCCCTGAACCGGAGCACCCATGCAGCCCGCTCACCTCGTCCCCGATCTCGCAGCCACCGCGACCACCGTCTCGCGGGCGCTCGTCGACGCGCTCCGCCGCCTCGGCGTCACCCACGCGTTCGGCGTGATGGGCGGCGCGATCGCGCCCTTCTTCCACGCCGTCGCGCACGGCGAGCTGACGGCCTTGCACATGCGCCACGAGGCCGGCGCCGCGTTCGCCGCGATCGAGGCCTCGCTCGCGACGCGCCGGCCCGTGCTCGTCTTCACGACCGCGGGCCCCGGCCTGTCGAACGCGATCACCGGCATGCTCGCCGCGCGCTGGGAAGGCGCGCAGGTCCTCTTCGTCTCGGCGGCGACCTCGGCGGCGAACCGCCACCGCGTCGCGACCCAGGAGACGTCGACGACGGTCGGCGGCCTGCACCTCGCGGCGACGATCGAGCACCCGGCGCAGCTCGGCCCGGTGCTCGCGCAGGTCGCGGTCGGCCTCGCCCGGCCGGGGGGCTTCGTCGCGCACCTGAGCCTGCCGATCGACGTGCAGAGCGCGCCCTGTCCGCCGATCGGACAGCCGGGCGATCACCGCGCGCTCGTCCCCACCTGCGCGCCGGGGCTGGTCGCCGAGCACGCCGACCTCTTCGCCGCGCGCGCGCCGCTCGTGTGGATCGGCTTCGGCGCGCGCCACGCCGCCGCCGCGATCCGCGAGCTCGTCGAGCGCACCGGCGCCCGCGTCATCTGCACGCCGCGCGGCAAGGGCATCTTCCCCGAGGATCACCCGCGCTTCCTCGGCGTCACCGGCGTCGGCGGCCACACGCGGGTCGAGGAGCTGCTCGCCGCCGACCGGCCGGCGCACACGCTCGTCCTCGGCACCCGCATGGGCGAGTCGTCGTCGTTCTGGTCGCCGGAGCTCGCGCCGGCGAAGGCCTTCATCCACGTCGACCTCGATCCAGCGGCGTTCGGCGCCGCGTACCCCGACGTGCGCACGCACGCGGTCGTCGCCGACATCGGCGCGTACGTCGAGAGGCTGAACGACGAGCTCGCGGTGCGCCGCACCTCGTCGCGGCCCGCGCTCACCGTCGCCCGAAGCACGCCGGTCCCGGGCGGCGACTCGCGCGACGCGACGAATCGCGAGTCGAACGGGGTGCGCCCGCAGCACCTGATGGCCGAGATCCAGCGCGTGATCGTCGACGGCACCGACGCGTGGCTCATGGCCGAGAGCGGCAACTCCTTCTGCTGGTCGACGAACCACCTGCGCTTCCGCGAGCCGGGCCGCTACCGGGTGTCGACGGGCTTCGGCTCGATGGGCCACGCGACCAGCGGCGTCGTCGGCGCGGCGCTCGCGCGCCACGGCAAGGCGGTCGCGATCGTCGGCGACGGCGCGATGATGATGATGAACGAGGTGCACGCCGCCGTGCAGTACGGCGCCGACGCGGTGTGGATCGTGCTGAACGACGCCTGCTACCTGATGTGCGCGCAGGGCATGCGCGTCATGGGCTGGGAGCCGTTCTCGTGCGACCTGCCGCGCGTCGACTTCGTCGGCCTGGCGCGGGCGATCGGCGCCGGCGGCGAGCGCGTCACGACCGAGGCGGAGGTCGGACCGGCGCTCGAGCGCGCGGCTCGCGCCCGCGGCCCGTGGATCGTCGACGTCTCCGTCGATCCGCGCGAGGTCCCGCCGTCGGGCCGCCGCAACAAGAGCCTGATGCAGCAGGGGTTCAAGTCATGAGCGGAACATCTGCCGCCGTCCGCGTCGATCCCACCGAGATGGAGCCCACCATGACCACCGACTCTCCCGCCGCCAGCGACGCGCTGGCCTCCCTCTACGACGCCGGCGCGGTCCGCGTCCCGCCCTGGATGGCGGTCGTCGCCGGCCTGGCGTCGGCGCGGCCCGACGGCTTCGGCGCCACCGTCGACTGGCTGGTCGCGAACAAGGCCGCGCTCGAGCGCGCGTACGACGAGGGCAAGGGCGCGCGCCTCCGCCTCGCGAAGCTCGAGCCCGCGATGACCTACGAGCCCGAGCTCGGCTACCTCGACATGGCGAAGCAGGATCACGCGCTGCGCTCGCGCTACCTGTTCGCCGACGTCGTCGGCCAGCGCACCTTCTTCCAGACCGCGGTCTACGCGATCACGGGGCTCGAGCTGCCCGCGCGCCACGCGCAGCTCCTCGAGCAGATCGGCAACGCGAACCTGCAGATCGACATCGGCGCGTGGCCGCTCGCGGTCACCCGCCGCGTCGCCGCGCGCGGCGGCAGCTACGCCGAGGCCGTCGTCGGCGGCATGGCGATGATGTCGGCGCCGGTGCTCGCCGGCGCGGCCGCGGCCGACTGCGCGCGCTTCCTCCTCCGCGTCGACGCCGCGCAGGACGAGGGCCGCGTCGTCGCCGACGTCGTCACCGACGTGCTCGCGCGCCGCGAGCGCGTGATGGGCTTCGGCCGGCCGATGGTCCCCGTCGACGAGCGCGTCGCGATGATGCACAAGCTGCTCGCCGAGTACGGCCGCGACACGCAGCACTACGTGACGCTCCTGCGCGAGGTCGCCGACGCGTTCTTCGCGCAGAAGGGCCTGCGGACGTCGTCGGCGGCGTGGGCCGCGGCCGTGCTGCTCGACTTCGGCATGACGCCCGTGCAGGTGCAGGCGGTCTGCAACTTCTGGATCTCCGTCTGCGTGTACGCGCAGGCGGTGTTCGCGACCGAGCGCGGCCTCGTCTCCCGCGACGGCTGATCTGGTACGAAGGGGCATGCGCCGCGCCGCCGTCGCCGTCCTCCTCGCCGCGTGCTCGACGTCGCCGGCGCGGCCCCCGGCGCTCTCGGGCCAGCCGCGCGACGACACGCTGACGCTGCCGCCCGCGCGCCGCGTCGTTCACCTCGCGCGCACGCAGGTCGAGGACATCTCGACGATCATCGAGACGACGCACGCCGGCCAGCCGATCCACGTCGGGGCGCGGCGCCACCACGTCACCGCCAGCGAGGTCCTCGCGGTCGACGCGGCCGGCGCGGTGACGAAGCTCGCGGTCACCTACGTCGAGCGTGACGACGTCACCAGCACCTCGGCCGGCGACGAGAACCGGCCGAGCGCCATCGCGGGCCGCTCGTACATCGTGTGGATCGAGGGCGGCGAGGTCCAGGCCACGCAGGCCGACGGCGGCGCCGTCTCGTCGGAGGAGCTGCTCGAGCTCACGCTCGATCAGGGCGACCTCGGCAAGCCGGTCGCGATGGACACGATCATGGCGCGCGCCTGGACCCGCGGCGCGAAGGTCGACCTCACCGCCGACGAGCTGTCCCGGTACAACGACGGCCGCGATGGACCGCGGGCGACCGCGATGTCGTTCACGCTGCGCGGCGTCGCCGGCGGCGTCGCCGACTTCGCGGCGATCATGCGGATGGAGACCGACGCCCCGCCGCTCGTGATCGAGGCGCAGGGCACGCTCACCGTCGACGTGGAGACCGGTCGGCCGCGCGGGTTCGCGCTCACCGGATCCGTCCGCGGGACCGCGAACGGCGTCGCGCTCGGTGGCACCACGACGAGCTCCATCACCTACGCGTTCGTCGAGCCGTAGGCGTTCCTTTACGCTCCCCGCGGCGCGTGACAGACTGGCCACGACGATGAGCTTCGACCCCGGCAGCGGCGCGATCGTCCCGGCCACCGCGGCCGACGCGCGCGCCGCGCTGTCGTACCTGCGCACGCCGCTCGCGATCCGCGTGCGCGCCGCGAACGTCCTCGAGGCCGGGCTGCTCGGCGAGCTGCGCCACTTCACCGTCGCGCGCGAGCGCATCGCGGTCGTCGCCGAGCACGTCATCGACGTCATCCGCGCCGCGTACCCGAACCTGCGCATCCCGCTGCACGGCGGCCTCGGCCACTTCCGCGCCGGCGGCCTCGATCGCGTCGCGCCGATCGTCTTCGCTGCCGGAGGCGCCGCGCACGGCGCCGACGCGCGCATCGACCTCGTGATGGTCGCCGCGCTGCTCGCCGGTGGCGCCGGCGACGCGTGGCGCTACCGCGAGGCCGCGACCGGCCAGGAGCTGGCGCGCAGCGAGGGCCTCGCCGTCGCGACCCTGCGCGCGTTCGAGGCCGGCCTCTTCTCCGCCGACGCGCTCGCGCCCTTGCGCGTCGACGCCGCCGCGCTCCGCCAGCTCGACGACGACGAGCTCGCGCGCGCCTTCCAGGTCGGCGACGGCAACCCGCTCGTCGGCGTGGCCGCGCGCGCCCAGCTCCTGCGCCGCCTCGGCGAGGTCCTCGACGAGTCGTCGGCGCGCTTCCCCGGCGGCCGGCCGAGCGGCCTCTTCCACGCGCTGCGCGCGCGCCAGGCGGAGGTGCGCGCCGCCGACATCCTCGGCGAGCTGCTCGAGGGCCTCGGCCCGATCTGGCCCGGCCGCGTCGAGCTCGCGGGCGAGGGCCTCGGCGACACGTGGCGTCACCCCGCCGCCGGCGGCAGCGGTCCGTCGGCGGGCCTCGTGCCGCTGCACAACCTGACGCAGTGGCTCGCGTACTCGCTGTTCGAGCCGTTCGAGCTGGCCGGCCTCCGCGTCGCGCAGCCCGGCGCGCTCACCGGCCTGCCCGAGTACCGCAACGGCGGGTTGCTCGTCGATCTCGGCGTGATCGTGCCGCGCCACGACGGCGTCACGCGCGACGTGCACGCGATCGGCGACGAGGTCGTCGTCGAGTGGCGCGCGCTCACCGTGGCGCTCCTCGACTGGGTCGCCGACGCCGTGCGCGAGCGCCTCGAGGTCTCCGCCGAGCAGCTCCCGCTCGCGCGCATCCTCGAGGGCGGCACCTGGGCCGCCGGCCGCCAGCTCGCGCGCGCGCGCCGCCCCGGTGGCGGCTCGCCGATCCCGCTCGACAGCGACGGCACCGTCCTCTGACCCTTCGACTTCGCCGGTCGCGTTGCTCCCGGCTGCGCGCGGGGTGACCGGGGAGGTGGAGGGTTGACGTCTTCCACGACGATCTCCAAGATGCCGGCCATGTCCGGCCAGGTCGTCGTCATCAGTCACCCGCTGGTGCAGCACAAGCTGACGCTGATGCGGTCGAAGGAGACCAGCACCAGCACGTTCCGCAACCTCCTGCGCGAGATCAGCATGCTGCTCGGCTACGAGGTCTGCCGCGACCTGCCGACGACGCTCGTGCCGATCGAGACGCCGATCGCGCCGGTGATGGCGCCCAAGCTCGACGGCAAGAAGGTCGTGCTCATCTCGATCCTCCGCGCGGGCGGCGGCATCCTCGACGGCATGCTGCAGCTCCTGCCGAGCGCGCGCGTCGGCCACATCGGCCTCTACCGCAACCACGAGACCCTCGCGGCCGTCGAGTACTTCTTCAAGGTGCCGAGCGAGATGACCGATCGCGACGCGATCCTGGTCGATCCGATGCTCGCGACCGGCAACAGCGCCGTCGCCGCGGTGACGCGCCTCAAGGCCGTCAACCCGCGGTCGATCAAGTTCGTCTGCCTGCTGACCTGCCCCGAGGGCATCGCGACGTTCCACGCCGCGCACCCCGACGTGCCGATCTACACCGCGTCGATCGACGAGCGGCTGAACGAGGTCGGCTACATCGTCCCCGGCCTCGGCGACGCCGGCGACCGCCTCTTCGGTACGAAGTAGCGGTCGCGCGGCGGCCGGTCGGGTGCTCGACGCTACGGGAGCTTGCGGCTCTCGAGGGCGAAGCGCGGCGACTCGCCGGCTTCCATCGCGAGCACCGACGTCACGCCCATCACGCCCACGTTCGCGGCGAGGTTGACGGTGCTCACCACGTCGATCGCGCGGTCGAGCATCGTCTTCTCGTGCGCCTGGTTGTCGGCGAGCGCGTTCGCCTCACCCACCGACTCGGGGTTGCGGTCGCGCGCGTGGCGCTTCGACATCATGCGGCCGAGGATCGCGCTCGCCGCCATCGTCACCAGGCTCACGCCGATCAGGATGTCCTTCGCGCGGGTGAGCGCGCGGGCGTTCCCGCCCGCCTCCTTGCCGCTCAAGAGGAAGCGCCCGACGATCCACGGCGCCGCGATCGCGGCGTGGGCGGCGATCGTGAGCGGGCCGTAGCGCCCCCACGCGTCCTCGTTCACCTTCTCGCGCCACTTCGCGTTGCGGAGCTGCTTCACCGCGGGGTCGAACGCGGTCTTCCCGAACAGCGAGCCACCGACGGCGGCGGCCAGACCCAGGTCGTGAGCGACCCATGCAGCACTCGAGAGCTTCGGCATCGGAACCTCCTGCCGTGGGTCGAGCAAACTCCGGGCCGCGCGCCGCGTCACGCCGTCGAGCCGCGTGGCACGCGCGCTGCAACCATCGACGTGCATGCCGTCGATGAATCGTGCTTGGCGCTCGCTGCCGGTGGCGCTCCTCGTCCTCGGCGGTTGCACCGACGAGCCGGCCGCGACGAGCGCCGCCGAGCTCACGGGCGCGCCCGGCATCGCGCGCGGCGCGCCGTGGCGCGCGTGGGATCGCGGCGGTGAGCCCGCTTCCTGGCGCGCGCCCGCCTACGACGACGGCGCGTGGCTCGCCGGGCCGGGCCCGCTCGGCTACGGCGAGGACTACGTCGCGACCCAGGTCGCGCCCGGTCCGGTCACGACCTACTTCCGGACCACGTTCACCGCGCGCGGCGCGGTCCGCAGCCTCGCCGCCGACGTCATGTACGACGACGGCCTGGTCGCGTACCTCGACGGCGTGGAGATCGCGCGCGTCGGGCTGCCGGCCGGCGCGATCGGCCCCGCGACGCCCGCGGTCGGCCACGAGGCACGCGACACGTACGATTCGCTCGAGCTCGACGCGTTCGCGCCGCTCGTCACCGAGGGCACCCACGTCCTCGCGGTCGAGGTGCACCAGAGCCCGCCGGCGTCGTCGGATCTCGTCTTCGATCTCGCGCTCCGCATCGGCGCCACCTGGACGCAGCAGCCGACCGGCACGCTCGACGCCGTCGACGACGTCGCGTTCGTCGACGCGCGCCGCGGCTGGGCGGTGGCCGGCGCGCGCATCCTCCGGACCGTCGACGGCGGCGCGACCTGGAGCCCGCAGCCGATGGAGAACGCGGCGCGCCTGCGCGCGATCGACTTCGGCGACGCGAACCACGGCTGGATCGTCGGCGACGCAGGCGCGGTGCTGCGCACGTACGACGGCGGCGAGCACTGGACGATCGAGACCGGGCCGACCGCGGACTTCGACGACGTCGACTTCGTCGACGCGATGCACGGCTGGCGCAGCGCGGCCGGCGGCCGGATCGATCGCACGATCGACGGCGGCGAGACCTGGACCACGCACGCGATCCCGACCGTGCTCGATCAGGCGCCCGTCACGCGCGTCGCGTTCGTCGACGCGCGCACCGGCTGGGCGATCGCGGCGCGCACCACCGACGGCCCCGTCGTCTTCCGCACGATCGACGGCGGCCTCACCTGGACCGCGCACGGCCCGGCCCCCGCCGCCGACGTGCTCGTCACCGACCTCGCCGCCATCGACGCGCGCACCGCGTGGATCACGCTGCGCGCCGCCGCCGATCCGCGCGGCGAGCACGCGTGGGTGACGCGCGACGCCGGCGCCACCTGGTCCGAGGCCCCGCCGACCGCGAACGACCGCGCGCTCGACGCCATCGCGTTCGTCGACGCCGATCGCGGCTGGGCGACCGGCGCCGCCGGCTCCATCATCGCGACCGTCGACGGCGGCCGCACCTGGCAGATCCAGCGCCGCGCCGGCGACGCGCCCGGCCCCTCGTACCGCTCGCTCCACGCGCTCGACGGCGATCACCTCTGGATCGCCGGCAGCGACGGCACCCTCGTCCACACGACGACCGGCGGGTGGCGCGCCGAGCCCGTCCGCCCCGCCGCGCTCGCCGCCGACCCCGCCCCGTCGCGCGTCCGCTGATCAGCGGACGAGCAGCTTGTCGAGCGTCGCGGACAGGTCCTCTTCCTCGAGCGGGCCCTTGTGCACGAGGTGCACCTTGCCGCGGCGGTCGTAGATGAACGTCGTCGGCAGCGCGTTGGGATACTGGAAGGCCTCGATCACGGAGATGTCGCGGATCACCGGGTACGTCAGCTCGTGGTCGCTCATGAAGTTGAGCAGGCCCATGTCGTCGACGGTGTTGTCCTGCAGCACGCCGAGCATCACGACGCCGCGGTCCTTGTAGCGCGAGTAGACGCGGTTGAGCGCGGGGATCTCGCGCTTGCAGGGCCCGCACCACGTGGCCCAGAAGTTCACCACCACGACCTTGTCCTTCAGATCGGCGGTGCTGATGTGGTGGTGGTCGATGTCGTCGAAGCTCATCGCCGGCAGGCAGTCCTGCGCCGAGCTGCACGACGCCTGCGCCTCCTTGCTGGTGCAGGCGATGGCGACACCGGCGATGGTGACGGCGGTGACGGCCAGGGCGACGAGGGTGCGGCGCTTCATCGAAACCTCAGGAGCGATGGTGCCAGATCGGACGGGGCCTGGAGGCCCAGGAGCTCGAGACACGTGGCGGTGACGCTGGCCAGGCCGGCGCCCTCGGCGCGCGCCGGGTCGATCGTGTACCGATCGCCGCGCGCGGGATCCATGATCATGAAGGGGACCGGGTTGAGCGTGTGACTCGTCTTCGCGACCGGCGCGCCGGTCCGGCGGTCGCGCTCGACCGCGCCCTTCTTGTCGCGCTGGTACATCTCGTCGGCGTTGCCGTGGTCGGCGGTCACGACGAGGATGCCGCCGAGCTGCGCCACCGCCGCCGCGAGCCGCCCGAGCGCGAGGTCGACGGTCTCGACCGCGACGATCGTCGCGTCGCGGTCGCCGGTGTGGCCGACCATGTCGCCGTTCGCGTAGTTCACGCGCGCGAAGCGGTGGCGCCCGGTCCGCAGCTCGCTGACGAGCCGGTCGGTGATGTCCGCCGCCTTCATCCACGGCCGCTCGGCGAACGGCACGCGGTCCGACGGGATCTCGACGTACGTCTCGCGGCCGTCGTCGAACATGCCGCTCTTGTTGCCGTTCCAGAAGTACGTGACGTGGCCGTACTTCTGCGTCTCCGAGATCGCGAGCTGCGTGACGCCGGTCGCGACCAGCCGCTCGCCCATGGTGCCGTCGAAGGTCGGCGGCGCGACGAGGTACGCGCGCGGCCGGTGCAGATCGCCGTCGTACTCCATCATCCCGCAGTAGAAGACGTCGGGGCGGCGGCCGCGGTCGAAGGGCGTGAAGTCCTCGTCGTCGAACGCGCGCGTGATCTCGATCGCGCGGTCGCCGCGGAAGTTGAACATCACGACGCTGTCGCCGTCGACGATCGGCCCGACCGGCCGGTCGCCCTCGGCGATGACGAAGCCGGGCAGGTCCTGATCGATCACGCCGGGCTTTTCGCCGCGCAGCGTCTCGATCGCCTCGCGCGCGCCCGCGAACCGGCGCCCGAGGCCCCGCACGTGGTGCTGCCAGCCGCGCTCGACCATCGCCCAGTCGGCCTCGTAGCGATCCATCGTGAGCACCATGCGCCCGCCGCCCGACGCGATGCGCGCGTCGGCGCCGCTCGCCCGCAGCTCGGCCAGCACGGCCTCGAGCCGGTCGACGTACGTGAGCGCCGAGGTCGGCGGCACGTCGCGGCCGTCGAGGAGCACGTGCACGCGCAGCCGGCGCGCCCCCGACGAGGCGGCGGTCCGCAGCATCGCCTCGAGGTGGTCCTGGTGCGAGTGGACGTTGCCGTCCGACAGGAGGCCGAGGAAGTGGACCGCGCCCCCCCTGGCCCCGCGCTCGACGACGGTCCGCCACGCGGTCGACGCGTACAGCGAGCCCGACGCCAGCGCGCGGCCGACGAGCAGGGCGCCCTGCGCGTGCACCACGCCGGCGCCGAGCGCGTTGTGCCCGACCTCGCTGTTGCCCATGTCGTCGTCGGTCGGCAGGCCGACCGCGCGGCCGTGGGCCCGCAAGGCGCAGCGCACGTCGGGCGCCCAGAGGCGGTCGATGGTCGGCGTGCGGGCGAGCGCGACCGCGTCGGCCTCGTCGCCCTTGCCGAGCCCGATGCCGTCCAGGATCGCGAGCACGACCGGCCCGCGCGGGCCGGCGAAGCGATCGTGGCGGGGGAGGACGAGGTCGGAGCTCATGGAGCAGGTCAGCCTAGCAAACGAATCGTCGTCGCGAACGCGATATTCCTACAACTGTAGTAATAGCATCAGAAGCCGGTGGGCGTGATGCCGAGATCGAGCGCGACCATGATCGTGGCGGGCCACTGCAGCCGGCGGACCCACTCGGTCGGCGTCTCGTACGCGGGCCGGCGGTCGAGGAGGATGCGCACGCCCGGCAGGTAGAACGGCTTCCAGGCGGCCGCGCCGAGCGCGCGCGGCGACAGGCCGAGCACGGCGACCGTCAGCGCGAGCGACGTGAGCACGTGGCCGGTCGCCAGCACCGTCCCGTACGGGCCGGCGTGCGGCCACGCGATCACGACCGCCGTCACCATCGCGACCAGGTAGAAGGTCGCCGCGAAGAACGGGTGCAGGAGGTCGAGCCCGCGCGCGGTCGCGACCTTCTCGGGCGGCACCTCGCGCAGCGGGAACAGGATGATCGCGAGCAGGAGCGCGCCGGTCGCCGCCGAGCACAGCGCGGCGAACGTGACGGCCTCGGCGAGCGCCATCGCCGCCGCGACGCTGAACGCCAGCGAACCGGCGCCGAGCAGCATCGACGCCACCAGCGACGGCACGAACCCCGCCATCCGCGTCGGCCGCGCGCGCTGCCACCACGGGATCGCCAGCACCTCGGAGATGAAGTGGGTCCGGTCGGGCTCGAGCCGCTGCCACGAGACCCACCACGCGATCATGGTGGCCACGAAGCACGCCAGCCCGCCGCTGATCTGCAGCCCGTGGATGGACAACCCGCCGACGCTAGCCCAGCGAGGGCCGGCGACTCAACCTCACTTGGCGCCGCCGTCGGGGCCCGCGGCCGCGTCGCCGTCGATCACGCGGTACGTCTTCACGGTCTTCTCGTTGAACTCGAACCACGCGTCCTTCACCGACGACTCGAAGTCGGGCTCGTAGAAGCGGAAGTGGTTCGTGTTGCCCGCGCCGTCGACGATGACCGACTCCTTCACGCGCGAGGTGCCGGGGTCGACGACGAGGTAGAGCAGCTTGTACTGGGCCGACGCCGCCTTCGGCGTGAGCTTGAGGACGGTGTCGGTCTTGGCGCCGTAGGTGCCGCTCGTGTCGATCTCGGGCGTGAAGTCCGCGGCGAGGTCGCCCTTGCCGTAGAGGAACGTCACCGCGGTCGGCAGGAGGTTCTGCTTCAGGTCCTTCTTGATGACCTGCTTGTTCTCGTTGTCGACGACGTAGAGGTAGTTGCCGTTCGAGATGAACGACTTCGCGACCGAGGCCTTCGTCTTCTTGGTCTTCTTGGCCTGGTAGTCCCAGCGCATCTTGCCGGGCTTGGCGATCCACAGCTTGCCGTCGGAGATGTCGCTGCGGCCGAAGGTGGTGTTCTTCACCTCCTGGCGGAACTTCGCGGTGACGTGCTGGATGCCGGCGTAGAACTTCTGGACGCCCGCGAGCACGGTGCCCGCGTCCGGGGCCTGGGCGACCCGCGCCGGCTTCGGCGCGATGAGGAGGCGGCCGAGCCACCCGGTGGCCTGCGCGGCGGGCGCGGCGGGCGCGCCCGAGGTGCTGGGGCCGGCGACGGCGATGGACGCGGTGGCGGTGGCGAGGACGAAGGCGAGGGTCTTCAACATGCTTGGCTCCCGCGCGAGGTCATCGCGCTCGGGGAATGAGACGCACGAGCAACGGCACCGATTCAGCCGTCCTGGCCCTGGATTGTTGGACAGTTACACGGCCCTGACACGGTGAATACCGCGGCGGTCAGGACGTCGCCAGCCCGGCGAGGACGGCGGCGAGGTCCACCCGGGGGCCGCGGCCGCGGTCGATGAGGCCGAGCGTGGTCGACACGAGCTCCTGATCGAGGACGCAGTCGCGGTCGGCGGCGGCGGGGCCCGCGGCGGTGAAGTTCAGCTCGCACGCGGTCACGACCGGGAGACCGCGCGGATCGCGCAGGCGGATCGGGACGCCGTGCGAGCGGCACACGAGCGGGCGCGCCGGATAGATGCGGCAGCGGCCGGCGTCGTCGAGCGCGGCGCACGCTTCGGCGGCGGTCGTCCCCGGCGGGTCGGACCCGCGCTCGGGGCGAACGGGGATCGAGGCGCGCGCGGCGGCGGCGATCGCCTCGCGCGCCTCGGCGGGCTGCTCGGCCGCCCACGCGACGATCGCCGCGGCCTCGGTGGCCGTGATCGTGAGCCGCTGGCGGCAGCACGCGTCGCAGCCCGGGCCGCAGCGCAGCTCGGCGGCGTGGCGCGCCTCGACGCGGGCGACGAACGCGTCGACCCGTGCCCGCAGCTCGCCGTAGCGCGCGTCCATCGAGCGGTTGTGAGCGCCTCGGCCCCGGCTGTCAAGCGGGGCTATAGTCCGCGCGGAATGGACCTCAACGAGATCGTCGTGTTCGCGAAGGTCGTCGAGACGCGCAGCTTCACCGCGGCGGCGCAGCAGCTCGGGCTGCCGAAGTCGACGGTGAGCCGCAAGGTCGCGCAGCTCGAGGAGCGGCTGGGCGCGCGGCTGATCCAGCGCACGACGCGCAAGCTGTCGCTCACCGAGATCGGCCAGGCCTACTACGAGCGCTGCGCGCGCATCGTCAGCGACATCACGCAGGCCGAGCAGCTGGTCGCCGATCTGCAGGCGACCCCGCGCGGTCTGCTCAAGGTCACCGCGCCGATCGATCTCGGCGCCTTCCGCCTCGGCGAGATCACGGCCGAGTTCTGCGCGTCGCACCAGGACATCTACATCAACCTCGATCTCAGCGACCGCGTCGTCGATCTCGTCGACGAGGGCATGGACCTCGCGATCCGCTTCGGGCCGCTCGGCGAGTCGAGCCTCGTCGCGCGCCGCCTGAGCGCCGTCTCGATGGGCCTCTACGCCGCGCCCGCGTACCTCGCGAAGCGTCCGGCGCCCGGCGAGCCCGACGATCTCGCCGAGCACGATCTCCTCCACTTCCTGCCCCACCCGCGGCTCGCCGCGTGGACGCTCACCGGGCCCGGCGGCCAGACGGTCGAGCTCACGCCGAGCGCGCGCATCACGTCGAACAACCTGCTCGCGGTGCGCGAGGCGGCGATCGCGGGCGCCGGCATCGCGCTCCTGCCGTCGTTCGTCGTGCAGTGCCCGACCACGGCGCCGCTCGTGCCCGTGCTGCCGGCGTGGAAGGCGCCGACCGGCGACCTGTTCGCGGTCTATCCGTCGACGCGCAACCTGTCGCCGAAGGTGCGCGCGTACCTCGACTTCGTCGCCGAGCGGCTCAAGCTGGAGCCGGCGGGGAGCGCGCCGTGACCGAGGCGTGGGAGCGGCTGAAGGTCTACGCCGACACGCACCTCCTGCCGCTGGCCGGCCAGATCGGCGTCGCGCTGGCGATGTTCATCATCGGCCGGTGGATGGCGCGCGCGATCGTGCGCGGCGTGTCCGCGATGATGGAGCGCGGCGACATGGACGTGTCGCTGCGCAAGTTCCTCGGCGACGTCATGTACGCGATCCTGCTGGTCGCGGTGGTGACGGTCACGCTCGACACCGTCGGCATCCACACGACGGCGGTGGTGGCGGTCATCGGCGCCGCCGGCCTCGCCGTCGGCCTCGCGCTGCAGGGCTCGCTGTCGAACTTCGCCGCCGGCGTGATGATCATCGTCCTCCGCCACTACCGCGTCGGCGACCTCGTCGTCATCGGCAAGTACACGGGCCGCGTCGACGCCATCAAGGTGTTCCACACCGTGCTCGTCACCAGCGACAACCGCGAGGTGCTCATCCCGAACGGCCAGGTGATCACGCAGCCGATCGAGAACCTCACCGTCCTCGGCCGCCGGCGCATCGACCTGCGCGTCGAGGTCGCGCAGAGCTGCGACCTGCACAAGGTGGTGACGCTCGTCGAGGACGCCGTCCTCGCCGACGACCGCGTCCAGGCCTCGCCGCGGCCCAAGCTCGAGCTCCACGAGGTCCGCCACGACAAGCTCGTCCTCCACATGCGCCCCTGGACCGACGCGACCGATCAGGGCGCCGTCTCGACCGGCATCCTCGAGCGCACGCGCGAGGCGATGGCCGGCTCCGGCGTCGAGCACGCCATCGCGATCGTCGGCCCGTAGGTCAGCGGGCGGTGAACGCGGCGATCGCGGCCCACGCGAGGCCGACCAGCATGAGCGTGCCGCCGATCGGCGTGATCGCGCCCCACCACTTCGCGCCGGTGAGGGCGAGCGCGTAGAGCGTGCCGGCGAAGACGAGCGTGCCGGCGGCGACGAGCCAGCCGGGCGTCGTCGCGCGCACGCCGTGGGCGGCCGCGAGCGCGAGCGCCATCACGCCGAGCGCGCCGAAGAGGTGGTAGCGCGCGCCGGTCTCGAAGATCGTCAGCATCTCGTCGGAGAGCCGCTGCTTCAGCGCGTGCGCGCCGAACGCACCGGCGGCGATCGCGAGCGCCGCGAGCGCCGCGCCCGCGCCGACTTTCCAGCACAGTGGGATCCGAAGCTTGGAATTCACGTGACTTGAAGTCGCG
>JADMIO011124214.1_pt1 | contig 14839 bp, 12 predicted proteins | sample 8958161 | NCBI WGS metagenome assembly JADMIO01 (sample SAMN16585339, study PRJNA669376) | soil metagenome | isolation source: Crop rotation soil | place: USA: Cullars Rotation, Alabama | collected 2011 | reverse complement strand
GCCGTGGCCGTGCTCGCGGATCGACGCGCCTTTCGCGCAGTGGGCACCGAGATTGATCGGCGAATCGAACACCGGCTCCTGGCGGATCCACACGCCGTTCTGAACCACCGCATCGATCGCGCAGCCCACCGAGCAGTGCGTGCAAACCGTGCGCTTGACTTCGATATTGCCGCCCGCGGGCTTGTCGGCGGCCTTGGCTTTGCCCATCATCGAGAACGGCAACTGGCTGACCGCCGCCCCTGCTCCAACTGCGAGTCCCGAGCGCTTGAGAAACGCCCGCCGGTCGATAGTGTTCCCGAGATAGCCTGCAACATTGCGACTGAGTCGGCCGGTCGGCGCGGTTGCACTGCTCGATTTTTTGGTCAGTAGCATGATGGCTTCTCCGGACGATTAAACTTTGGCGGTTCGGTAATAGCTGCGCACATGTTCTGTCACTTGATAACCCTTGCCTTGCGGCTCGACCTGCTCGTTCTTTACGGGCTCTGAGGTTTGGCGAGTGACTGCTACGGTTGCGGCAACTGCGCTGCCCGCGCCGAGCGTGGCAAGAAATTTCCTGCGGCTGGATGTGGCTTTGGTCGTCATATTTATTCCTCGGTCCATTATTTCGTTCAGCCCATATCGAACGCTGTCGTTTCAAGCATGAAAAACGCATGCATGAAGCGCGCGACGATCTTGTAAAAATGAGTTTGATTGGCGTCCGTGATGGCGCTGGCAAGGCGCGTGTGCCACGGTTCGATATGGCGGCGGAAGAAATCCCGCTGCAATGCGAGGTCGCCGGGGGCCACCCCAGCCCCGCCCACAATCAATAGTCGCATGACATCGCACAACGCTGACACATGATCCTCCGATTCATGCCGGTCGCCCCGCCGCGCAATCCCCATCTTCGTGAGATCTTCGCGCAATAACGCCAGTGGCTTCTCGTGCAGGAATCCTGCCTCATAAAACGAACCGTACAGCATCACCGGTTGCCGTCCCGTACCAATGAATGCCGTTTCGAACTCGTCCTTGGCCGCTTCTGCATCCATTTTGGCGGCGGCTTGCTGCAATGCACGCCACGCCTGGCAGAAGTCGGAAACGTGTTCATCATTGCATAGGACAACGTCCGTGGCAATATTGCTCAATAATTCTTCGGAAGGCGGCTCATAAAACAGGCTGCCAAGCAGCGCATACATGTCGGCGCGTGCTTTGTCTTCCTCATCGATCTCCACACGTGATGCATGGCTTTGCCGCAGCGCATCATTACTCATTTGAGATCGTGGACTGACCCGTGTTGTGCGTTGTGCATGAGGTCGATGACGCGGCAGTCGGCACACATCTTCAGCCGCTCCAGGGCTCCGGTTTCCGCGAACATCGAGTGAGCGCCGAGCCTGGCTAGCATGGCATCGATCATCTGCCGAGTCGCGAACGGCTTGCCGCATTTGATGCACCCGAACACGTCCGCCTCGTTTAACACAATGGCGGCCTTGGCCTGACTCGTGAGCAATAGCCGTGGTGTCAGGGCGATTGCATCTTCCGGACAGGTCTTCGCGCACAAACCGCACTGCACGCAATTGCGCTCGATAAATCTCAACTGCGGCCGCTCTTTCGAATCGAGCAGCGCGCTCTCCGGGCACGCGCCGACGCAGGCCATGCACAACGTGCATTTGTGTTTATCGACTGCAACTGTACCAAACGGCGCGCCCTGCGGCAGCGATATTTCCTCGCGCGGGGCGGGCGCATGCTTTAACAAATGCTCGAAAATGAAATCGAGCGTCGTGCGTTTTTCGTTTGCCAGATTGAAATTGGCCGCTGGCGGCGCTGTTGCCGCGTCCGCCAACGACCAGACGCCTGCTTCCAGCCGGGCAGCGTCCGGTGCTACGACCAGCCGCAGATGCCCTGCTCCATATCCCAGCGCCGTCAGGATTTGCTGCGCAAAATCCACCTGACGCTGGAGTGACAAGAGATACTCCGGCGCCTCGTTTCCCGTGCACATGATCGTCACCTGGGAAGCGCCATAGGCAATCGCGCCGAGTAAGGTATCCATGCCAAGCGAGGCGACGTGATGCACTGGCATTGGCACAACGCGCGCCGGCAGCCCCTTGCCGCGCCGCCCCAGATGCAACAACAGGTCACGCCCGTCGGATTCATTGTGAAAGAGGATGCAGGCTTTCTTACCGCCCGCTTTGGCATAGGTACTCAGAAGCGTCTTCAGGCGCATGCCAGTATCCGCTACGCGCGGATACGCATATGTCATGGCGCCGGATGGGCACACGCTCGCACAGGCGCCGCACCCCACACACAGATGCGGTTCGACCTTGATGTAATCGCCTTCGGCACTGATTGCCGCCGCCGAACAGATATCAATGCATTGCGTGCAGCCGGTGATACCGGCACGGGCGTGGGCGCAGATATTTTCGCGGTAGACGAAAAACTTGGGCTTTTCGAATTCGCCGGTCATCGTAGCGAGCTCGCGCACGGCCTCGGCTTGTGCGAGCGGATCGCGCCCAGTTGCAAAATAGCCTTGCGGCGGCTGATGCAGTTTGATCAGCGGTTCTTGAGACAGATCGAGCACGAGATCGTAGCGCCCTTCGCGTGCGCGCTCTGCCCGCTCGAAATCAATCGCCCCAACTTCACCGCAGGCTTTAACGCATTGCCGGTGAGATTTGCATTTATCGAGATCGATCTGGTAACCGTAATCGATCGCATGCTCCGGACAGGCAGTGATGCAGGCGTTGCAGCGCGTGCAGGTCTCAAGATCGATCGGATTGCTTTGTTCCCACGTGACATCGAACGCACCCAGGAAGCCGCTTACCGTTACGTTTTGCCCGGAGTAGACCGGATAATGGCGCTCGAACGGCAATTCGGCAGCCCCTGCCGCGCTCGTGATCAACACGCTGACTTCAAGTTGCGCGCCAAGGCTTTCCGCCCACTGCAGCGCAATTGCGCTTTGGCCGATGATCAAAACCTGTCCGTGCGACTGATAGGTGACGACGGGCACGGGCGCGGGTTGCGGTAAATCGGCTACCGCCAGCAATGCCGCGATTTTCGGGCTCGCAGTCTTGCCCTCGGCGGACCACCCTGCAGTCTCGCGAATGTTGGCGAAACGCACGCTCCCTGTGCCCGGCAATTGCTGCCGCAGCTCCTGAAAAAGCGGCGCCTCCTGAGTGCACGCGACGATAAGGTCGTCGCCGCTGCGCACGACTGCTTCAAACGCCGCTACGTGCTTGCGGCATAGTTCGCTGTGAATGGCCGGTTGCGTCGACAGCCCCAATCCGCCGGCAATGGCATTGCCGTCGATCGGCAGCGTGCGGTTGCAGTTGCATAGGAGCAACTTATGGCGTGGCTCGGTCATGACAGGAATAATAAAAAAGCGCGGACCGCAGTTTAAGTGCGCGCCATACTAACCAAATCGTTTCGCCGGCGCTATGACTTCCGCGGATCGGTGTCGAGTTCGGTGTGCGCGGGCTTGTCCTCACGCACCGATTCCGCCTTCAATTGCTGATCGCCTGTCACGGGAGATGGTGTCTGCTGCAATGCGGTATCGGTGCCGATCAATCCCGTAGATTCAGCCGGCGGCGGCACGCTCGCGCTCGACGGTGACGGCGCAAATCGTGCCGCTGTTTCCTCTGGCGTTTCTTTGGCCCAGGCGATGATGTTCTGCGCCTGACGCAGCCCTGCGAGCATGCCCGCCGGTAATGGATCAGGCTGCGAGTAATCGGCGATGTACGTATCGAGCCCGTCCATCACATTGAAATGAGGGTCGCTGAACAATTTCCTGAGCGCCGCGCGGCGCACGTCGGCATCCACTTTGGGATGCATGAAAGCGCTGAAGTCGGACTGCGGCGTCAATTCGTCGACCGGCGGCAATTCGGGCACCGGTGTATTGATGACCTCGTCTTGTGGCGCAGCAGCCGGCGCAGCCTCCCGGGCCTCGGATTTGCGTTGCGACCAACGCGCCAAAAACGGCTGGTTGGTCGGTTTTTCCTGGTCGTCAGCCATGCAGTCAATCCATGCGGCCCATGCGGCCTTTGTCTTTATTGCTCGCATAGCGCTTTTGTTTTTTCGGCTCCGGCTTGTAATGCTGCTCGGCGAATGCGCGTATCCAGGGAATCATTTCGGCTGGCAGCGGCACGCCGTCGACTTTTTCGTCGGTGTCCATCCAGCGCGCGCCTTCGTGGTAGCTGACCGTGACACGTTCGGGTTTCGCGCCGCTTTCATGCATACGCCACAGCACGAAAACTTTTGGCTCGGGCGCAGTGATGTTGTAAAGATAGCCCTCGGCTTCATCGCGAAAAAGCCGGATCGACAGTCCCGGATGCGCGGTACGCGTTCGCTGCTCGTCGCGGGCCACGACTTGTTCAGCCGAGCCGGACGGATAGATATCGTTCATTACCCCGCTCGCTTGCCATTGCACGCTTTGCCAGCGATTATTGGCTAGCGCCGCGCAGTCCATCACGACCGCAATGGGCCAGCAGGTAAGTTTCGCATCGGTCTCCTCCATACGCGGCGGATTGTGCGCCTCCAGGTGCGCCATTTCAACCAAAGATGCGCGACCAAATGGTTGATTTGCCAACAGTGTCTTCCTTGCCGTCAAACGCGTTCTTTTGCCATAATCCGTCTCCCCGCGTTGCGGGGGCCCAAAGCCTTTGTGGAGCAATACTTGAACGATCCTGTGCCTCCAGCGCAAGTTGTCACCACCCCTGTCGGCGACCGGCTGGGGCGGCCCTTGCGCGACCTGCGTATATCTGTGACAGACCGCTGCAACTTTCGTTGCGTGTATTGCATGCCGAAGGAGGTGTTCGGCAAGGATTACCAATTCCTCGAACACAAGGAACTGCTGACGTTTGAGGAAATCGCACGGCTCGCGCGCATCTTCGCCGGACTCGGCATCGAAAAAATACGTCTGACCGGGGGCGAGCCGCTGGTACGCCGCAACATCGAGCGCCTGATCGAGTTGCTCGCTGCCATCCCCAACCTCGATCTGACGCTGACAACGAATGGCTCATTGCTAACCAAAAAGGCCCGTGCGTTAAAGGCGGCGGGCTTGAAGCGAATTACCGTAAGCCTCGATTCACTCGACGACAATGTGTTCATGAAAATGAACGACGTTGATTTTCCGGTGGCCCGCGTGCTCGACGGCATCGATGCAGCCGCCGCAGCCGGTCTCGCCCCGATCAAGATCAACATGGTGGTGAAGCGCGGCGTCAACGATTCCAGCGTGACTGCAATGGCGCGCCATTTTCGCGGCAGCGGCCACATTCTGCGCTTCATCGAATATATGGACGTGGGACATACCAACGGCTGGCGCATGGATGATGTCGTGACCGCCAGAGAGATCGTTGATGCGATCAGCGCGGAAGCCCCCCTCGAGCAATGCGATCCGAACTATCGCGGAGAAGTTGCCGAACGCTGGCGATACCGCGATGGCAGCGGCGAAATCGGTGTCATCGCGTCGGTGACTCAGGCATTCTGCCGCGACTGCACGCGTGCCCGCCTGTCGACGGAAGGCAGCCTTTTTACCTGCTTATTCGCTACCGCCGGTCAGGCATTAAAGCCGCTGCTGCGCGGTGGTGCGTCGGACGACGAAATTGCTGCAGCGATCACCGCGGTCTGGCGCAAGCGCGCCGACCGCTATTCGGAAATCCGCACCGCCGAAACGGTGAAACTGCATAAAGTCGAGATGTCTTATATTGGCGGGTGACGTGTGAGGGGTCAGGCTTAAGGCGTGAGGCGTGAGGCGGAAGACTAAGGCCTTTACGCCTCACACCTCACGCTTCAAACTTCACGCCTCACATCCCATGAACCACCGCTACCGCCCCGAAATCACGCACGCCACACGGCCATTGACGTTCACCGTCGAAGCTCGCAATGAACGCGGCGAAAATCTGCCAACCGATATCGCGGGCGAGCATCCGCTGACACTTTATGTCGACAAGCGCGAGATCGTCACACTGATGACGCTGGGCTCCGCGCCCGAAGCGCTTGCGATCGGCTATCTGCGCAACCAGCGGCTGGTCGCCGGCATTGAACAGATTGTTTCAGTTCAGGTGGATTGGGACGTCGATGCGGTGGCAGTCACCACGCGTGCTGGCATCGCCGACCTCGATGGCCGGATGGAAAAACGCACCGTCACCACCGGCTGCGGCCAGGGCACTGTATTTGGCGCATTGATGGACGAGATTGAATCGATCAAGCTGCCCGCTGACTCGATTCTGACCGAAGCAACGTTTTACAGCCTGATCGACAATGTGCGCCGCCACGAAACGGTCTACAAGCAGGCCGGCGCGGTGCATGGCTGCGCGCTCGCTGTGAACGCAGAAACCGGCGCCGATATCCTGATGTTCGTCGAAGACGTCGGCCGCCACAATGCGGTCGACGCGATTGCCGGCCAGATGTGGCTCGATGGCGTCGATGGCTCGGACAAGATTTTCTACACCACGGGCCGCCTGACTTCCGAAATGGTCATCAAGTGCGCGCAGATGGGAATTCCCTTTCTGGTTTCGCGCTCCGGTCTCACGCAGATGGGCTATGAGGTCGCGCAAAAAGTCGATATCACCATGCTCGGTCGCGCGACCGGCAAGCACTACCTCCTTTTCACCGGCAAGCAGCGCTTTCGGAAATGACCGGCGCGATCACAGGCGTCATCCTCGCCGGCGGTCAGGGCCGGCGCATGGGCGGCGTCGACAAGGGCTTGCGCGAATTGCGCGGCAAGGCAATGGTCGAGTGGGTGATCGAGCGCTTCGCGCCGCAGGTTGACGAAGTCCTGATCAACGCGAACCAGAATCTCGACGTCTATGCACGCTTCGGGCATCGCGTTATTCCGGACGAAATCGGTGGTTTTGCCGGCCCGCTCGCGGGATTGCAGCGCGGCTTGAGCGAGTCGCGCCATCCACTGGTCGCTACTTCTCCTTGCGATACGCCGTTTCTCCCCGCCGACCTCGTAACCCGCTTGCATGCCGCTCTGCAGGCTGACAACGCGCAACTCGCTGTTGCGCGCACCGGCGACCAGCCGCATCCTGTTTTCTGCGTATGCCGGCGCGACGTGCTGCCCCACCTCACTGCATTCCTGCAAGCGGGCGGGCGTAAAATCGACGCGTGGTACGCAACGCTCAAGGTCGTAGAAGTTGCGTTCGACGATCAACCAGGCGCCTTCAGCAACATTAACACTCAGGCGGAATTGAACGCATTCGAAATATCGCCGCCCGAATAGGGGCCATCGTTTCGGCGCCCGGCGGTGATTCGCTTTGCTGTCGATCCCCTTGCGGGGGCGCGCCGCAGGGCTGAAGAGGGGCCCCTCTGGGGATCTGACCCCGCAGACGCGCACGGGATCGGAAGATACGCGCCCATGATCGGCTCTACGGTCGCATCCCCACAAGTGGGAACCCCTGCTCTGCGCTTCACCGATCCCTCGCCAGGTAGCTCACACCGCTGCCTTCAGCAAAATCAACACTCAGGCAGAGTTGAACGCGTTTGAAATTCAGCGCTAGATGCGCAATTCCTGGCGCAACAGTCGCGCCGCCCCTTTGAGCCCCACTTTGGGGTCTGTCACGATATACAGCGGATAGCGCCGCAAGAAATCGCTGAAGCGGCCTTTATGCGTGAACGCGCGCACAAAACCGCCGTCGCCGAGTTTATGTGCGATCCGGCGTGCAATGCCGCCCGCGATATAAACGCCGCCGCGAGCGAGCGTGGCAAGCGCCATGTTGCCGGCGAACGCGCCGTAGATGTCGACAAACATATCGAGTGCGTGGACGGCGAGCGGATCCGCTTTATTGATGGCGAATTCCGAAATGGCCGCCGCGGCATCCTGTCGTTGCATCGCTTCGCGTAATTGCCTGGACGGTTCTCCGGCGCCGCCGTTTTCGAGCACGCTGAAGATGCGCAGCAGACCCGGCCCTGAAACGACGCGCTCGTACGATACGCGTCCGAACGCCTGGCGCAGGTTGGCAAGCAGGATGTCCTGCGCTTCGTTGATCGGCGCAAAGTCGGTGTGTCCGCCTTCCGACGGATGCACGGCATAGCCATCGCCCTGCCAGCTCAGCATGCACACCCCCAGCCCCGTGCCCGCGCCGACGACCAGGCGCGTGCCGCGCGGCTGCGCTATGCCGCGCTGCAGAGGCATCAGATCATGCTCGCCAAGATCGAGGATGCCATGACCTACCGCGGCAAAGTCGTTTACGAGCAGCACGTCCGGAATGCTCAGGCGTGCGCTGATCTGGCGGGCATCGATCGACCATGCAAGATTTGTAAGCGCCGAGGCGCGCCCTTCGACGGGCCCCGCGACCGAGAAACAAGCCGCTTCGATGCGCGACGCTTCGCGCTTGACCGGTTCCAGCGCTAAAAAATCGTCGACCAGGGCATCGAAGCTCGCAAAGGTCTCGCTGAGATAGGTTTGTTCGTGCACAGTATGGAGCCCGCCATCGCGCTCGCCCTGAAGCTCGAGCCGCGAATTCGTGCCGCCTATGTCACCCAGCAATATCGTTGGCAGTGCCATCGTGTTCCTTCAGACCGGCTCGAGCACGGCCGGAACCGCATCGGCGGTTTTTTGCAATGCTTCAGGCTTCGCCACGAAATAGCCTTGTGCATAATCCACGCCGATCGCGCGCAGTTTGTCCATGATAATCTCGTCCTCGACATATTCGGCGACCGTCTTCAATCCAAGGATATGCGCTATGCGATTAATCGCTTCCACGATCGCCTGGTCCATCGGATCACCCGCCATATCGCGCACGAATACCCCGTCTATCTTGATGTAATCGACCGGCAGATATTTTAGATAGGCGAAGGACGACATGCCGATGCCGAAGTCGTCGAGTGCAAACCGGCAGCCCATGCCCTTCAGTTCATGCATCAAGTGCGCCGCCTTGGTTAGATTCGCGATTGCGGTGGTCTCGGTGACTTCGAAGCACAGGAGCCCGCGCGGAAGATTGAACCGCGTGAGCAGCTGGCGCAGAAAATCGATAAAACTCGCGTCGTTGATACTGACGCCCGATAAGTTGACTGCGTAAAACGCGCCGCTCACTGCGGCGGGCTCCCGCGGCAGCGCGCCGCTTTCGCATTCGTGGTGCAGATATTCGACCAGCGAACTGATTACCCAACGCTCGATGGAGGACAAAAGATTGTAGCGTTCCGCCGCCGCCATGAAACCGCTCGGCGGCACCAGGGCGCCCGTTCGGTCAACCATGCGTACGAGAATTTCATAGTGTGCTTCGTTGCCGGAATCGGGGCCCAGCGAAATGATTTTTTGCCGGTACAGCCGGAAGTTCCCCAGTTCGAACGCGTGATTGATCTGGGAGACGAGCTGCAAATCGGCGTTCTGCTCGCCGTTCTGCGCGGCCTTCCCGCGATGCACCTGGACGCGGTCGCGGCCTTTTCGCTTGGCGTCATAGCAGGTCGCATCAGCGCTTGCCAGCACCCGGCTGACGCTGTCGCTGCCGTCAACAGTAACCAACCCCGCGCTGACGCCAATGCCGAAAGTCCGGTTCTGCCAGACAAAGCGAAAATCGCGCACCGCTTCGCGCAATCCATTGGCGATGCGCACCGCCTGATCGAGCGGGCATGATTCGAGCAGCACGCCGAATTCATCGCCGCCAAGCCTGGCCAGCGTGTCGCTGCCGCGCATGCGCGATTGCATGACTGTAGTCAATTGCAGCAGCAGCTCGTCGCCCGCCGCATGGCCGCAGGTGTCATTCACCGTCTTGAAATTGTCGAGGTCCAGATAGAGTAATCCATGCTGCTTGTTGTCGGTCTGCGCCGCTTCGATCAGCACGCCCAGGCGCCGTTCGAACTCGCGCCGATTGACGAGTCCGGTCAACGCATCATGGGTCGCCTGCCAGGACAGCTGCTGAGCCATTTCCTGAATCTGGCTGACATCGTGAAACACCACGACCCAGCCGACCAGATGGCCTTCGCTGTTGTGAATGGGTGCCGACGAGTCGCGGATCGCGCAGATATTGCCGGTGCGGCCGAGCAGGCGCACCGTCATGCCTGTACCGCGTCCGCCGACTTCGTGCCCGCCAGGATGCGGGACCGCCTTGCCGGTCTCCTCGTCGACGACACGATACACTGCGTCCAGCGGCTGGCCCCTGGCCTCGTGGCTTTTCCAGCCGGTATATTCCTCAGCAACCGGGTTCATGTATTCGACGTTCCCACCGGCATCGAGCGTTATGACGCCGTCTGCAATGGAATGCAGCGTTACCTGGGCAAGTTCTTTCTCCCGGTGCAATTCGTCCTCGCTGCGGGCGATGCGCCGCGTAACCAGCGTCGCAATCCATGCACCCGCAATGAGCACGAGGATACCGACGACCACCACCATCAGCAGCGCGTCGCGCATAACCGTCCCGGCTTGCGAAATCGCGCCCAAGGTAGCCGCCCGCTTGGAATCGACCACCAGATTGATCGACGTCTGAAATTCGTCGTGCGCTTTGATGCCCTGGCGCAGCAGCAATTCGGTTGCGAGCGGCAGCTTGTCCTGCATGAGGAGCTCGACCACCTTGTCGCGCACGTCGCGCAACCGGGTTGCCGCATCGAGCGCCTGCTTGAGCGCCGCGCGCTCCGACGCGGTCATGGCAACTTCGTCGAGCCGGTCGCGAGTGGCGAACAACGGTTCCACGAGCTTTCGAAAATCGTTATAAATCTCCGCCCGCGCGGCGGCGTCGCGGGCCTCGAACAGCTGGTACATCGCCTGCTGCCGCTGCTGGCTGGCCGTGAGCAGCATGGTCAGCAGTTCGGACTTCATGTTCTGCTCGTGAACCAGCGCTTCGATACTTTGATTGATGGCATGAATGCGCCAGATGCCAAGCAACGTAATCGCGATGATCAACACCAGCAGCGCACTGAATCCCGCGGTCAGGGCCCGGCGGGAATCGGTGAAGAAAAACGGCTTCAACATGGTGCCAAGCTTACCTGATTCGACTTTCCAATTGGCTGGCCGCGCGAGCCTCCCGGATCCTGACGGTAAAAGTCTTTGAGCTGCGTATAAACGTCTGGATAGGCACTCAGCACCGCATGGGGCATATCAAAAAAAGCCTCGCTGATGACCGCGAAAAACTCGGCGGGGCTTTCGCCGGCATAAGGATCGATGGCGACGTCTTCGTTCGCCTCAACCCGGCGGCAGAAGTCGGCATACGCAGCGGAAAAAGCAGCCGCCCAGGATTTGCGGTTCATTCCGGCGTGCAGCGGCGGAAACCCGTTGGCATCGCCATTGAGCATGTCGAGCTTGTGGGCGAATTCGTGTATCACGACATTGACACCCTCGGTCGCCGGCGCCACGTCCGCCCACGACAGGATGACGGGCCCCTGCAGCCAGGCCTCGCCCGCCCGCGCCTCGCGCTCGACATGCACTACGCCGGCCTCATCCGTGTATTCGATGACCGGCACGAACTCGTCCGGGTAAACGATGATTTCAACCCACCCGCGAAAATAGTCGATATCGAGATTGAGCACCAGAACGCACGCCTGGGCTGCGATCAGCAGCCGCATGCGGTCGTCAATCTGCAGACCCGACGCGCCGCGAATTGACTTCTCATGGAGAAACAAGATCACGGTAGCGCGCAACCGGGCACGTTCGTCCGCCGTGAGGCGATCGAGAAACGGCAGGCGCTGAAGCGTCTCTTCCCACATCGCAGGATCGATTGCGGCGCGGGCGATGATGCGCTCGCGCCGCCAGCGCCGCAAAAAGCCGAACACCGGCGTTACTTCTCCGCGGCGCCGTCGGCCGCACGCAGCTTCGGCGGCTCGAGCGCGTCGAGTTCGACCCGCTCGATGCGCGCAAACCGCTCGCTGATTTTGCGGCTGCTTACGTGCACCTCGTCCACGTCGTTCTTCGCCTGCTCGATATGGCGCGCGAGATTGTCCATGCGTGACTGGAAGCGGCCGAAGTCGGCGCTTAGCTTATGCAGTTCGTCCTTGATGACATGGATCTGCTTGCGCGTTTCGACGCTGCGAATGACAGAGAGCGCGGTCGTGAGCACTGCCATCAGCGTCGTCGGCGACGTCAACCAGACGCATTTTTTCTGCGCGTAATCGACCACATCGCGATGGCGTGCGTGAATTTCGGCGAAGACCGCCTCGGCCGGCAGAAACAGGATGGCGCCGTCGTTCGTTTCGCCCGCAATGATGTATTTACTGGCAACGTCGTCGATGTGCTTTTTGACGTCCGCCTTGAAAGCGGCGGCGGAAATCCGCTCCGGGCCGTCCGCAAACATGCGTTCGAAATTCTCCAGTGGGAACTTGGAATCGATCGCGATGAGGCCCGTCGGCAGAGGGAGTTTCAGCACGCAGTCCGCGCGCACACCGCGCGCGAACGTATATTGAAACTCAAACGCGGTTTCGGGCAGCGCGTTGCGCACGATTGCTTCAAGCTGGACCTCGCCAAACGCGCCGCGCGAGCGCTTGTCGCCGAGCAGTTCCTGCAGGCTGACTACGCTGCCGGTCAATGCTTCGATTTTCTTTTGCGCTTCGTCGATGGTCGCCAGGCGCGTCATTACGTTGGTGAAAGTTTCGTTGGTCTTCTTGAACCCTTCGTCGAGCCGTTCGTTGACCTTGCCACTGATCTGCTCGAGGCGTTCGTCGATCTTCAACGTCAGGGCCTGCGTCGTTTCACCGAGCTTGGCGACCATCGCCTCGCGGCTCTGCCCCAGGCTCTCGGACAGCGCCAGGCGCAACGCATGCAGCGTATCCCGCGTTTGCTTGAGTTCGTCGCCGGTCGAACTGCGCAGACGGTCAGAATTATCCGTGAGCGCCGTAGCGAGGCGCTCCCCCTGCTTCGCAAGTCCCTCGTGCAAATCGACCAGCATGGCGCGGTGACGCTGCTCGGAGGATTCGCCCTGGCGCGCGGCCAGGTCCTGGAGCGCTCGCCCCTGCGCCGCGGTCTTGACCAGCAAGACGACAATCGCGGCCAAAATGAGCAGTGCGAGGCCCGCGAGCAAAAGTGTTTCGGTCATTGGATAAATTCCGCGGCTGGAGTATAGCGCATCGTCAAAGCGCGGCCGCCGTCAGGCAATCCGCCGCAACGACTGCAATGGCGGCGCGGCAAGCACGCGCCGGGCGCCCAGCATGCCCGCTGTCGCGACGCCGATAATGCCGGCGCCAGCGCCGATCAGCCACACCCAGTGATTGCTCGAATACGGCACGTTCAACACTTTGAGTGCGAGCGTATAACCAAGAGCGCTTGCGCCGGCAGCGGCCAATAAACCGGCGAGCCCGCCGATCAACGCAAACTCGGCGAACTGGGCAGACGCAATCTGACGGCGGCTGGCGCCGAGTGTCCGCATGACCGCGGCTTCGAATTCGCGCTCGTCTCGCGTACTGGCCAGCGCCGCATATAAAACGAGCAGTCCAGCGGCCAGCGTAAACAAGAATACGAACTGAACGGCGGCTGCGACCTGGTCCATCATCTTCTGCACCTGCGCCATGATTTGCGCCACATCAATGATGACCAGGTTGGGAAAATCGCGCACGAGTTGATTAAGCGCCGTCGTCTGACCGGGCGGCACGAAGAGACTTGTCATATAGGACGCCGCCAAATCCTTGAGCAGCGCCGGCGGCCCGATGACGAAAAAATTGGCGCGGAACGTATCCCACTCAACTTTGCGCAGGCTGGTAATCGTCGCATCGAACGGGGTCCCGGCCACGTCGTAAGTAAGACGGTCACCCAGCTTGAGCCCCAGGGTCTCCGCAATCCCCGCCTCCACCGATAACTGGTCGGGCTTTGCGGCCTCGCCGTCCCACCATTTACCGGCGACGATTTGGTTGTCGGCCTGCGGGCGCTGCGCCCACGACAGATTGAATTCACGATCGATCAACCGCTTTGCGCGGTCTTCCGCATAATCATTCGCGGTCACTGCGCGGCCGTTGATTGCTGTCAGGCGTCCGCGCACCATCGGGAAAACCGGCGGCTGGGCAATCCCATGGCTCGCGAAAAAAGCTTTGAGCGGTTCTATCTGCTCGGGCTGGATACTGATGACGAACCGGTTCGGCGTATCCGGCCGCAGCGTCGCTTGCCAGCTGTGCAGCAAATCGCCGCGGATCAATGTCAGCGTGAGCAACGCCATCATCCCGAGCGCGAGCGCGACCGCCTGGATCGTGTTGGCGAGCGCATGGCGCCGCAGATTGGCGACACCATAACGAAAGCTCACGCCGCCGCCCGTGCGCATGCGCGCCAACAGCCGCAGCAAGACCATGATCAAGGCGCTGGACACCAGGGCGGCGCCGAGAAATCCGCCCAGCACGTAGGCCCCCAGCCGCAGATCCTGCGCCTTGATTAACACAAGGGCACAGATCACCGCGAGGCCGAGTGCATAACCAAGTGCGCCCACGCCCCGCGGAAAATTCAGATCCCGCCGCAACACCCGCAACGTCGAGACCTGCCCCAGTGTCACGAGCGGCGGGAGCGCAAATCCAAGCAACAACGAAACGCCGGCCGCCACGCCGTAAATCGCCGGCGCCAGACTCGGCCACGGCAAGGCAACCGCGAGAAAACTGCCGAGCCAGGCCGCGAGCGCAAATTGCGCGGCGTAGCCGATTGCGCAACCGCCAACGCTCGCAATGACGCCGAGCACCGCAAAGTGCGTGAAATAAAGCCGCACGACGGTCCCGCGCGACGCACCGACGCAACGCATGATCGCGCAGCCATCCAGATGCCGGCGCAGGAAGCGCCGCGCGGCCAGCGCAATCGCGACCGCCGACAAAATCACGCTGACCAGCGCGGCAAGGCCCAGGAAGCGTTCGGCGCGTTCGAGCGCCGAGCGGATTTCCGGCCGCGCATCGCGAATGCCTTCCAGGTTCTGCCCTGCGCCCAGTTGCGACTGTGCCCAGGCACGAAACTCGTCTATGGCGGGCGTAGGTCCGGCCAGATACA
>JADMIO010607280.1_pt1 | contig 14839 bp, 20 predicted proteins | sample 8958161 | NCBI WGS metagenome assembly JADMIO01 (sample SAMN16585339, study PRJNA669376) | soil metagenome | isolation source: Crop rotation soil | place: USA: Cullars Rotation, Alabama | collected 2011 | reverse complement strand
CCGCCGAGCTGCTCGACGCACCGCTCTGCGCTGCGGGTGAAGCGCTCTCTACGCTCTCGATCGAGCGCGTCGTTCTCGAGCGCGCACATCGTATCGAGCAAGGCGTGCACGATGCGGTGCGCGCTCGACTGCCCGAGCGGCCACTGCTCGCACGGGGCATCGCGCACGCTGCGTTCGTCGATTGCGTGTGGCACGCGGCGCCGCTCGCGGGGCGTGCGAATCCCGTGGCGGCGCTCTGCGATCTCTGGAGGACCGGCTATGTCCTCACGGCCGTCGGTGCCTCGGGCGTGACGCTCGAGATCCCGCCGCTCGAGTCGCGCTAGTCAACGCGCCTCACCAGACCTTCACGCGATCCGCCGGCGCCAGGAACAGCGCCTGCCCCGGCTTCGGATCGAACGCCGCGTACCACGCGTCGAGGTTGCGCACCGTGTCCGAGCGATACTCGGGCGGCGCGTGGCTGTCGGTGACGAGGCGACTACGGGCCTTCGCTTCGCGCGTCTTGGTGCGCCAGCTCTGTGCAAAACCGATGAAGAACTGCTGCTCGCCCGTGAAGCCGTCGACCAGCGGCGCCGGCTTGCCGTCGAGCGAGAGCTGATAGGCGTCGAACGCAGCGGAGAGGCCGGCGACGTCGGCGATGTTCTCGCCGAGCGTCAGCTTGCCGTTGACGGAAGCATCGGGGAACGGCTTGTACGCGTCGTACTGCTTGGCGAGCGCTGCGCCGGACGCCTTGAAGTGCGCCATATCCTCGGCGCTCCACCAGTTCGACAGCTTGCCGGTCGCGTCGAAGAGCGCGCCCTGATCGTCGAACGAGTGGCTGATCTCGTGACCGATGATGGCGCCGATCGCGCCGTAGTTCGCGGCTGCCGGTCGCGCCGGGTCGAACATCGGCGGCTGGAGGATCGCGGCCGGGAACTGCAGTGCGTTGCGCACGGGCAGGTTCACCGCGTTGACCAGCTGCGGGTTCATCACCCATTCGGTGCGATCGATGGGCTTGCCGAGCTTCGCGACGTTGCGCTTCAGCTCGAAGATCTCAGCGCGCTCGTTGTTGCCGAACGCGTCGTTGCGCGCGACCTCGAGGGCCGAGTAGTCGCGGAAGCGATCGGGGTACCCGACGCCGACCTCGAGGGTGGCGAGCTTCGCCTTGGCGCGCGTCTTCGTGGTGGCGCTCATCCACGTGAGCGTGTCGATGCGCCGGCCGAACGCCTTGACGATGTTCTTCACCATCTCCTGCGCGCGTGCCTTCTCGGACGCAGGAAAATGCTTCTCGACGTAGAGCTTGCCGACGGCCTCGCCGAGCGCGCTGTTCGTGGCTTCGACCCCGCGCTTCCAGCGCTCGCGCAGCTCCTCTGTGCCGTTCACGGCCTTGCCGTAGAACGCGAAGCTCTCGGCGACGAAGGCCTTCGGCAAGAACGGCGCAGCGCGATCGAGCGCGTGAAAGACGAGGTAGTCCTTCCAGGTGTCGAGCGGCTCGCTCTTCACGAGCGCCGCGAATCCGCTGATGGCCTTCGGGGTCCACGCGACGAACGCGCTCTGCTTCTCGAGGCCGGCCGCGCCGAGGAACGCATTCCAGTCGAGGCCGGGCGCCTTCTTGTCGAGATCGGCGCGCGCCCAGTGGTTGTTGCCCTTCTCGACGTCGCCGGCATCTTCGCGTGACGCGTGCGCCTGCGCGATGCGCTTCTCGAGCTCGACGATGCGCGCGGCCTTCGCTGCGGCATCCTTCACCTTCGCGAGCTCGAGGAGCGCGGCGACGTGCGCCTGATATTTCGTGCGCATCTCGTTCATGCGCGGCGACGGGTCGACGTAGTAATCGCGATCCGGCATGCCGAGGCCGCCCTGGAGGAGGAACGCGGCGTAGCGGGTCGGGTCGTCGAGGTCCTGCGCAACCCAGAGGCCGAGGGCGTTGTCCGTGTGCATCTCGGTCGCGTTGAGCATGTCGACGTCCGCGCGGACGGTGCCCCCGAGCGCGCGAGAGAGCGCGGACTTGTCTTTGATGGCCGCGATCGCCGCGAGCTTCTTGTCGAGCGGCGCGAGGCCCTTCGCCTCGATGCCCGCTTCATCCATGAACGCGGCGAAGTAGTCGGCGACGAGCTTCGAATCGGTCTCGCGAATGAGCCGTGCGGTGCGCTCGTTCGTGAGCTCGTCGAGCTGCCCGCCGACGCCCCAGCTGCTTCGGTCCTTCGGGATCTCGGTGGACGCGAGCCATGCGCCGTTTGCGTAACGGTAGAAGTCGGCGCCCGGCGGCACCGACGTGTCCATGCCGCTGCGGAGCACACCGGTCTGGGCGCCGGCGGTCGCGCTCGGCGACGCGCTCGGGCTCGCGTTCATGCTCGTGGTGGAGCCGGCAGGCGTGGCCGCATGTTGTGCGGGCGGAGCATCCGCGGGCGAGCACGCGGCAGCCGATGCGAAGGCGAGGAAGAGCACGACGGAGATGGTTGAGCCGGGGCGCATGGCGTCGTCATTGGCTCACCGCGGGCGCGCGTCAATCTGCGCGCGGGACTAAGCTTCCATGTCCATGCGACCCACTTCCATTGCTCCAGGTCCCGGCCAGGAATCCGTCTGGGACTACCCGCGGCCGCCGCGCATCGAGCCCACCGCTCGACGCATTCGCATCGAGCTCGCCGGCATCACGATCGTCGATACGAGGCGCGCCATGCGCGTCCTCGAGACGAGCCATCCCCCCGTCTACTACGTGCCGATCGAAGACGTGATCGCCGGAGCGCTCGAGGGAAGCGATCGGACCACGTTCTGCGAGTTCAAAGGCACCGCGCGCTACTTCGCCGTGAAGTCGGGGGACCGCGTGGAGCGAGATGCCGCATGGGCCTACGACAACGGACCGCTCGCGGGTCACGTCGCGTTCTATGCCGCGCGCATGGACGCATGCTTCGTCGACGACGAGCGCGTGCGTCCTCAACCGGGCGGGTTCTACGGCGGATGGATCACGAGCGACATCGTGGGGCCCTTCAAGGGCGAGCCCGGCACCGCGGGCTGGTGACGACGTCAGGTCAGATGCAGCATGAGGGCTTCGGGCTGCCGCGCGGGCATTTCGTCGCGCACATGTTCGCGGCGCCGCAGACGTGGGCCGTCTGCGTCTTTCCGCCGTCGCAGTCGATCGCGAGACCCAGGTTTCGCCCGTCGGGGCCCTGCAGATCTTTCATGCAGTAGGTGCCGTCAGGTCGGCCGTTGCAGTCGTCGCAGGTGTCGGGGTAGCCGACCGGCATCGCCGCGCAGCCGAAGGGACAGTGTTGGACGCACGTCGGCTTCGTGCTGCCGTTGCACGTGACGAGGTCGCCGCCACGTTCGTGTCCCGCCGGGTAGGACGGAAAGACGCCCGTGTTGCTCGCGCAGTTCGGACGCGGGTAGGCCGGGTTGCACTTCACCTCCGCGAGCGGGAAGGTCGGATCGCACGGGGGAGGGAAGCCCGGCGGCCCTCCGTCGGGTGGGGTCGCGTCTTTCGCGTCGTTCACGAGCTCGTCTTTCGTGGCCGCGTCGGTGGCGCCTGCCTCGGTCTCCTGATCGACGTGCTCGAAGTCGATGAGGAACGTGCATCCAGCGGCCAGCGCGACGATCGCGAGGACCAGGATGCGGACCGGACGGCGCATCCGGGGATTGTATCAGTCGCCTGCGGCAGAGCTCCGTTTCGCGCTATGTGACTCCGCATGACCGGCGAATTCTTCGGAATCGACGAGATCGCGCGGCAGCTCGGGGCGCTCGGCGTGACGCCCGGTGGCGTCCTCCTCGTCCACACGTCGTTCCGGCAGGTCCGCCCGATCGCGTCGGGCCCGTCGGGTTTGATCGAAGCGCTTCGCATGGCGCTCGGTCCGGAGGGAACGCTCGTCATGCCCACGATGACGGACGGCGAGAGCGTGTTCGATCCGCGATCCACGCCGACCGTCGACATGGGCATCACAGCAGAGACGTTCTGGCGACAGGAAGGCGTCGTGCGCAGCACGCATCCCGGCGGCTCGTTTGCCGCCGCCGGCCCGCTGGCGGAGCGGATCTGCGCACCGCAACCGCTCACGCCTCCGCACGGCGTCGACAGTCCTCCCGGACGCGTGCGCGACCTCGACGGCCAGGTCTTGCTCCTCGGCGTCGCGCACAGCGAGTGCACGATGCTCCACGTCGCCGAAGACATCGCGAAGGTGCCCTATCGCGTCGAGCATCCGTGCGTCGTCGAGGTCGACGGCGTGGCCACCCGCGTGATGATCGCGGAGACCGATCACTGCTGCCGCGGCTTCGTTCGCATGGATGAGTGGCTGCGCGAGCGAGGTCTCCAGCGCGAGGGCCGCGTCGGTCATGCCGCAGCCAAGCTCGCGCGCGCGCGCGACATCATCGACGTCGCCGTGGAGCACCTCACCGAGGATCCGCTGGTCTTTCTGTGCCCGGCGAGCGCGCACTGCGAAGAGTGCGACCTCGCCCTCGGGCGCTGAAGCGCGCGGGCGCGATCACATACCGGGGATCGGCATCACCTCGATGATGTCGATGAAGCCTTCCGGCATCATGAAGTGCGGATGGCCCTTCAAGGTCTCGGCGAGGGCTTCCTTCGACTCGGCCTGGAGGATCGAGTAGCCGCCGAGGTCGTTGGTGGAGGGCGACGCGCTCGTCTTCGTGACGCGCAGGCTCTTTCCGAGCGGCGCGCCCATGTCGACCATCGACGAAGCGCCGGTCTTGGCCCACTCCATCCACGCCGCCATGCCGGCCTTCTGCTGCTCGGGCGTCGCCTTCTTCATCTGCTCGTAGGACGACGCGGGGGCCTTGTAGAGAACGAGGAATTTTTTCATGGGCACCGACTTAACCTCGTCCACCGTCGTCCGCAACGGTCGCGCGGAATCGCTCGGGCCGCGCGGGCGTTCTCTTCGAGTGAGGCTCGTTTGCGTCATGGCGACGCTCTTCCTCGGCGCTGCGCCGCACCCGCACCCGCGCCCGCCCCGCGCCGTGCCCTTCCGCCTGACCGGGCCGAGCTCCTTCACGCCATCTCCGAGCCGCGGCCGGCGCTCTCGGCCTGCGTCGAGCTCGAATACAAATTTCGCGACGTCTCCGTGAGTGACGACACGTGGAAGACCGTTCGCGTGCCGGTGCGCCGGCTCCTTCGCGAGCACGACTTCGAGGAGCAGCACTACTACCGCGACTGGATCACGGCTCCGATCGCTCCGCTCGCATCGACGCTGGCTGCCGCGCGGTCGCGGCCCGGCGCTCGGTACGACGCGCTCGCGCGCACCGTGTGCGTGGACCTCGACGACGGCTCCATCTGCTACGGGTTCGATGCCGGCGGACGCATGGTGAGCGCCGACTACGACCCCACCGCGGACAGCAGCGTCTATCGATTCGCTTACCGCTACGATGATTGCAGCTAGAATGAGGGCGTGGCCGTCCTCGATGCCGGGTATCTGCGCGTAGGTCGCATCGGGCGTGCGCCGCTCCGTATCCATTGGACGACGCCGATCGGGCTCTTTCTCTTCTCCGGGTTGTCGTTCAATCCGCTCGTCTGGGCGGCGCTCCTCGCGATCATGATCGTCCACGAGGTCGGGCATGCGCTGCTCGCGCGTCGCTACTCGCTTCGTCTCGACTCGATCGACATCACCGCGGTCGGCGGCGTCTGTCGCATCGAAGGCAATCCGTCGCGACGCGAGGCTGCGATCGTTGCATGGGGCGGCGTGCTCGCGCAGGCCGCGCTCTTGGTCATCACGCTCGTCGTGCGCGGGCTCATGCATTTCGTGGCCATGGGGCTGCTCGACGGCGTGTTCGACACGCTCATCACGACCAACCTGATCCTCATCGCGCTCAATCTGCTGCCGATCGCGCCCCTCGACGGCGCGCTCGCCTGGCGCGTTTTCGAAGGCCGAAGCCGCTGAAATTACGCGGGTTCTAGACTTTTTTCGCGGCGGATGGCTCTTCGGCGATCCAGGCGTGCGGGACGCGCGTAGGTGGGCTCGAAACCGCGCGGTGCCGGATGAACGAGGTGGCTCGTTACCCAGGCCTGGCGCACTTACCGAAAGAACGGATCATGAAGACCACGAAGAATTGGCTTGTTGCGATCGTGTGCGCTCTCGGCCTCGGACTCGGCGCGTGCAGCGGTGCTGCCGAGCAGGAGCCGTCGCAAGAGGTCTCGCAAGAGCCGGCCGACGATCGCGCGGGCGAGCAAGTCGACGGCAAGACCGGCACGTCGTCGGCGCCGCTCATCACGCGAACGCAGTGCGAGAACGGCGGCGGTCACGTCGTGTGCGGCTTCGGTTGCCTCTACTTGAAGTGCACCGGCGGGAACCCGGACTACCAGGGCCTCGCCACGTACGACAACTGATCACGTCACCGGGCGGACGGCCTTCATCGAGAACGTCGAAGGCGAGGCGCCACGAGAGAGGAACGCGATCATCACGTATTCCTCCGCGGTCTTCTTTGGACCGCTTGCGCCCGTCAGCGCTCGGTGTGAGGCGTTGACGAATCGCTTCTTGTAGCTCGTGTAGAGCGCCTGAGCGCCGTTCTCACCGGCCAGCCAGGACGGCTCCGCATTGCCGAGGAGAGCACGTGCGGCATCGAGCGAGATGCACGCGCGGCCCTCTTCGATCATGTGCGTGCGGAGCCGTCCGATCTCCTCGTGCGAGAGACCGAACAGGAACTCCTCGAAGGCGAGCATCTGCTCCTCTTCGACGTCGTCCTCTCCGAAGTAATCGAGGAAGCGCTTGTCGCGCGCTTCGTTGAACAGGCGGAAGACCTCGTGCGTGCCGAGCATGGTGCCGAGGAGAGGCAGGATCTTCGCGCGGGCTCCCCATGCCGACTCGAGGATGGGGGCGAAGTCGTCGACCTCCATCAGCAGGCGCTCCTCCCAGATGCGGAAGAGGAATCGCGCGGCGCCTCTCTTCACGTTCGTGGGCGCGCTCGGGTCGGTGACGATCGAGACGAAGAGCTCCTCGGCGAGCTTCGTGTAAATCGACTGCGCGACCTCTTGCTCCACGCGATCGCGGAGCTCGGTGGGCGCGCCGACCGCCTCGACGTTGTAGCGGAGCGCCTTCAGCAGATTGATCTTCGCGATGAGGTACGCCTGACCGAAGACGGCCTTCGTGGGGATGTGGAGATCGAGGTCGTAGTCGGGCACGCGACACAGCTGATCGACGAGGCTGTTCGAAGAGAAGGTGCGGCCCGCGCCGTCTTCCCACGAGGACGCGATGGACGGGCTGTCTTGGATCAGCTCGGCCATCCTGCCGAGGCGCGACAGCATGCCGTCGAGCGTGGCGCGTTGCTTGGGGTTCTTCTCTCCGACCGCTTCGAGCGCGCGGTCGATGAGCTTCTGCTCGGCGGCGTCTAGGAACTCTCGACCTTGGAGGCCACGCATCGAGACTGCAGAATAGCGTCGATTTCGAGAGCTTGCCTCTCAGGTTCCACGCAACGATGATGGGGCGCGCTCGATGGGAAAGCACGTCGTCATCGCGATTTTCTTCGGGATGATCGGCGCGATGACCATCGGCGGCACCTGGAGCGGGTTCGGCCTCCACGGAACGGACGCGGTCTTGGCGATCACGTTCGCAGTGGTCTGTCTCGTGACGTTCGTCGTGCAGCGCGTGCGGTCCTAGGGCGGCCGGCCCGGGCCGTTCGGGCACGTTCCGATCGTGCACGAATTCTCGAAGACACGAACGGGCGCGTCGCGAGGCACGACGAAGAGACGCGGCGTCTTGCCGGCCTGCGCGCCGCCGCATTGCGGGGGGAGGGCGACGCGGACCATCAAGGCGTCACCGCGCCGTGCGAACCAGCTGATGCGGGGCTCTCCGCCGAAGGCCCCCGGGATCGGAATGGCTTCGAGGCGCTCGCTGGCGAAGTCGATGCCTGTCGGGTCGGGGCCGCTGCCGGCGCACGGGAACGCGGCGCGGAATGCGGCCTCGTCGCGGATCGGAAACGCCGCGTTCGGCATTTCGGGCGGGCAGCCGACGGGCGGCGCAAAATCCCGCCAAGCGATCTTCTGGGCGCCGGGAGGCAGGTCGGCGCAGCGCTGCTCTTGCTGTGGGATCGTCGGCGGCGCGATGTATTCGCACGCTCCCATCAGCGAGACGATCGCCAGCGCCACGAACCTCATTCGGCAACTCTATCCTGCTGCATGCAGGACCTTTTCGTAGAACACCGACCAGCTCGATTCTGGATAGTCGAGCACCGGCCCGCAGCGCACGAAGCCGGCGCGCTCGTACACGCGCCAGGCAGCGGGATGGCGGTCGCCGGTCTCGAGCACGAGACGCTTCAGGCCTTCGGCGCGCGCGAGCGTCTCGATCTCGGCGACGATGCGCCCGCCGATGCCGCGGCCCGCATGCGACGGCAGCGTGTACATGCGCTTCACCTCGCCGATGCCTCCTTCATGACGCCGGAGCGCGCCGATCGCGACCGCGGGGCCTGCATCGCGGGCGACGAAGACGGTGGTGGCGGCGTCGGCCATCTGTTCCACCGTCATGTGGAAGCAATGTTCCGGAGGCGTGAGGGCGAGGAGGTTCGCGTTGAGCGCCGCGATCAGCATGCGGACTTCGTCCTGGAGCGGCGACTCCGCGGCGATCGTGACGGTCATGTCTCCCTGGGATAATTTGGGCGCAGTCATGAGCAAGACGATGAAGGCGATGCGGGCGGTCGCGATGAAGCTGCCGGACGTGGACGAAGGCGTCGCGTGTGAAGGTACGCCGATCGAGAAGCGCACGGTGAAGGTGAAGGGCAAGGCCTTCCTCTTCCTCGGCACGGGGGATGCGATGTTGAAGCTCGAGGGCTCGCTCGCAGCCGCGAGCAAGCTCGCCGAGAAGATGCCTGCGCGTTATCGCGTGGGCAAGGGCGGCTGGGTGAAGATCGTCTTCGGTGACGACGACGGGCCGCTGAGCGCGGTCGTGACGAAGTGGATCGCGGAGAGCCATTCGCTGATGAGCGCGGCGGCGCCCAAAAAGAAGGCGAAGGCGAAGGCGAAGGCGAAGTAGAGGTCAGGTCGACAAGGCCTGCGTCACTTCGAGGGCCAGCTCGTTGGCGCGCGCCTCGGGGAGGCCGAGGACCTCCACGATGAGATCTTCGAGCTCGCGCTCCTCCGGGTTGGTCTCGAGGTCGAAGACCGCGACCGCGTAGACCGCTTTGAACGCCAGCTCGCGCGAGGCCTTGCGCGAGAGGTGGCCGGCGGCCATGCGGACGCGCTGCTCGAAGGACTCGGCCTTGTCGAGCATCTCGCTGTAGCTGTCGAGGAGCGATGCCACGTCCGCGCTCGGGTCGAGGTACTTCACGAGCGCGCGGAAGGACTCGAGCTCGTCGAGCGACGCGTCGCCGTTCGCGTTCACCATCATGAAGCCGAGCTCCATGACCGCGCCGATCTCCTCGCCGCGGAGCGTGGCGAAGTCTCCATCGCCTCGCATCGAGGCCGGCGCGAGGATTTTTGCGAAGTTCGGCGTGCGTCGGTCCATGAAACGAACATAGCCCTGGGGGCGTCAGCGCGGGAAGTCGCGTGTCAGATCGAGCGAGAACGGCTTGCCGGCGCGGAGACCCTGGATGTGCATCTTGTGCTCACGGCGCTCGAACGTCGCGTCGAGCGTCGGAGCGTCGTCGCGACCGCCGAACATCGAGAGACTGAGCGTCTGTGCGGGCTCGTCCGCTTTCATGTCGAAGCGAATGCGCTGCTTTCCGATACGGACGAAGCCGTAATCGCCCTTCTCGAAATAGATCTTTTCCCATGGCGCGGAGGCGTCGGCGAGGACGCCGTCGAGGCCCGTGCCCTGATCGACGCTCCACGCGCCGAGGATCGGCTCCTTCGTGAACAGGCGGTGCTGCGACGCTTCGCGGACGATGCTCCACGCGGGGACGACGAGCACGAGGAGCACGGCGAGAGCCTTCACGATCGCGAGCTTCTTGCGCGGTGGCTTCGCCACGGCTCCGTCGCCGAAGAAGAACGTCCAGAATCGCCGCCCTTCGAGGCCGAGCAAGTAGAGAGTCATCGCGAGGTACACGCTCGAGAACAGCTTGACCGAGATGCCGAACGCGAAGTTGACGAGCACGACGTTGCTCATCACCGCGAGGAGCACGCACGCGCCGAACAATGTGGTGCGCCGGAAGCAGAGGAGCACGGCCGCCGTGATCTCGAGCGCGCCGCTGAACGCTTGATACGCGTACGAATGGCCGAAGAAGGCCCACGCCAGCAGACTGGGCTTCAAGTCGACGACGCGTGAGTCGAGCAAGGAGTAGCGCTCGAAGAACTGCATGCCGACGATCTTGGCGGTGCCGAAACGAACGAGCTCGAAGGCGAGAAAGAAGCGAATGAACGTCCATGCGGCGAGCCGAACGCGCTCCGCTCGGCTCGGGTCGCGCTCGAGCCTCGAATAGACGAGCGACGCGAGGCCACCGACGATGGCGCTCGCGCCGACGATGACGAAATTGCCGGGACGATCGCCGCCGCTCGCGCCCTGCTCGATGGGAAGAGCAACGACGCCGACCGCGACGAGGACGAACGCGCAGAGGTTCTTCAGCGCGTCCATCGCGCGGCGTCGCGGATGGCCGCGTGCTTGTGGTCCGGCGGCAGCGATTGCGCCGCCACCCACCGAGCATCGGCGTCGCTCAGCGACGGATGGAACACGTCGAGGATCAGCACGTACCTCGGCTCGCCGCTGTCGTTGTAGACCGAGTGCTCGAAGGAGTCGTCGAAGACGACGCAGCGGCCCTCTTGCCAGCGTCGCGTCTCGCCGTCGACGCGCAACCCACAGCGTGGCGGCACGGAGAGGCCGAGATGGCAGCGCAGCTTGGCGTTGCTCAGGCCGCAGTGCGGACGGATGCGCGTACCCCCGAGAAGAACGCTGATGCCGATCGTTCCCGCGTTTCTCGGCACCGCGCGAACGGCGCGTGCCGTCGCGGGACAGAGCTTGCAGTTGTCGTCGAACCAGAGCCCGTTGTAGTGGAGGCGAAAGATCTCGAAGCCGCCGGTCTCGCCGTCGACGAGGAGCTGGTCACCCGAGCGCTCGACCGGAGGAATCGAAGCAATGGGCTTCGGCCGGAGGTAACCGGCTTCGAGAAGGAGCGAGAGCTCGCGTGAGATCTCCATGGATGCCGCCTCGAGGTCGCGAACGAATGGGAACGTCGCGGCATTCCACCAAGGCCGAGCGGGGAGGCCGGCGAGCGCGATCTGATTCGGTCGCTGTCCGCGCGTCTCGGGGATCCCGACGAAGCGCCCGCCGGTGCGGCCGTGCCACGCACGCGCGACGGCATCGCGGCGGCCTGTCGTCGTCGCGAGATCGATTCGCCGTGCGTTGGAGCGGACCGGCATGTCGCTTCGGCCTCACTCTCGCGCGCAGCTGCGGGCGGGGCCAAGAACGTGTCGATCGGGGCGCTTCAGGGCTCCGTCGAGCAGATCTCCGCGGCGTTGCACGCGCAGCCGCGGCCCTTGTGACACTGCTTCTTCCGACTGATGCAGCTGTCGCCGCAGGCCTGTCCTTCATTGCAGACCTTGCAGCAGCGGTCGGCGGGCGTGCACGTCGGCGGAGCAGCGGGAGCGGCGGGAGCGGAGGTCGGCGCAAGGAGAGCGATGGCCACCGTCGCGATGGCGATGCACGTGGCGAAGGCTCTCCTCATGAGGACATCGTCGCCGGTCCTGGACAAGGTGGCCTTCGAAATACGTCGGGTCTGGAATTCACTTTCGATGTCGAAAGTCGACGACGCCCGATCGGGATGCGAGCCGTGCAGGATGCTCATGGGGTCCCTCCAAGCCGAGGAAATCGTTTCCTGTTTTTTTCGCCAGCGCGAACCCATGGGCTCCGCCCCCGACGGGCGGCCCGACCTTGCCGCCGACCTTTGCCCACCGGTTGACAGCCACAAACGCGTGCGATCGGAGCGGTTTCGCGGGTTTGCCCTTCCAGGGCCCCTCCTCTTCTCTACTGCGGGAAGTTGGATCGAGATCGCGGCGCAATTTCCTGAGTCCCATCGCGCGAACGGCAGTGGCAGGAACGGTGACACGCCGGGCAGCGAGGTAGCCAGAGCGCCGTCGCTCGCGCGATCGCGAGTCGTGCGGTCGCGAAAGAATGTGTGAAGTGTCGCTCAGGCCGCGACGGCGTCCGAACGACGATGGCGCGTTTGTCCTGAGGGAAAAAAAGCGCGGGCGCGTTCGGCGACGACGAAGGCGTAGCAGCACATGACGACGGTCACGTGATGATGCCATCCGGTGTAGGAGCGCCCTTCGAAGTGATCGAGCCCGAGCTCGCCTTTGAGCTCCTCGTACATCTTCTCGGTTCGGTACCGCTCCTTCAGAATCCGGATCATATCTCGCCGGTTCATCGTGCTCACCGGGAGCGTCGTGAGCACAAACCTGAAGGGGATGTCGGCGCTCTCTAGGCGCTCGATGATCAACCACTGCGCGTCTTCCTTCAGCGGACCGGCGGCTTCCGTCTTCGCGGCGGAGGTGACGCGCTGGAACGAGAAGTAGCCGACGAGCTTCTTCGTGCCCTCGCGCCAGACGATTCGCCGGAACTGACTCGGCTTCAGCTTTGAAGCGATTGCCTCGACCTTCATCGGCGTCTCGCTCGTGCGGCGAGCACCGGCATCGAGAAGAAAGACTGGGCACTGGGGTCTGACGCCGACGGCGTAGTCGAGTCCGGAGTCTCGCACCCCATTCCGAAATGACGCCGCATCGCCGTAGGCCGCGTCTGCGAGAACGACGTGTCCGGGGACCCCATCTGCGCGAGCCTGTCGAACCATGTCGATCGCGAGCTCGATCTTCGTCTTGAAGACGATGCTCTCGGGAATGCGTGCGCGAGCGCGCCGCGCACTGTCGCTCGCCCACTTCTCTGGAAGATACAGAGCGAAGTCGATCGGCAGCTGCAGAGTCCCCGTCGCAACGCAGAGGCTGACGCCAATCTGGCAGTTGGTCGTGCCGCCGATCCGTCCGGAGTACTGCGGTTGTACGCCGGGCGAGTGATCACCTCGCTTGATAAAGCTCGTGTCGTCAACGATCCACGTGCTGATCCGCTCGCGCTCCTTCAACGCCTCGATGGCGTACTCCGCGGCCGCGCTGCGTACGCGCCGATCCGACCACGGACTCTCGCGCGCGAAGTGAAGCAGTCGGTCGTGCGTTCGCTGCGTCTCCTCTGCCGTGACAGCAGCGCGAGCGGCGAGCGGCTCGACGCTCTTTCTCTCAGCGTCACTCAGCAGTCCGAGCATGTACGTCGCGAACGACGCGCGCTGCTCAGAACGCGGCAATGCCTTGCCCATGCACTCCATGAACTCTGCGAGCCGCCCAGCGGCCGCGACGTCGAAGTTGTAGTCCATGCGTGCATGCTCGACGCATCCCCTTCAGATGGAAATGCCACACGCGAAGAATGGAAGGACACAGTGAGAAACAAACGACATGGAACTACAGCCTCCGAGGGCTCTAACTTCCCGCAGTAGTGTCTTATATGGAGCCCTGGCGGGGAGCCCTCACCGGCGGGCCCCGAGGCGCGCCACGATCTCCTGCAGCTCGGCGACGCTCATGTCGATGTGCTCGATGACCCGGCCGTAGAGCAACGGCAGCGGCACGTTGCGATCGCCTCGCTCGGCCTGCGTCGTCGAGAGCACCCACAAGACGATGCGTTCTTTGCGCGTCAGACCATCGCGCGCATCGGGGAGCTCGTCGTCGGCGCGGCTCATGCGCCGTCGGGCTCCGGTTCGAGCAAGTGGCGGAGATAGCGCTCCGGCGCTTTCAGGAACTGGCGCCAGTTCTGGACGAGCGCGAGGTCTTCGAACGACTTCACTTCGTGAATGCCGTCGTCGGTGAGCTCGAGCAGCGTTGCGCCGGGCAGCGAGACAAGCAGCGGCGAGTGCGTCGCGACGATCACCTGACTGCCTTCGCGGCGCATCGTGTCGAGGAGCGAGACCAGGCCGAGGCACGACTGGAACGAGAGCGCCGCCTCGGGCTCGTCGAGGAAGTACACGCCGACATCCGTGAAGCGATGTTTCAGCACCGCCAGGAACGACTCGCCATGCGAGCGCGCTTGCATCTTCTCGCCGCCCCACGCGAACCGTTGCGACGGATCGTCGTCGACACCTTCGAGGAAGCCGTGCATCGCCTCGGCACGCAGGAAGAACCCGGCAGGCGACGCATGCTTATGGGTGATCGCCCGGAGGTGATAGTGCAGCGGCGAGTCATCCGCGCCGGGCCCGGTCACCGAGACGTGAGGCGTCTCGAATCCCTTCCGCGAATACTTCGCTGCGAGCGCCTCGACCAGCGTGCTCTTGCCGCTACCGTTCTCGCCGACCAGGAACGTCACGCCTGCGGGGATTTCCAGGCCGCCCTCCGCGATGATCTGCACGACGGCAGGAATCGTGAACGGCCATCGCGACAAATCGGGCGGTCGCCGTGGATTGGGCGCCCAGTCGATGCGTTCGAGATGTTGCGTGCCTGCGTGCATGGTGAAACCGGGATTGTAGCCAAGGTGTAACTGAGGGCGGCAAACCTCAATGGCTCATCGCCCCGCGATGAGCTAGGAAACCCGCGCCATGGCCCTCCGCCCCGGTGAACCATTCGGCCGTTATCGCGTCGAGGCCCTCCTCGGTGAGGGCGGCATGGGGCAGGTCTACCGCGCGACCGACGAGCGCCTGCGCCGGCAGGTCGCGCTCAAGGTGATCTCCGCGGAGGTGCTCGGCGCTGGTGCCGCGGAGCGCCTCCTTCGCGAAGCGCGCGCCGCGGCGGCGATCGATCATCCGAATGTCGTCGCCATCTTCGATGTCGGCGACGTGGACGGGATCACGTTCCTCGCCATGGAGCTCGTCTCCGGTGCGACGCTCCGCCGGTATGTCGGCGGCGCATCGGCGCTCGCGCAGCGAGTGCAATGGCTCCTCGCGATCGCACGCGCCCTCGCGGCCGCGCATAAACGCGGGCTCGTGC
>JADMIO011886162.1_pt1 | contig 14841 bp, 10 predicted proteins | sample 8958161 | NCBI WGS metagenome assembly JADMIO01 (sample SAMN16585339, study PRJNA669376) | soil metagenome | isolation source: Crop rotation soil | place: USA: Cullars Rotation, Alabama | collected 2011 | reverse complement strand
ACATTTACAACAGATGAGAAAGTGTTTTAGGGGTGGAGTGCAAATGCGAATAGAGAGATTAGGAGAACAAAGGAAGAATTGTTGACCAGTCTGGATAAGTTGGAGCTTTAGCAGGAAGAGAGGGAATTGGAGCAAGAGGAGTGGGAGTGCGTTGATTACTGATTTCACTGGGGTTCCCCTACCGTCCAGAGAGAGTTGTCGCCAGGTCCTCGAAAAAAGAATCTGCCATAAAAGAGATGGAGATTGACCGGCCACAAGACAAGAGTTTGACCACGGGGTAAGGTTACCATTCCCAAAGAAAAGACCAGTTACGGACTTGTACTCTACAACATAAAAAAAGAGGACTGAATCGGCGATCCTTCGAATAGTTTACTCGACCTTCAAAGTATTGTTCATCGCCAAGTAGGCTTCCTGAAAGGCGGACAGGGCAAGCAAAACAAGGGTTTATGTATACATACACGGATAGGGAGAAGTTTCAAAAGAGATAGGCGCGCAGCGAATAAGGTACCAGTCTCACCGGAGTATGCTATTTCCCATAGCCCGTCTTACGTACCTTCTTAAACGTCTTCGGCTTTCACTGGTCAAACTACTCTAAGTGAAGAAAAGCGAGAGGTAAGTAGGTAGGCTTGTGTCCGAAAACAGGGAAAGCTCATCCCAAAAAATGATTGTATGGAGTTTACGGCTTGTGGCTTGAAAGAAGAAAGAGTAGAAAAAAAGAAGTCTGGAGAATTTGAATTAAACCAACCTAACATTAAGTACTCTAACTCTCAAAGATTCTTTCCTACATATCAATCTGAATCGGAAGGTAGCCTCACTCAAAGAGGCGCGGAGCGAGTAGCTCATTCCATTAACGAGGCCTATTATGATGAAAGCTATCTATCCCTCTTCCCAGTTCTGATGAAGATGAAGGTGATGAGGTGTTCCCTTTACCGAAGAAGCATTAACGGATGGAATCATCTGGCTGCGAGTCCCCCTCTCCTGAGTCCGCAAAGACTGTGGTTCCCCCTCATCAGAAGAGGCTCACCGAGGCCGGTCTTCAGTTGAGAAAAGTGCGAGAGTCATAGAAAGTTTGAAATCCAAATCAAGATAAAACGCGAGTAGTTTAAGCAGTGAAGATAGAGTATGAAGTCTCGGCTAGCTATGTGCTCACCTAATTTCAGAGTCTTGGGCCACGTAAGTGTGCTTCGCTTGCATTAAAAGTAGTTTATTTGGAAATCAGTCTAGCGCCTGCCTGCCTATCTGTTAAATAATGAGGAAAGAAATGCCTAAGTAGGCTCGGGATTTAGTCACTCTCCTTGTGCTAATAGATGGGTTTAGCCCAGGTGGGTGGTCCTGGCAATTAAACTATAGTTCATTTGCTGCTCTTAAGTTAGCCCACTCTAATACTCAAAGTAGGTAGGCCTGCCAGTTTGTTAATTTCCCTTTTTGGACATACTTTAGAGTACTGATAAGAGGAGGAGAGATTCACTAGCATTTTTTGAGTGACTTAGATAGAGAATTCCCAGCTGCTTTGACTCAGAGCCACTATTCTTCTAGCTGCTAGGACCTGCTTTCTTTCTGTACCAGGCTGAGAGAATTCCCTCAAGTGAGTGGTCCCGCTCAAAAAACATGTTCTTGGTAGGTACGATTTGAATAATGTAAGCATTGAAATACTACCCTGCTCCTTTGTTGAGAACGGGTTCAACTCATTATTAAGGCGCGTGCGAGCAACACATTTTTTCCTATTACCAACAGGGAGCTCTTGGGGACTCCTGGTACCTGGGGCCTGAGGTATGAATTTATGGAGTGGTGATGAGCTGTTCAGTGATAGGTACCACCAAAGATGAGTTTGATTTCTACTAGTAAGTAGACTTACTCGCCTGCCCAGTGGTTGTTGGTTTAGCAGTCAAACGGGGTATCATCATAGTCGCTTGCGGCACAAGACCATCTTCCCTCTTTCCTTTCATACCATATACTTCCTTGTCTTGTTCATCGGCTTCGCTTATAAAAGTGCATCATCGCTACGCTTTCCTAAAGACTTGACCTGACTTAGTGTATTCACTTGACTTTGGAGGTCCTAACTGGAGACTCAGACTACTTTTTCTCTCTTTAGGGAAGGGTTAGATTCTCTTTACCCTTCTTTGAAATATAAAGCTCAAGTGATTGATTCACGGAGTTCAGAGCCAGTTAACCAGTTGTAGATATGTGAAGGACAAGGACAACCTCAATGTGACGAATGGAAAGCTTGGTCCTCCTCGGTTGGGATGATGAATAATAAGCAGTTCTGGTACTCTAGAGATACAGATTTTATGGATGTTCAGCTATCAAGGGCACGGGTGGAATACCACTCCTTACACACTGCCTTTTTCCCTTAGAAACCCATCCATGGAGACTCTCCTCCTTTCAGGGATTTATTTTCACTGACTTCCTCTTGCTTAAGGCGCCGGCTAATCTCTTTTCTTTGAGTTGAGAATCTAGTGACCTTCTTTTGCCTTTGGTTACCAGGAGAACGGGATGCTTCACCTGCGTGCGAGATAGGAGTGGTGGGTACGATCTCAATCGAAGGAAAATAGGTGTAGGTTGCGCTTTCGCAATAGTGTAGTACTTGAGGCAGAATCCACCACCTAAGAATTAGGCATGATTGATACAAAGCTTATCTGTAGACGGATAAGTGAGTCTCCAACCTTAGCTAGTTGTACAAGGCACACTGCCAAGGCGTATGTATTAGCCAGACCTAGAAATTCATTACCATGATTCCCCATCAAAGAAATCCGTTCCTTCTCTTCCTAAATTCTTACTGTAATCAAAGCAAGGGAAACTTTGTTGAATCTGCCCTCGCCTGGTGCCAACCAAGTAGGAAAGAAAGGGAGCAGCTATCCCCGTTCATAATACCTATTAAGTTATGCGGACGATCCCTACCCACAGAAAGCCGTTCATGCCGATCTGCTTCTCCAAGCTAGCAAACCTATTATTCTGGTGACAAAACCGTTCCTGTCCATGAATTGATTCTTTACCTATCTAGGGTATAAGCTTACCCATCTATACTTGACCCAATGCTTTTACTTGACTTACTCTACTATCCGTGCCGTGAATACACCTAAAAGCTTGTTGACCTAACCTAAGCAAGCTATCAGGCTGATACACCACTTGGTTATCTTCTTTAAGATCATCTCTCTTTCCTGCATTCTTATCTCTCAGAACTACATCCTAAGCTTGTTCGGAAACAGTTCAATTTGCAAAGGAATTTCTGGAATGAAATGATTCTTCCTTATCAGGAATATAGTTCTGAGTTGTTATGTTTACATGCTTATAGGGCAAGAAACCCTTTTCAGTTTATGGCAGCTTGGCAAATTATAACAAACATGAAGGATAGCGATCCAAATGGTGAATTCTATCTATATAGATTCCCCCATCAGCTAGTGCTTATCAGCTAATAAGATAGGAAAGCCATTTAGATATCCTTGCTTTGACAAACCAGCTAAGGATGTAGCTGTCATCAACCAGAAGCAAGTAAGGGAAGCCCTCTACTCTAGTATTTCGCTTAGGAGGGGGACTCGGAGAGCAAGCCTGGTCTTGCAAATGAATCAAATGAATTGAAATATTGCTGAAGTAGTTGTTTATTTAAAAGCAAGGAAAGAGAGCAGTGGATGATTTAACAGTACGCCAATCTTGAACAGCGGAGGCTCTATCTTTTGCGTATAAGGGAAGGGGGAAGGACCTTTACTTTCTCCCTGAGGGTAGGAAAATCATGATCGGAATAGCGGAGGTAAAGCTATTGAACTTGGGTATATGCTCTTTCCTTTTGTCGAAGTGGAATCGTAGAACAGAATGTGATACGATGAGATAGAATGCAATAGAAACAAGGATTGGTTTGCTATTTATGATGACGAAGAGCTGGTACAAGCCTCCTTCAGGAAATGACCCTGCGATGAATGCAATCTACATTCTTCCAAGATGGTATATGACAGAAAGAAAGTGGTGCGATGAATTAGTATCATTTACTAGTCATTCTAAAACCGTTCCAATTCATTTCACATTTCATTACCTAGAGCCTGAGAGGGGTCACTGCTGAGAGGGTTCATACTATACCTATTACTATGGATGCTTCATCTAGCGCATACCAAATCAAGCCAGCCGGGTATCATAGGAGACAGGGGAAAAAGCACTTTCAAATGATGAACTTGCTAATGCAACTTATTCTACTAAATGCTAGAAGCAAACCAACATGCTAGAGACAAAGCTAACAACTACTATTCGAGAAAAGGCAGAAATAAAGAAATAAAACAACAACAGGTCTTTGCAATACATCAGTATTCTTCTACAACAAGAAGAAGAGGCAATACATAAGTATTATTCATAAAGGCAATATCTCTACACACCACACCTGAAAAGAAAATACTGAACAATACAATACTTATGCTCACTACACTCTTGATCAGGAAGTACCAGCTCCTCATAAGTGAGACAACAGAACAGAAGTAGAAGCTACCGGATTCACGCCCGCTAAGAAAACCTCTTCTTCTTTAGATCCTGAAAAAACGAAAATAAGTAAGAAGGAGCAGTAGTAGTAGGAAGACTTAAGTGACTTCGTTCATTTACGTTGAGATAGACGAGTAACTACTTTTTTCTATTTTTGTTTCCACGGTCACCGCGGAGGGCAGCCTTCACGATGAGCGATTGCTGTTCGCTCAGCAGCGCCCTCTTCCGCATTTCAAGAATGCGGATTTTGTCCCGAACATAAAGTCTATAATTTTCTATCCAAACTACTGGATTGTGTATCCAAACTACTGGATCGACGAAAGAGAGAAACATAGGCTCCTGGGTGAGATTCAGGCTTTGCTCTAGTTCGAGCTTCTCGTTTTCTATATTTAGAATTTCTTGAGGAATGATTGCAAGTCTTGCAGCGATACCCATGGCTTTGACTCTTTCTTTCTTGTCCCGCAAAATAGAGAGTGCGCCGAAGCTTCTATTTATAGGCGAGCCTATTCTTTAGCAGAATAATTTCTTATTAGAAGTCCTTTTTTTAATAGACTGTAACATAGAGAATTTGCCCAGAATTCATGTCCTCCATTAGTGCGAAAAAGAATGAATCCCTTGAGTCCGGCCCCCCCCGGGTATCGACACGCGGCTTAATCCCGATCACATCCTGAGGCAATAATAGAGCGAATAATTAAAAGAGTACTCCACCACGAGCAGCGAAAGCACGCTCAGCCAATCCTCACTCGACGGCTCCGTCCTTGCTCAGGAAAAAGCCGAACCACTCGCAGATGGATCTTTTTTTTCTACCTTTACAGCTCACTCTGTCAGTCCACTAACACCACACATATTCACGTCATGAAAGAATAGATTCCAGATAAAAAGTATACTAGCACATATTCACGTCATGAAAGATTAGATTCCAGATTTAGGGTATAAAGTATACTATCACAGATTCATCCTTGAGTGCGTGAAGATAGGGCAAGGTAATGCGGAGAATGCCACGACTCTTATATGTTTCAAATCGGGATGGCATGTGTCATTTCTTATAAGGGTCAGGGGCGTAGCGAGAGAGAGAGATAGCTAACCTAGCCATTGGCGGAGAGAGGGAGGCAACTGAAGCTTTTAGAGTCGGGTTTAGGTCTTCTTTTTGCTTGCCAGAATCCATCAACAGGGGTTTCATAGGGAGGTATTTTTTCCAGAAAGTTATCAAGTTATAGTGGAATTACCAACCGGACTGGCTTTCTCCAAGAGAGGGTTTTGTCTTTTCCGCTTCCTCGCGCAAAGAAAAAAAATAGAATCTCTTCTACGGCTCATCCCCCTATCTTCTCTTCGAGCTACCGCACTCACAAGGGCTTACTCCATTGGGAGGGTGAACTAATGTTCAATCTCGTAGTCACCAGCATATTATTTCAACTCTTCACTCTTCCTCTTCTTTGTTTACCTTGAATTGAAAACTTTCACAGTCTTTTTTTTTATACTTGCTCATAAGAACCCTAGTCCCATTTAGGCACCTCTTTCTGGGGCAGCTGATCCATTCTATGAACCCGATTCTTATCCGCTATTGAATGATTTATCTCCGAGTTAGTCCTTCCTCTCTAGTCCTCTAGAAATCGGGCTTCCTCGCTTAGTAGCTCCTTTAGTTTCCTACTATGTGGGGATTTGGAAGATGGGCTTGCAGCGGATTCAACCGATCGATTCGCCGTGGCATATAGAGATGGGCGAAGCAAAAAAGGTGTTTTCATGTTCCATTACAAAGCCAACCCCCGAGGAAGAAAGGTAAGTTAGAAGCATACCAGGATATATACTCATAGTACCTTCCATACTTATCTCCGGTAGAACTAACAAAATAGAAAACTATGACTAGTAGACTCATACGAATGCTCTCCTTCTCCTTCTCCTAGCGACGCTTCGCGCCTACTTGCCTCAGTTGATGGATGGCCAAAGTGCCCACTGCCTTTTTTCGGTTGCGGGATGCTCTGGCACATAGCTATTCAGGTCAGGCTAGCCCTAGACCATGCTTTTCATTTCCGTCCTGCCCACTACCATTAGTTAGGCATTTAAGCTCAGACCAGCCCTACCTTCCTACTAGAAGATCAAAATATGAATACACCAATTCGGAGGGACGAATGAAGGTACGAACAGAGAAGTCCAGGCGGAAAGCATGGTCTTTAAACGCAGATGTTGAAATCAAAGCTAGACTAAGCAATAAAGTACCTCGTATTTTCCCTTCTGCTTCTGGCTGTCTCGCCTTCTACAGCTTGTCCTGCAGCAGTACCTTGACCAACTCCAGGCCCAATAGAAGCAAGCCCTACGGCCAATCCAGCAGCAATAACGGAAGCAGCAGCAAAAAAAAAACAGCAGCGATACTACTGGAAAGTACAGTTTCAATATTGCCCATACGTATAGACGTTGAGGCGGACGGACACTTAGATGGAATAGGCCCGCTAATATGCCCAAAGTACCCGCAGCAATATGATGCGAAGCTATTCCTCCCGGAACGAAAGGATCCTTCTGCACCCCATGCAGGATTTACAGCTTGTACTTTTCCAGTTAGTCCGTAAGGATCGGACACCCATATCCCAGGGCCATATAAACCCGTTACATGAAAAGCACCAAAGCCAAAACAAGCCACCCCTGCAAGAAATACAAGAAAGATTCTTACATGAGTATGGAAGCCCTTTGCTAAGATTTCAGAAAAGGTAAACCCTATCAGGCGCGAGAATAGATAAAGAGAAGTGTTTGGAACTGGGTCGTTCAATCACTCGCTATAGGCTTGCTCCATCGTGGCTGGAGCTCGCTGGGTTTTGAGAAACAAGAAGGGTACTCTTTTACTGTACCAGTCTGGTACATGTTCTTAAACTGGCCACAGAAACCAGATACAGATCTGTCCTCAAACCTTTGGTACAGTGCTCCCACAAAGTTAAGCCAAGGTCTTGTACCATGCTCTAACTGGAACCCATAATACCAATTATATTATATGCTTCACCTACCAGATTCATTGAGGCCAGCTCAGTTCTCAGATTGTCAGGTACCAGATTCATTGTGAAGTAGGTCTCACATTTTCGTTCCCAATTCCTGGGACCTGGAAACACTGGTAATTCAGACCTATAGTTAGGTCTCGGCCCATGATTAGCCACTGGTCGCAATTCATTTCCCGGATTTTTCCAACGAATTCTTCTCTCAGTTAACCCCTCTACAGGTCTCACAGTATCCGGATTCACTTTCAAGGAGTTGCACAGTGTTTCAGTCATTTTCTCTAACAACGCTAATCTTTCATCACGTTTTTGAGTTCTGGTATCGATTGAATCAATTTGTTTTCCTCTTCAGTCCTGACTGAGTGTAAAATTGTGCATTGGTTCTGGCTATGAATTCATTCAAGCTCGCCTGGTTAGACTTCATTAGAATTGTCAGAGCTTGCATTTTTTCTTCCACTGAGCGAGGTGTAGATAGCCTGCCTTTTCTCTGGAAGCCTTAAAAAAAACCCTGTCTTATTTTCTCGAACTGCGTATCATATATAAGGACCTCACTCATTTGGTGGTTCACTTGAATAAGTTGATTTGGACATAGGAATAGATTTATTTAGAGATTGACTCTTTTAGAATAATTCCTTCCTTTTGTGGTTATTGCTTTACACCTATACGGCACTTCCCCGAATAGTTGAGTATATTTAATATCCATGTTGTTCTGCTCCTTCGATTGCTTCGAAACTTCTTTCTTTTCTCTTTTCCTTTTCTTTAGGTGCTTGCCTGTCTTCAATGACTTTTCCACGCCGTCAATTCATTAGGCATTCGGCATCTTTAGCTTCCGCAGATTCTTTTGTTTCACTTCAACCTCTTCTGGGTCCTCCTCGAAATCGCGGATAGCTTAACACGACTCTGTCTTGTCGAAACAATCCCCCTTTTTTTCTAATTGGTTGACGACCCTGACTCCCATAACAAACAAGACTTTTATATTAAGAATGTTAGCCACCTGGCAAAAAAAATGAAACGGGTTTCTGGTCTGTAGGGACCGGCGCTACAGGATTTGGAGCAGGGGTTACCAGATAAAAGAAAAAAGTGGAAGAGGGGCAAAATGCAAATTCTATCATGGAATGGTTAGGCCTGGACAGCGACCCAAAACAAAGGGCTTAAACTCTTAGGAAAAAGAGAAAACTTGATATTATTTGCTTTTTGAATGCAGACTAGAGGAGGGGGGATAGGTTTGCGAAAAGGGTCTTCCCGAATGGAAGATTACGCTCTGATCTTAACTTAAAAAAAAAAGAACTATCAAATATCGACCGAGGGGAGTGGCGGCGGGTAGAATCACAACAGTACGATCCATAGAGGCAGTAGGACTTGACTTGGGAGGGTAAGTCTTTGAACTTTCTAACTGAAAACTGACGAATACTCCTTAGTTTAGCGTTTCCCACTAGGCTATGAACTTACTCGCCTAATTAGTCCTAAGTATAAAAGCCATTTTGGTTGAATAACCAGGTAATTTTGTTGTTTTCATACATTCGTCAATTCGTAAATCAGTAGTTACAATAGGTGATTCCGTCCTTTCGGCAGGAAGTACTACATAAGATAGCTGTGGTTTCCTACTGTCCATTCGGCAAGAAGAAGTAAGTACATAGCGATTTCCGCCCTTTTCAAAGTCTATTTTCCTCCCCGGTAACCGCAGTAGCTTGAGTCCTGACAAGTGAAATTCCCAATTCACACACAGAGGTGAGAAAGCTTATGTGTGCCCTTATAGCCGCATAGTTGTTGCAAGGCTGAGCAAGGTTACATTTTCTTCCCTTCTGTCTACACAAATAGCATCTCTTTTCCAGATGTTCAATCCACAACTTCCTTTAAGAATGAGTTGGTCTGGTCCTCTTTTTAACGACAAGGTCAAAGACTTGTTGTCCCAATAAAAGGGGCTTATGGTCTTCATCCAGTCCATCCCAAGAACTACATCATATGTTCCCAAATCTATCACCCTCAGGTCTACCTGAAATGAATGACCTTGCAATTCCAGTTTTACCCCGACACACTTTCCTTCACTGCACACTTTAAAACAAAAACTTCAGTTAGGTTCTTATCTTAGATTCCGTCTATACGGAGTCTAGACCTTTTCTTCTTTTACTTCACACAAAAAATAGAAATATTGAAGAATATATAATATATTAGAATAAATGGGCAATAGTTAGGAGAGGTGCGCCAGAAGGTAAGGTGGACAGACCAGAAGAGTAGGGGTGCTTCCGATATCACCATGATCGGTAATGGAACGCTACGCCCTTGCTTTCTTTATGCCTGCCGACTCCCTTTATGTACTTGAGTGTGTGGACCAATAAATCATTGATTCATCATCATGTTAATTCGTAATCTTTCAAATTGAACTATTTATTGTATTTGAATCACTCCATCTGCTCTTGCCTTAAGTCTCTTCTTCTCCACTGCCATTCTAACCCTATACTACGATATTTGGAATCGGTAGTTCAGTGATTTCACTAAAGTCCGCCACTCCATGCTCGCTTTTCCAATTCTTTTAGTCTGCTCTCCAGTTCTTGTATGAAGCCATCCCGTACTGCTTCCATTTCTTTAGATTGCAATAGATCGAAGAAGTAGAAGAGTTCTTTTCATCACTCACATGAATTCTCATCTGAATTCACTTGTATTTTATTCACTTTGAAAGGAAATGACATTGAATTGAATATTTAAATAAGTCCAATCTAGCAATTATCCGACCTGAATCTTCTTTTTCCGTTGCTTCTTCGTTCGCTCTTTCCCCGATCTATCCGAGCTATCTATCTTTGATTGAAGGATCTGCTTGGCCAGCGCTTAGCTCCGAGGAATAATCGACTACTTGACTTGACCACATGCATGACTAGAGCAGTTTTGACAGCCGAGTCCATCTCTCTCTGGATCCGGGGATGCATATGCCTCTTAATTCCATCTAGAAGAGATGCGATCGGACCAGTATTATCTTTGAGGAAAAGGGATGAAGTGAGCAGCGGGGTAGTGGGGAAGATGAACCTATATGCAAAACTCCTACCCCAAACAAGCCTTTGTTTTGAGATCCATTGACGAACTCAGATCATATCCTTCTGGACAACGTTATTCATTCATCAGTTATCGATAACTACTTCTTTTTTAATGCATCGTATAAATACCTTTTTTCGATCTTTCAGCAGTTCCAGTGAGCGAAGAAAGGAGTAATTGCCCCGCTACAGTCGCTTATTCATTAGGAAAGTGCTTTGGGCCCTGTCTGAAATATATCGTTTTGGTTTCTGATCAGTGAGCTAGCTAGAACGAGTCAAGGGCGAAGCTTCATGGCTTCGTAATGTTTGGAATGAAAGAATAATAAGAATGTGAGCGCCAGCCAAGTGTAGCGAAACGGTGTGCATATTTTGGAATGAGTAGAGCCTAATTCAGGTATGTATAAAAAGGCCCATAGAGAAGAGTTTTGATCCGCCGAGGTATGATAGGTAGTATTCTCTATCTTATAGTAGACCCGACCCCTCCCTTCTCGTTGGATTGACTCCATGCTAATGCCATTTGCTGATTGCCTTGAGCTGGATTGGAGAGGGCACTCCTCTTCAAGAAGAGAAGCCTGGGTAATAGTACTTCATGGGTTTTGACTTAATTGCCGAACCAAAGTCAAAGTAGCTTAAGCGGTCGGTGTGGATTTTCTTTGATCAACCAGCCCTCTGAGAAAAACTCTATAAGTAACCAAAGCATAGCACTTTTTCTTTCCATCCTGGCAGTAGACCATACTGTTGACAAGAGGATGCCTAGTAATATCATAGATAGAGATCTACACGGCCATAATTGTTGTCTTAGTGAAAGAGGCCAGTCCCCTAGTTGGTAGTCTCTGACTCCCTCCTTATTACGCCAGCCGGAGAAAAGGGAGAAACCGATGGTAGAGACATGACTGGAATCCAGGAGACTGACGAGATTGAGCCCCCACCTCAAGTTCATATGCTCTGGTGGGATGATTTCAACGAGAAATTCCCAACCCCTCCTATTACTCCCTGAAAGCCCAGCAAGTGATGAATCCTTTACCCTTGCTCATATTCTGGAAAATCTTCCCATGTCCTTCCATTCAGTATAGGTAAACCATTTAGGGAGAATGGGTTTTTCGGTCTTTCTCACGTGTTTTTTTTCGCTCGTAAAATGTTTACCTATCTTCCGCGGAGAATGGTCGATCGGTTTTCTTCTTTTAAAGAACTTTGTAAATGAATTAAGAAAGACAGAGAGATATTGACTTTTTTCACATCTGTAACTACATTTTCACATTTCTTTTGAAAAAGATGTAGAACTGAATAGCGCAGCTGTTTTGGCTCGCAATAAAGCAAGGGTCCTGATCGAGCAAGACTACGTCCTATCTATCTACCTCTCCAAACACAATATCTTGAGTACCTATGATGGTGACTACATCTGCTGGCATGTGATGTTTGGACATAGAATCGAGTCCTTGTGAATGGGCAAAGCCAGGTGCTCTTATTTTACAACGGTAGGGACGATTACTCCCATTACTGACAAGAAAGACACCAAATTCACCTTTAGGTGCTTCAACTGCGGTATAGGTAGAAGGAGCTGGTACGGAAAAACCTTCTGTATAAAGTTCGAAATGGTGAATTGAGGTAGAGTAGACCGATGATCCGGTAGTCATTTGGCCGGCTATGGAAAGAAAAAGCTTGCATCTGCTCCCCCTAAACTATAACAGGTCCCATCTCTCTCCAAACCTAACGTGGTAGTTTCCCATCATAAGGCTTTCCATCTATAGATTGATTGAGCCATTACCCACCAAGGATCCCATTCGTTCAGAACTCAGTTGACTGCTTCTATAGATAAGGCGGAACGTCCTTAGTTCAGCATTATAGCACATAGTCTCCGACGCTACTACAGCGCTTCGCTAACTCGAAGCGCCTCGCTATGAGAATGACGCTTCGCTAACGCTCGGCTAAGTCGTCGAACCCTCGCGCTGACCATTCGCTTTCTCAGTAGCGAAAGCGCTTCTCTTTGCCCCTTAACTTAATCTTAATAAAGTAAGTATTTGGAAAAGAAAGAGATTCTTGGTTTTATTGCTCCCGCTTCCTCATCTGCGCTCGTCAAGCCAACTTTGCTTTTTGGGAGGTGAAAGAGGAAGCGGACATTTCGAAATGACAGCATCGAAGATATCTATATACACAGGAACGCTTATTCCGGACTGCGTTCCGGAAAAAGTAGCCTACTTGACAGAAAGGGCGGGCACTCTCGGCTCGGGGGTAGGCACTCTCGTCTTTCAACCCCACCGTCACTTTGAATTTAGTGGGGCACTGTTTACTTACAGCCTCTACGAGTTGCAAGTGAATGGGGCCGGTGCGTGTGAACGGAAGGGTTCATCAAGCCATTTTAACCCCTAAACAAAATAGGAAGAGGGGTACTTGACTAATAGGGGGCAATTGCATCGCACCTGACTGTGAGGGACCTCTTGATACCTTATGTTCACTTCCTAACTAGTAGCCGGTTTCCTGTCGCGGAAGCCTTTTCCCAGTGCGCGGAGCCGAAGGTGTTAGTGCTTTCTCATGGGGTCAATAATGCTAATCCCTCTTTTTGTGCCGGGAAGAAGATAAGAAAAGGCGAAGCCTTCTCTTGGTTTCCCAACCTGTTGCTTCTAAAGGCTGCCCTCTCTCGGCTGGATTTTGGTCCAGCCTACTACGAGGATCCCGTATCCCGTACATCGTCTTTCTCCCTCCTGGGTTCCCGTGGTTCCTATGCCGCCGCGTTTCCCGGTCCTTTTCTTTTTTTAGTGCTTCGACCCGAAGCGATAGCTTGACGCGTTTTCCGTGGATAAGATGGCAGCGCTCCAGCTCACTAAAGAATGGGACGGCAGTGGTCCGCCGGCAAGCTCGTTCTGATCTTGGACGCAGTACATTGGAATCCTGAAGCACCACCACGAACGCTACCGCGCGTGCGCCTGCGGTGCGGTAAGGCACCACCCTGTTGTGCCAGCAGCCAACTCCGGCGTGTCAGCTTAGTTATCCTCATCAAGCCACAACCTTGATGTCTAGCTTCCCAACTGGTAGACGGTTCCCTTTCCCCCGGATCAATGAAGAAGGGAGAAGTCAGTTGATTCTTCCGAAGAACCGGAAGCGAAGCGCTATGCCGGGGCGAGGGGACGGGAAAAGAAACTGCTCCGAAGAAAGATATTGGGGTTCCCAATGCTTCTCCACGCCCAACGAGATGCGCCAACCTCGGGATGCTTTACTCCTAACCCCACGACGGTTCCGAGACGGAGCTTAACCTGAGTCTCGGTTAAGAACGGCGATGATCTACGTTTCACACGGCGCACGATTCCATGGATAGTTTCATTCGAGATCGTGATGGAGGACATAGCTTACGATCATCGGCTTTGATCATGCCACTAGGCATTTGATTAGGACATTGCACAATGATCCGAACACTTTGTCGCATCTCTTCGATACGAATACAGTAACGATCATAGCGATCTCCTCTGGTACCTACTGGTACGTCAAGATCCGATTGGTCATGAACATCGTAAGGTGCTGCTCTTCGCGAATCCCAGCATACCCCAGGTTGGGATGGGTAGGCCCACCACTTCACTTTTTCACTTTCACTTAGGCCCGGGCCAAGTCAGTGGGGGGACCCTGTCGGGCTCCTTCCCCCCCAAAACAAACTGTACGTGGGAGTTTCCCTTCATACGGCTCGAATCATTCTCAGATGCCCCGAGAGGCATCTTTCCTTATGATCTGGTGGTTCACACGCGCGCAAACGAGCACCGGCCGCAACAGCAAGGAACTATGACCAATAGAGTCAGACACAGAGCGTCATACTTCTTTATCTTGTGATGGTTGAGGAGTTTCTTTCTCAGAGGGTGCGGGACGCTTGCGGAGTCCGTACCTTCCGTACCACCACAGGTCGTTCTTGGGCAGATCCCGCTCCTAAACATAAGGGAGGGATAGGGGGAAAGGGGCCGGGCCTATCATATAAATAGGGTTGTAGAAAGACCACGTATTTTCATTCGACGTTCCGGGGCGCCCGATTCGATCAACGAATTTGGCGAGCTGATCTGCTTTGATCCAGGAGAAAGCCCAGTCAGCCACCTTTTCGGTGCAGGTCACGTGACCTACAGCTCGGCCTTCGCTTTTTGAGACTTCCTCTACCCACATCTCTATGTGCCCGCAGCACTTTCATATGGAGAAAGATGGGCTTACCATGTTCCATCAATAGCACCTAACCTATGCCGATTTTGGCGGACCGTGCTCCACCCCGGTGAACTCATGCGGTTCCGACGTGCCCAGAGGCCAGAGGCGAATCCGTTCACGGTCCGTAGGACCAACACCATTCGAAGGTTGATGGCCCGCCCCGCCTAGAATAGGAATCTTTGACTGGGCTTACACACATTCGCTCACTTACGCTG
>JADMIO011432843.1_pt1 | contig 14841 bp, 13 predicted proteins | sample 8958161 | NCBI WGS metagenome assembly JADMIO01 (sample SAMN16585339, study PRJNA669376) | soil metagenome | isolation source: Crop rotation soil | place: USA: Cullars Rotation, Alabama | collected 2011 | reverse complement strand
GCCGCGACTTCAAGTCACGTGAATTCCAAGCTTCGGATCCCACTGTGCTGGAAAAAGGGGGTTTGATTGCCCCTGACGATCCCGGCCGCGTCGCAAATTCCAAGGCACAGAAGGGTGCGGTCGGGCCCTTCGTCGCCCCACCAGGCCCGGCTGCGACTGTGCCAGCCAGGCAGAATACCGGCGTCAACATCAGCCAGCCCGCTCATGCGCCGCCCGGCCAACATCAGAAGGCGGACATCCTGCTCCGCCTGCCCCGGGCTGCCGCCGGTGATCTCCAGCCGGCCGATCACATGATCGGGATTCCACAAATGCGCGCCATGGATTGCCAGGTAACCGCCCGGAGACCCGCCTTTTTCGATGCGAAGGCGGCCGGCGGTTCGCGGCGCGACCGCCACCTGGAAGTCCTGCTCGCCGGCCAGGGGCGAGCCGGCATTGCGCTGGTTTGGCGCGGGCTCCAGCGTGACGGTGCAGAAGCCGATAACCTCACTGGGTTGGCAAAGATGGCCGTCTTCGCAAAGCCAGTGGATCGCCGAGCGCCGGATAAGGAAATCGCCGGCCTTCAGGCTTCCCAATTTCAGGGCGACCTCATGCGTCATTGGTCTCTCGCTGACCACATGGCGGGATGATGGGCGATGCCCGCTGTGGTGACCCGCAGGGCTCTGGCCGGCTGGGCGGCGGTATCCTCCTCGCCGGTCTCGCTGAAGACCGCCAGCAAGTCGCCGACATTCACATTGTCTCCCGGCTTTACCAAAAGCTGCCTCAGAATTCCTTTTTCCCTGGCGACGACGCGAAAGTAAGAGATGGGCGGACAATATTGGGAAAAACCGGCGCTGAGATCAACTCGAAGGTCGAACAGCTTGTCGCCGAGCTTGACCGGCGCATTGCCGGCAACATAGCAGCATTCGACCGTGCCGGCGGTCATGTTGGGATTGATTTTGGTAAGCCGCAGTTCAAACAGCATAATGACAAGGTCCCCATTGGAGCGCGAAGCATTCGGCAGGCCTGGGCCGGGCGGACTTGGATTTGGGAAGGACGCGGCGGCGCACGACTAAGACCCGGTTGAATCAGAGCTGCAGGATCCTCGCCGGCGAAGCCTTGCCACGCAACAGATCGATGATCGCGAGCAGGTTGCCCTTCAAGCGCCCATGCCGGTCGATCCACGGTTCAGGATAGATGCTGCGCGCCAGGTTTGCGACGATGTTCTTGGAGATCAACTTGCGCGCATGTTGCCAGGACATCGTGCCTTTCTTGCTGAGATAGACCGGATTGGCAATTTGCGAGTAGCCAAGCCTTACGCCCGATGTCCTGCCGGCTTTGACCCCCAGATGCACGCCCATCAGCAGATCGCTTTTGACCAGACGCCCGAAAGGCGCCATTTGCAGCGAAAAATCGATGTCTTCTTGCCATCCGTACAAGGGCAGGTTCTCATCGAATTTCAGTCGATTGTCCCGCACATATTGCATCCGGTACGCCATGTTGCAGCCGTAGAGGCCGGGCACGTCTTTCAAGACGGCAGAACCTTGCCGCACATTATTGCGCAGGATTTCGAGACCTTGCTCGACATTCAAGCCGGGTCCCGTAACGTCATCGGCGAGAAGCAGACCTGTCGCGGCGCAGACGTCCGGCTCGGCCTGAAAGAGTTTTTCGAGCTGTTCCAGATAGTGCGGTTCGGCAAGAAAGTCATCGTCGAAGAATATGATCACGTCACAGTCTGAGGCCTTTGTCAGAATGGCATTGCGCTGGGCGCACAGACCGACAGGTCCGCTGGTCACGACCACATCAAAGGGACAATCCGGGAAATCGCGATCGCTGATCTTGTCAGTGACAAGCGGGCAGATCACCAAAAGGTCCGGGGATCTCGTCTGATTGCGCAGATACGCGACAGTCTGTGGGACGATGTCTCGTCTCCCGGCCGTCGCGATGCCGACTGCAATCCTTAACGGTCGAGGGGCCATGCTATTCCATTCGGCGCGTTGGTCTTCCGAGGACGGCTAAGGCTCCCCAGAGCCAAGACTGTAAAGCCGCGTTGCTCTATGCAAGGTTAATCTGTTCCGCCGAAGCTGACAGAGACCAGACCTCGCCTGTTAACACATTGAATATATAACATAACTCGTATTAACTCTTCAACGATCCAAGGATAGACCCGCGCGGGGCCCGCCGTCGCCAAACCCTTCTTCAACAAGTTTTGATATCTAGCTATCGGCTGACGCGCCGGCGATCGGAGTAAACAAATGCGAGCCTCCTTGGTCTTGCTTGTCCTATCAAGTGTTCTTCTGACAGCGGGCGCCCAGATACTGCTCAAATACGGTATGACGCGGCCGGCGATGAAGATCGCCCTCGCGGACCAGGCATCGCCGTTGGTCCCCCTGCAGGCAATTGCAACATCGCCCGCCGTGCTCATGGGAATGGCCTGTTTCGGCCTCAGCGCCCTGGTGTGGCTTTTTGTCCTGGCGAAAATCCCGGTATCGACGGCTTACCCGTTCATCGCGGTGGGCATCATCATTACTGTTGTTGGCGGCCGATTTCTTTTTGCCGAACCGGTTTCCCTTTTAAAGCTGTTCGGCATTGCCTTGGTGGTCGTGGGGGTCGTTTGCGTGGGGAGTTCCGGTTGACTGCAGCGGAGACCGCGGCCGGGGGACGCGGCATGCGATTCATCTTCATCATGTCGACGCTGGGCCGGACGGATGATCTGGGCCGGTTCTTCAACAGCCTGTCCATTCAGGGCCGTTTCGACTGCAAGATCTATCTTTGCGATCAGAATGAGGATCGGCGGCTGGACCCGATTATCTCGGCCTGGTCGGAGCGCCTGGCCATCCGTGTCGTTCGTTCGGGCCGTGGCCTTTCGAGAGGCCGCAACGCGGCCTTGGCGGCCGCCATGGCCGAACTCGATCCGCAAGACGCCGGGCATGATTGCATCGTCGCCTTTCCGGATGACGATTGCTGGTATCCTGGGGACGTCCTGTCCAAGGTGAGCGCAATTCTTGGCCGGCGTTCCGAGATCTCAGGGATCACCGCGCGATCGGTGAACGAGCGAGGCGTCCCCAGCGCCGCGCGAAGCCCCGGCGTGCCGCTGGAGTTGACCCCCGGCAACCTGTTCCGCGGAAGCATGGGGATTTCCTATTGCATCTTTCTGCGGCTCGCGGTGGTCAGAAAGGTCGGATCGTTCGATGAGACACTCGGGGTCGGATCGGGAACGCCGTGGGGCGCCGGAGAGGAAAGCGATTATCTCCTGCGTGCGATCCGGCACGGAGCGCGCCTGCGCTATGATCCGGACATCCATGTCTATCACCCGGACAAGACCGCCGTACCCGATCCCTCGCGTCTTCTCGCCTATGCGCGCGGTCATGGCCGGGTGCTGCGGCTCAACGGCTATTCGTGGATAACGGTGGCGAAGGATGTTTGTGTGGCGTTGCTGGCCTTTATCGTCAAAAGCGTTTTACAGCGTCATCTCATGTATCCCTATCTGTACCGGGCCTGGGGTTACATCGCCGGCTATAGCGCGCCGGTGTCGTAACGTTGCTGCCGCGTGCGGCAATGCGGACGCCGGGCCGGCAGTGGCAAGGGGAAACAATGACGGTTTTTGATGCAGCCCAACATGGTCGCGGAGAAAGCAGCCGCGTCTGGATCTCCCGGCTGCTGTCATGGCTGATCATCGCGGCCGGCGCGGCTCTGTCGGTGCGGGCCATCCTGAGAGCGAAATTTTCGGGCGCCGACTCCTGGTCCCCGATGACCCTGGCGCTGGATTTCGTGCACCGTTTTCCCGACCGGCATCTTTATGAGACCCTGTTCTTCTCGCGCCATGTGAAGTTCCAATATCCCCCGTCGTCGCTGTTGACCCTGGATTTCGGGCGGCTCTTGGGGGTGAGCCAGATCTGGCAATATAATCTGGCCAACGCATTCGTTCTGATCCTGACCGGGATTTTGTTCGCGCTTTTTGTCCGGAAGATCTTCGGAGACATCAGTTATCGCGGACTTCGGATGCCGATCGGCGCGGCCGCCTTCATCATCGCGCTGCGGTTCTATCCCGACAATCTCGCCTTCGAGATCGGCCAGATGCAGTTGGCGCTGGGATTGTTGTTCCTGGCGGCCTGTTACGCGAAGCTGAGCGGCCGGCCCGGCCTGGCGGGCGGCTTGATCGGCCTTGCCGGAATGACCAAGCCGCAATTTCTGCCGCTGGCCGTGCTGGCTGTTTTTCGGCGCGACTGGCGCTTTACCGTCGGGCTGCTCGCGGTCGCGGTGGTGCTGACGATTTTGTCGGTGCTGCTGTATGGCTGGTACAATCACCTGGACTATCTCAAGGTGCTGAGCTTTCTTTCGCGGCGCGGCGAATACCAGCATCTCAACCAGTCGATCGGCGGACTGCTCGATCGCTGGCTGTATCACGGCCCGTCCCTGGACCGCGATCCCCTGGGCGCAATTCCGCAATCCGCCTTTCCTCCCTATATTCCCGCGGTCTATTTCACCGTCCTGGCGACAAGCCTGGTGTTTCTTGTCCTGCCCTTTGCGGTGACGGTGAAGGGTACGGATTCAACCTCCCAACTGGTCGGCTTTTGCCTGGCCGCCACTCTCTTCACGATGGCCTCGCCCATCGCCTGGGTTCACCATTTCAATGTTTTGCTTCCGGGCTATGCGGTGGCGATCAAGGCGGCACTCGACCGCTGGCAGGGCGGGCGCCTGTATTTTTCGCTGTCCTTGATCGCTATCTCGGCTGTGCTGGTTGGATACCCGATCGTTCCGGCCAGTGCGGTGACCGATCCGGCCCGCAACCTCCTACAGTCTCACCTGCTGTTTGGGGCCTGCATACTGGTTATCGTATTCCTGCAGGAGGCGGTCGTGATGCCGCGCCAGGCCAAGCAGCCGGCTTGAATCCGGTGGCGTTCAGGAAACCCTGAATATGCAAAGCCGCCCTGTGGTGTGTCGCAACATGCCCGGCGCGCCGGCGGAACAAACATCTATGATGTATGCGATTCCGTTTTTTCTCGCATAAACGGCTTCCTGGGCCGGGCTGGTCAAACGGTTGACCTCCAGGACTTTCCGGCGCCATTCGTCGCGGTAGGAGGGAAACCACATCACCGCGGCGCCGTTGCGGAAATCGATCCAGACGCGCCGTTGGGATGAATATTGGAAGGTTCCGGCATTCAGGACCGCTTCGTCCTGAACCGATCCCGCCTCAACCCGTCCCACAGCGCCGGGGAAATACCATGTCGGCATCAGAAAGACGGCATCGGCAGCGGTATGCTGTTTCGCCCAAAGCCCCGCTTTGTCCCATTCGGCGATCCAGTTTATGGCCCGCAGGTTTGCAAGCCAGTTGCTGGCCGTGATGACGCAGAGCCCGATCCCGATCAGCGACACGGCGATCAGCCGGGGAAATCTTGAACTGTGGATTCGCGCCAGCGGCAGGATCGAAGACAGGTTCGGGCGCACGGACAGGAACAGCAGGCCGCAGGCGATCGCCAAATGCAGCACAGGCTGGAAGGTCGTGGTGCGGATTGGGATGCAAAGCACGATCGCCAGCAGGGGGCCCAGGGCTCGCGCATAGGCCGGCCGGTCGCTGAACCACCATTTCACCGCAAGGGTCAGCGCAGCCAGCACGGCAAGAAGTTGAAGGATGGTGCTGTCCCGGAGCAGATGCAGGTTCAGAAAGGTGGGACTGTGGGTAAAGGCCGGCAGGATTATGCCAATGGCATAGAGCCCCAGCAGCGCGGCGAAGGCGGCCGCGAACGGCCGGCCGGAGCGGCCCAGAAGAGCAAAGGAGCCAAAACCCAGCACGATCAGGAGGAAAAGGTTGAGCTTATCCGAAAGAGGAATGTCGCGGAAAATGAAGTGGTACGGCCAGAACTCCTCCAGAAACGCGACATAGTCGAAGTCCGGCGGCTTTCCGAAGTCCGGATTGTGCAAGATGTTGAACAGAACGGGCGCCGCGAGAAGGATCGCCGGTATGGCGCCGATCGCCACCTTTTTGAGCAAGGTGCTCATTTGCAGCCGGCCATCGGCCAGCAGGATGGCGACAACTCCAAGAGCCATCACGCCGTCCCATACGCCAATGAAGGCATTGTCGAAAAATATGAGGCCTTCCAGCACGCAGGCCAGGATCAGATGCTGGCGCACCAGCGCATAAAGAAGCAGGAGGGTCAGGCCATTGGCCACCTCGGAATGGGTAAAGTAGTTTATGAACAGGCCGCCATCGCCGGCCCAGGATTGGCCCCGCAAGAGAGACGTTGCACACAGAAGAAAGGCAAGGAGCGCCTGTTCCTTTCTGGTCTGCGCACCAAGAAGGCTGGCGCAAAGCCCAAAGCCCAGAAAGGCGAGCCAGCGCGATAAAAAGCCGAGAACAAGCGACAGGGCGGAAACCGGAACATGGTTGGCCAGCCCGCTCAGCAGCATCCAGGGTCCGGACGCGTAATGGCGCAGTGACTGTATGAATGCGTCATGGGCGAATTGCGGAAGGTCGTACAGCGCGCCCAATATGGGCAGGAAATACAGATCGTTCCTGACGCCGACCAGGCAGCCGGTGACGATCAGCGAGGCCAGAGCCCCCACGGCAGATATCGCCAGGATCGCCCGGTAGCCGGGCTCCGCACCCGATGTTGCTGCGTCTGGAGAAGCGCTTTGCATTGCCGGCGCCCTAGATCGCTGCGATCACGATGGCGAACATGCAGGCGCCGCAGACAAGACTGTTCCTGTCGCGTATGGCGAAGATGATCGGGTCATCGTCGATCGCCCTGCGGTGCGCAAGCACGACAATGCGGCTGAGCCAATACAGCAAAACCGGACAGATCAGCCACAGCAGCTCCGGCCGCCGGTAAAGGCCCTGGACGGCGAATGAGGAAACGTAAAGCGCAAAGATGGTAACCGCGTTGAGGCCGCTCGCGGCTGCGAGCGCGCCGATGATGGGCAGATCGACCAGGCGGTAATTGCGGCTCGTAGGGTCCGGCAATTCCTTGTCGATGCGCATGGCCAGTTCGATATAGCGCTTCACAAGAGCCAGGCAGGTGAAAATGAGCATCGAGAAGGCCAGCAGCCATTCCGACGGCGTGACGGCTATCGCAATGGCGCCGGCAATGACCCTGACGGTGTAGAGCGTCGCCAGGGTCACGACGTCCACGATGAGCTTTCGCTTGAAACTGAAGGAGTAGGTGAGGGTCAGAAGAAAATATGCTGCAAGGGCGCCGGTCAGGGGGAGCGACACGAAGGAGGTTATGGCAAAGGCAGCCGCCAACAGGACCGGTATCGCGAAAACCGCGTAAACAAGCGGTATGGTGCCGGACGCGAAGGGGCGGTTCCGCTTTGTCGGATGCTTGCGATCATCGGCCAGATCGACCAGATCGTTCAACAGATAGACCGACGAGGCGCATAGCGAGAAGGCGACGAAGGCAGCCAGAGCCGCAAGCAAGGCGTGCGGCGAATGGGTATGCGACGTCAGCAGGGCGACAAATACCAGCGCGTTTTTGGCATATTGGTGAACGCGCAAGGCCTTGCGCCAGGTTTTCAGTGTCACGCGGGGCTTTTGGAAAGTCTCCACCGGCACGGAGAGGCGCCGCGCCTTTTGCGCCAGCCCCGCGGAATTGCTTATCAGGAACGCTTTTCTTGCATGCGCCCAGATCGGAATGTCAGCCGACCGGTCTCCGGCATAATCAAAGCCGCCTTCCCCGAATGCGGCGACCAATGCTGCCGCCTTGGCCCGGCCGGTCAGGTTGTTGACCCCATCCGATGCGAAGACGCCGTCGAAGAGGCCGACATGCTGCGCAACCTTTTCGGCATGCGACCGGTCGCTGGCCGTGGCGAGATAGACTTTTCGTCCCTGGCTCTTCGCGGCGCGAATGAGGTCCAGGACATCGCTGTTGTAGGGCAGTGTCGTATAGTCGACGGCGGAAACGGTGCTGAGATAGGCCTTGATCTGCGCCTTACCGCGGATGAGAGACCGGGTCACCGAGACATGGTGGCCGATCCCTCTAGTCATCGACAAAAAATAACTCTCATACAGAAGGTCCGTCCGGATGAGTGTCCCATCCAGATCGACCACCAGGGGAATCTCATCCCCGCGCGAAAGTCTTTCGTCGGTCGAGGGCGAAGCTATGGAGATCGGTTCGAGGGCCATGTTCGGACTATCGGCGGAGCCGCACGAACGTCTCGAGGCCAATACCCTTCCGGGCGCTGTTTATCGAGGGATGCAACATCGCTCTTTTAAGCCCAGCTATGCAAGATAAAGGTCGTCCCGACCTTACGGCCACGGTCCCTAAAACGCGCTTAATGCGACTGGCATGTTTACGCAGCTTGCCCGCGATCATATTTGCATTCGGCCGATAATTTCACAATCCCGAGGGCCTTTCAGGGTTCGTGTCAGCGGTTCAAGCACCACTCACCAGATTTCCGGTCCTGCCGGGCAGGTCTTGAAGATTGACATAGGACGCAGCCGGTGACCGCTTGGCGAGAAAATCCGACGACGCGATGCCGGCGAAAATGCCGAACAGCAAGCCGGGATCCGGACTCGGAATGCTGAGCAGGCCAGGTATCAGGGACAGGACGGTTGCCCAGGCAAAGGATGCGCGTATGCCCTGTTCCTCAGCCACCTCAAGGCTGTGCGTCTGAAGCTTGAACGGTTTCAATACCGTCCATATTGCGCCGAAGAATGTGACAAGTCCGACAAGTCCCAGCGATCCGGCAATGGCGGAAACAAGGCCGGAAGACCGCAGGCTTCCCGGCCCAACGCCAATCCAGTTTGTGGTCCAGAATGCCGCCCAAGCTTTATGGGCCCAGAAACTTCGTTGCACGCCGGACAGGCTGTGAAGTTTTCCGAAGGTCATTTGCTGCAGAATGTCCAGCATCAGCCTGCTCATCGCGGGCACGAACACTTCGAGCGCCAGAAGAGCAGCGCCGCCGATCGAGGCAATGAGGCCAAGGCTTATCTTTTTGGATAGGGGCAGCCGCAACGGGGTGAAAGTCATCCTCAGCAGCAGAACCAATGCATAGGCGGCGATGCTGACATAGGCGGTGGAAGACGTCGTCAGCAGGAGCATGATGAGCAGCGCCAGAGAGGTGGTGCCGGTCAGCCTCGGCATTCGCGCGCGCATCCACAATTCGGTATTTAACACCAGGAAGCCGAAAGCGTATCCGGCATAGGCGGAGGGCTCGGGGAAAATGCCGGCGACGCGTTGCACGCCGCCGACTTCCTGCACAAGCTGCATGTAAGTGGCATTCCGGAAGAAATCCAGAAAGTCCCGCAACCCGGCCTTGCTCAGGATTATGTCCAGAACACCGAACATGATGTGCGCCCAACTGACGACGGCGATCGTCTTGAGCAGAAGTCTTTTGCGGTGCTCGAGGGCGCCCGCAACCAGGGCGCACAGGAAGGCCAGGAACGTCCCGAGGAGATAGACCGCTGTCGTAATGTTCTGCGAGGAAAATTCCACCGGCGCCGTTGCGAAAAGCCCGCCCCCCACTGCGCGCAATTGGGGGACATTGATGGCATGGAAGAACAGCCGCGGAAACAGGAAGGCGCCTATTGCGCCGTATATGCAAAAGAAAGCGAGAAAGGGGTTCTGCACCAAAGCCTTTGCCACCACGGGGAAACGACCTGCCGGAGACAGCAAAATCCTGATCACCAGGAAAACCAGCGCGAAGCTTGCAGGCGCTATACTGGAGCCGCCCAGCGCCGGCAGAGTCACTGCTGAAGCGCCACCCAGCAGGGACGCGACGAGCACGAGGCTCACCATTGCGGTGATCGAGGCCGGCATCATGAAGATAGCCGCCGCAGCGATCAGATAGCCGAAGATCGTTGGCGTCATTTATGCTTTGACGGGTTGTCCGCGCGGTCAGGATGACACAGCGGCGGGGGCGGGAGAACAATGATCTGGGTCATGCAGCAATCAGACACCGCCAGCCATCGTCCTTTCCACGATCGCCTTGAACCCGGCCCGGAATCGTTCCTCCGAGAAGGTTTCCGCATGCGCCCGGATCGCGCTCGGCTCGAATGTGGCTTCCTGCGCCTCGAAGTCCATGATCGCCTGTTTCAACGCGGCGGCCGTCTGGCTGGAAAAGAAAAGACCCGTCTTTCCTTGCACCACGGTCTCAAGGGCGCCGCCCCGGCCGAAGGCCAGGACCGGACGGCCGCAAGCCATGGCCTCCAACGGCACGATGCCGAAATCTTCCTCGCCCGGGAACAGCAGCGCCCGGCAGTTCGCATAGAGACCTTGCATGTCCTTGTCCGACAGCCGGCCCGCGAACCGCACATTTGGAGAGGCCATGGCCTGTAATCTCGCCAGTTCCGAGCCGCCGCCTGCAATAACCAGCGGGCGGTCCAGGTCCCGAAAGGCCTCAACCGCGATATCGGCCCGCTTGTAGGGAACGAGTTCGCTGAGAAGCAGATAATAGTCCTGGGTCGGGGCAGGGGAGACGGTGTAGCGCTTGAGATTGACCGGCGGGTTCAAGACCTCCGACGCCCGTCCATAGTAGCGCTGGATTCGCTGAGCCACGAACCGGGAATTTGCCACAAAGGTATCGACCCGCGCCGCGCTGGTGACATCCCACTGCCGCATGCGATGGGCCACATGCCCGAACAGGTTTCGGGCCGGCCATGGAAGTTCTTTTTTATAGAGGTGGTAGTGGTCCCAGATGTAGCGCATCGGGGAGTGGCAGTATGTGATGTGCTTGGCGTTCGGGGACGGGATGACGCCCTTGGCGGGGCCCGATTCGCTCGAAACAACCAGGTCGTATCCGGACAGATCCAGTTCCTCGAGCGCCCGGGGCATGAACATCAGATATTTCTTGTACTGGGTTGCCGCGAAGGGAAGGCGGCTGACGCCGGTGCATTGAATCTTGTGCTGCAACAGTTCCGCGGAGATCCGGGAACGGTCGATCACATGCGTGAAAATATCTGCCTGGGGAAATAGCAGCGCGAGCTGTTCCAGAACCCGTTCGCCGCCGCGCATTCCCACGAGCCAGTAATGGATGATCGCAACCCGCAAAGCTTCACCGCCCTGAATAGCATCCGGAATATAAGGCTTTAGAGGTTTTTACCGGATTAACCAGAGGACGGGCTGGAAAAGCGTCCGCTAGTGCGAACCATCCTGGCTGAGCACCGCCGGGATGGTCACGATCAGGATGGCCAGGTTCATGCGCGTCGAGTGCCGCCTGGCGTAAAGAATGTCGCATGCCACGCGCCGGCGATAAGTGAGGTTGTTGCGCCCGCTGACCTGCCACATGCCGGTTATGCCGGGGCGGACCGCGCAATAATATTTGAGCCAGCGGCCGTATCGCGGCGCCTCATCGAGGACGATCGGCCTGGGACCGACCAGGCTCATGTCCCCGCGCAGAACATTTATCAATTGAGGCAGCTCATCCAGGCTGGACCGGCGCAGGAATCTTCCAAGACCGGTGATTCGCGGATCGTTGCGAAGTTTCTGGTCCAGGGCCCATTCGGCGCGCGCATTGACATCGGTGGCAAGCAACTGGTCGAGCCGCTTGTCAGCGTCCATCACCATGGTGCGGATCTTGAGGCAGGGAAACATCTTTCCGCCCTGCCCGATCCTGCGATGCACGAAAATCACCGGACCGCCGTCATACAGCTTGACTAGCAATGCAAGGACGAAGATGAGCGGGGCCGTGAATATCAGCAGCGTCAAGGCGCCGATCACATCGATGAGCCGCGTGACAAAGCTGCTCTTCTTTTCCGGGAAGGGACCAACGAGCGGGTCTTGCAGCGCAATGGTTGCAACCCGCGAAACTGCAACGTATCCGGGCGCTTCGATCGCTTCTCTTTGTGCCTGCCCCATGCCGCCCCTAATTTCGCTTACGCGCGCCGCTCATTGAGCTTGTGAACGCAAAAACGCCCGATTCGCTGCAGCAATCGATCTAAACAAATACAACCACATGCGGCGTGCGAACTCAACGCGACCAAGTGTGCGTTCACACAATGTTCTTTTTTTATGGTTAACGCAGTCATAACTTTGACATAGATAACAGGAGGTTGCGCTGGCGCTGGAATGCCGCCGGTTACTTCGCACTTGCAGCATGAGGGCGACGTAGGGGGAGGATTTTTCTGCTAACGAATTGGTAAGGGGTCTCCACCACTATTCCCCTCAATCAGGGGCTCCAGTGAAACCGAAAGCGCGTAGTCTTTGGAGGGCGAATCTCGGGGCGATCCCCGAGATTTTCATACTGCGACTTATTAGTCGCAGCCCGGAAGCGGTCGCGCACCAGCCTTCCGAAAAATGGTCCCCGCGCAAGACCTTAGCATTCATCGGGATTTCGTGCGGCGCGTTCTGGGCTTTGGTGGTATACTTAATCTGGGGATAACTTTCTCCGATTGCCACCCGGCTTGTCGCGCTTAGTTGGCGGTTAAGCTAAACACCATTATTCGGAACGATGCGTCTAATTTTCAGCACGTTCATCCGCTTCGCGCTCGCCTTTGGCGCTGCACTGCTTTCTCTTTTTGTGATCCCGGCGACGGCGCAGACCGTTGCGCCGCTTTCCAGTTCTATTGCCGCGGGCAGCGTCGCTGAACCCCCGCAAGGCTATCTCGTATTCTGCGGCCGCCATTCGGATCAGTGCGCGCGCGCCGGCGCCAACGTGGCGGGAACGGCCAAGGCCCAGGCAGTCGCAACCTTGTCAGGCGACGATACGGTGCGTCCCGCATCGACCTCTTCCGGTATTTCCAACCGAAAGTTCGACTGGCAGCTCGTATTCGCATCGGCGAACAGAGGCGCGGTGTCCACCGGCCTGAGCAGCGGCACGAGCGGGACCGCGGCGGCTTCTTTTCCCGCCATGACGCCGGAATTCTGGAAGCAGCTTGAGACCGTAAACAGGGCCGTCAATGTCGGCGTCCACTCTGTTCCCGATCTTGCCCATTACGGGGTGGAGGATTTCTGGGAGCTGCCGTTCCAGGGCGGCGGCAACGCGGGAGACTGCGAAGATTATGTGCTGCAAAAGCGCCAAATGCTGCTGGCCAAGGGTGTTCCCATGGCGGCTCTTTCCATTGCCCTGGTCAGAACCTCCTGGGGCGAGGAGCACGCCGTCCTCTTGGTCCGCAGCGCCCAGGGCGACTATGTTTTGGACAATCTGACGCCCTGGATAAAGCCCTGGACCGCCGTCTCCTACAACTGGATCAAATATCAGTCCGGGGACAACCCTGAAGTTTGGGTGCGACCGCCGGTGCGCTAGTTTTTCAGTTCTGCCTCTGAAAGACTTCCACTCTCTTTCTCAATGCCACCGGGATTAGAATCGTAAGTGCAAAACCAGGCAGTGGCATTGAATGGCAGGTTTTTAGCAGCACCTGCCACCGGCGTTCAGCGTGTCGCCGAAGAGTTGATCAAACAACTCGACCTCCTGCTTGGCGAACGAAAAACCGCCGCACCCTGGACCCTGTTCGTGCCTTCCGACGCCAAAAGGCACCTTGCCCTGAAGAATATCGCTGTGCATCGCAGTACCGGGCTGGGCGGACCGCTATGGGAACAGCTCGAACTGCCGAGATTGGCGCGCGGTCGATTTTTGATAAGCCTTTGCAATCAGGCGCCCCTTTTGCAGAAGGGCGGCTTGCTGATGATTCACGATGCGCAGGCATTCCTCTCTCCGGAATCCTATTCTCCGCTGTTCCGTCTCTGGTACCGTTTCAGCGTGCCAAGGATGGCCGCCGCCGCCGAGCGCGTGGTGACGGTTTCCAACTATTCGCAAGAGAAGTTGATCGCGTTCGATATCGCCACGCCGTCAAAAACCCGGGTCGTCTATAACGGCATCGACCACCTGTCTTCGATCGAGGCCGATGGCGAGGCGATCGGAAAGCTGGGGCTTTCACCGCGGGCTTATGTCGTCGCGCTCTCCAACACCCAAAAGCACAAGAATATTTCCCTGCTTTTTGAAGTCTTCCGCCAGCCGGCGAAGCGCCATTTGAAACTCGTGCTTGTCGGCTCGGCCGGAACGGAAGACTTCGCGCGCAAAGGCCTGCAGCCGCCGGACAATGCGCTGTTTTGCGGCAATGTCACGGACGCGGCATTGCGGGCGCTTTATGAGAATGCGCTTTGCCTGGCTTTCCCTTCCACGACGGAAGGTTTTGGACTGCCGCCGCTGGAGGCGATGCTGTCAGGCTGCCCGGCGATCGTGGCGCCCCGCGGCGCGCTTCCGGAAGTGTGCGTTGATGCGGCGTTATACGCTGATCCCGACGACCCCGGGGCGTGGAACAACGCCATAGATTTGCTGGAACAGGATCCGGCCGCCAGGGCAGGCCTTATCGACAAGGGCCGGCGCCGCGCTTCCATCTTCCAATGGCGCGCGAGTGCCCGGCAGTTGATGTCCATAATCCAGGAGGCGCTGGCGCCTGGGGCGTCCTAGCCCCCGGTCAGCGCGGCAAAAGCGCCTGGAACAGGAAGGACAGATTCACGATAAGCTGACTGGGGATCACCAGCGGCGCCAATCCGCCAAGCGCAATCGCAGCGAGCATCGCCGATTGGGTATAACGCCGTGCCCGCGACCCGGCCTCGCGAAGGAAAAGCGCGAGCGCCAACAGGATGCCGCCGCAGAACCATGGCTCGACAAGGCGAGAACGCAGCCAGATCGACAATTGCTGCTGCCATTCCAGCGGGGCGCTGACAGGGGCCACGAAATCATAAGCAGCAAAAGCGGCAGGCATGGCGAGGAGGCAAGCCACCAGGCCGCAAAGAATGGCCGTGCGCCGGCGATCGGATTCCGGCTCGCCGGCGGGCCAGACCCGCAGCCACCAGGCAATGACCCCGGCGATTGCCGCGAAAGCCAGACCATAAGTCCGGATCAGCATCGGCAAGGAGCTGCAGTGACCTGCCAGCGTCCTGAACTCCCAATAATAGCCGCCGCAATAGGGCGAGAGAGATCGGA
>JADMIO011435053.1_pt1 | contig 14842 bp, 13 predicted proteins | sample 8958161 | NCBI WGS metagenome assembly JADMIO01 (sample SAMN16585339, study PRJNA669376) | soil metagenome | isolation source: Crop rotation soil | place: USA: Cullars Rotation, Alabama | collected 2011 | reverse complement strand
TGCTCTAGTAAATCTCAACCGGAGAACGTTTGCCATCCTCGGGGCTTCGCTGAGCCGCGCGTTCCGCCCCGAGAACCGCCACGCGCAAATCCCAGACCTCCCCATCGATCGCGCGAAACGCCGCTTCCGAGAAATCTGTCGGTGGCGCGAGTTTCTCTTTGAACCTGGCGACGCTGGCGAGCGCACGGTCAATTTGCTCAGCCGGCAACGTTCCGAGAATCTGATGTGCCTGCTCGACCACCGGCAAACGATGACAAATCATCGCGAGATCGTTCCCAGCGCCAATCGCGCGCGCGATTGTTTCCTCCAGCGTGTACTCATGCAGGATTGCCCCCATGTCGAGATCGTCCGTCATGATCAGGCCATCGAAGCCCAGCTCCCCGCACAGCAGATCCGTGATCACGCGCCGGGATAACGATGCCGCCAGCTTCTCCGGCTCGAGTGACGGATACCAGCCGTGACAGATCATCATGCTGTCGACTGCGTCTCCGCCCTGAACAAACGCGCGAAAAACGGCCAGCTCTTCGTCGCCCAGTTGCTCACGGGTTCGATCGATCCGCGGAAGGTCGTGATGGGCATCGATGGTGGCCGCTGAGTATCCGGGGAAATGCTTCCCGCAACTCGTTACGCCCTGCGCTCGCATCGCCCGGTTGAACGCGCGCGCATTCCGGATGACCTCGTCCACGGTCCGGCCGTAGCAGCGTCCGCGCAGCGAATTATCAGCCTCGTCGTCGAAGGAAATATCGAGCACGGGACATAGATCCAGATTGAAGCCGAACAATCGGAGCAACCGCCCGGTGATATCACCGTGCCTGGCAATCAAATCGGGATCTCCTTTCTCGCGCAGTTCCTGTGCGTTGGGCGGCTCGTTGCCAATCAGACGCAGCCGCGAAACGCGCCCACCTTCCTGGTCGATCGTGATAATCGGCGCGTTCTTGGATAAGTCCCGGAGATCGTCGACCAGCTTCCGCAACTGCGATGCACTTTCGATGTTTCGTCCGAAAAGAATGAATCCGCCTGGTTGCACGCGCCGCAGAACAGCCGCGGTTTCGGAATCGAGTTGCTTCCCCGGAATGCCAGTGAGGATCAGTTGACCTAACGACTCGATTAGCATAACAGAACCGTCCTTGGTAGGGACGCCGCGCTGCGGCGTCCACTCCGCACGCCCGTCCACATCATCGGTCCGGCGAGAAACACAACCGCGGTGTGGACGTCCCAGCGGGACGTCCCTACCATGCGCAGTTGACCGTGCAGAGCGCTCTTCATAGCTTCGAGCTTAGATGCCCTTGTTGAATGCGAAAAACGAAAACTGCGCGAGCCTCCTCCACGATGAGCTCTGACTCGCGTAAAATCGGTATCTACGGCGGCACATTCGATCCGATTCATCACGCGCATTTAATCCTCGCGCGCGAAGCTCGTGAAGAGCTCGGCTTGGAAAAAGTGATCTTCGTCCCCGCCGCGGTCTCCCCGTTCAAAAATGCACCGGCAGCGCCCGGAGAGATTCGCCTTAAAATGCTGAAGCGCGCCCTCGAAGGTGAAGAAGGATTTGTCGCTGACGATTGCGATCTCCGGCGCCCTCCGCCTTCATACACTTTCGATACCGTGACCGAAATCCGGAGTCGCGAAACAAGCACTGAATTTTATTACCTGATCGGCGAAGATAACGTCGACGGCCTCGCTCGCTGGCATCGCTTCAATGAGTTAGAGAAACTCGTTCAGTTTGTCGTGCTCGATCGCACGGGCATGGCCCCCCCTCACCCATATCCCGCGATCCGGCGGAAAATCGATATTTCGGCTACGGACATCAGAAAGAGAGTTGCGTCCGGCCGATCCATTCGTTATCTCGTACCGCAAGGAGTGGAAGAAATCATTCACCAGGGAAACCTCTACCGGGAGGAAGGGAAATAACTGCCGAGCAATTAGCTGCGACCTGCGCGGAGCTTGCCTCCAACAAAAAGGCGGAAGACATCGTCGTTCTCGATCTGCGCGGCATCTCGACTTTCACTGATTTTTTCGTCATCTGTTCCGCGACCTCCGAGCCGCAGCTGAAGGCGATCGCAGGGGAGATCTCCACTCGCCTGAAAGACGAATATCAGATCAAAGCCGTCGCCATGGATGGCTTTCCTGCGAGCCAATGGATCGTGCTGGATTACCTCCAGGTCGTGGTCCACATCTTCCACCAGGAAAAACGGCCGTTCTACAGCCTGGAAGACTTGTGGGGCGATGCGCCTCGCCTGAACTGGCAGTCCGCGCTTCGCGGCGCGCTGAGTTAACGGAGCGGCCTAATCTTGTAGGGAAGGTTACCTTCCCGACAACGTTTCGAAAACCGGCCGCTTTCCTCTACTTCGCTGATGCCGACGGCGCGGGCGAACCAGAGCTGTCAGGTCCGCTCTTCACGTCGAGCAATTCAACTTCGAAGATCAAGGTCGAGTTCGGTGGGATTCCCGCGCCAGGCGAACGTTCGCCGTAGGCAAGATTTGCCGGAATGAAGAACTGGTATTTCGAACCTTTCTTCATCAGCTGCAAACCTTCCGTCCATCCTTTGATGACGCCGTTGAGGGGGAATGTCGCGGGCTCGCCCCGCTTGTAGGAACTGTCGAACTCCGTGCCGTCGATTAATGTGCCGCGGTAATTCACCGTCACCATATCGGTCGCTTTCGGCTGCGGGCCACTGCCCTCTTTGAGAGATTTGTACTGCAAGCCACTCGGAGTCGTTTTCACACCGTCTTTCTTCTTGTTCTCCTCCAGAAACTTCGCTCCGTCGGTCGCATTTTTTTCGCCCGCCACTTTTTGTTGTTCCATCATATCTTTCTCGAATGCCGTCATCGTTTCCTTCATCTCCGCCTCGGTCATCTGCGGCTTGCCGGCAATGCCATCTTTCACCCCCGCAGACAACGCGTCGGCGTTCACCGGCACTTTTTGGCGGCTCAGGTTCATTCCGATATTGACGCCAATGCTGTAGCTGACCTTGTCTTTCTGATCTTTGAGCTGCGCTGATTTTTCTTGCGCGGAAAGTGGTAAGACCAGCAAAACTGTAATCGACGCGATGAGCAAAGATTTCATAGGACTAGGATTAGAATTTAAGGCCAACCCGGCATGGGTCCGGCGTGAAGGTCGACGCTAATGGATAAATGTTACGCGTCAAGCGTCGATCGGAACGGGTTCATCAATGCCGGATTAACGAGTTTCCTCGCCTTTTTCGTCGTTACCTCCGCCTTTGGCGCAATCAATTTGTCGCCTGCTGACGCGAAGAGGATCGGACACAAAATCTGGCAGAACGAGTGCAACGGGACCATTTCCGGGCTGACCTCCTGGAATGCGGGCGAGGATTTTGCCTCCCTCGGGATCGGCCATTTCATCTGGTACCCGGCCGGCCGAAAGGGGCCTTTCGAGGAGAGTTTTCCGAAACTGGTGGATTTCATTTCCAGCCGCGGGGCAAAGCTGCCTTCCGTGCTGTTCCACACCGGCGAGCTGCATTGTCCCTGGAACTCGCGCAAAGAGTTCCTGGCTGCGCAGGACAGCGCGCAAATGAAGGAATTGCGCCAATTCCTGGCCGACACAGTCGACCTGCAGATGCAGTTTCTCATAAACAGACTCGACTCCTCGCTTCCGAAAATGCTCGCTGAAACATCGCCCTCCAACCGCGACGCCGTCCGACATCGCTTCGAACAGCTTGCCAGTTCGCCTCGCGGATGTTACGCCCTGATCGATTACGTGAATTTCAAAGGAGAAGGAGTGTTATCGACTGAACGCTATGCGAACCAGGGCTGGGGCTTATTGCAGGTGCTGGAGCAAATGAATCACGGAAACTCGGATTCCGTAGAAGCGTTCTCTCACGCCGCCGCCGCCGTCCTGACCCGTCGCGTTCATAACTCTCCTCCGGCTCGCGGCGAATCGCGCTGGCTATCGGGTTGGATTCGGCGTGTAAATGGCTACAGTCGAGCCTGATTATGCCGTCTCTACCTTTCCGATCGATAGCCGTAATTGCTCTTTTGGTCATGGCGGTGGCGGCGGATGCGCAATGGTTCAAACGTTCCAGCCCCACTCCCCCGGTGCGCGGACAGCCGATGCAATATCAGCCTCAGCGGCCGGCGAACCAATTGATTCAACGCCAGCCGCCTTTGAAGATTAATCAGTCTGTCCTGAAACGCTGCACACCCGACAATGTTCATGTCGTCGTTTCCATCCCGAAGCAGCGCGCCTTTCTCATGCTGGAGGAAGAGATTGCTGCTGACTCGCCCATTTCATCCGGGAAGAAGGGACACAGCACGCCAACCGGAAAATTCACTGTCCTGGAAAAGGACCCGAATCATCATTCCACCATTTATGGCGATTTCGTCGACGCCAACGGTCGTGTCGTGAGAGCAGGCGTCAGCGCTCACATCGACGCCGCTCCGAGCGGCACACACTTTGTCGGAGCGCCGATGACGTGGTTCATGCGCCTAACGGGTGACGGGGTGGGGATGCATATCGGTATCCTTCCCGGTTACCCGGCATCTCACGGTTGCGTGCGCATGTCCTCGGACGGAGCCAAGCTCTTCTACGACCACGTCAAGGTCGGGACTCCGGTCGCGGTTGGCGATTACTAATCTGTCCGGTTCTTCCTCAGACGCCGGCGCAAGAGTTCGAACGCAGCTTGCGCGACCATCTGTTTGAAGGTTTCGCGATCGGTCGGAAAGAAGAAGCGGTGCGCCTCCGCCGGCGCGCCGGGACCAGCCATTCCAACGAAGACCGTTCCAACCGGTTTCGCCTCGCTGCCCCCGCCCGGCCCGGCAATGCCTGTGGTGGCGAGACTGAAAGTGCTCTCGGAACGCTTGCGGGCGTTCCCGGCCATGGCCGTGGCAATCTCGGCGCTAACTGCACCGTGCTCATCTATCAATCTTTGCTCGACCTGAAGGACATCGGCCTTCGCCGCATTGGAATAGGTGATGTAGCCCGCGAGAAAAACCTCGGATGCGCCGGGCACATTAGTGATTCGATTAGCCAGCAATCCTCCCGTGCACGATTCCGCAATGGACAAAGTTTCGCGTAGCTCCGTCAGCCGATGGACAAGAACCTCTTCAATCGTCTCCTCGCCAATGGTGAAGATAGACCTGCCTAACGAATTCATGATAATGGCTTCGCCCGCCTCAATTTGCTCAGCCTTGCCCATGATTCGCAGATCAACCTCGCCGGGACGAGCACAGTAGCCGACCTCCAAACCAGGAATCGCGAGGAGTTTTGCGCCGACCTTCGTTTCTACCACGGATTCCCCCATGTTTGCGATCCGGTAGAGCCTTCGTGTGACGGTTTCTTCTCCTGCAAGCAGCGACCGCACGATCGGCATAACGAACTCTTTGAACATGGGCTGCAATTCGCGGGGCGGCCCCGGGAGAAGGAACAAATGCGGTGAGGGCACACTCGGATTAATCCCGGCGCGAAGAAAAATCCCGGGAGCCGTCCCGAACTCGTTGGGCAAAACTTTCCCACCGCGCGGCACGAGTGATTGGCGCTGGATCGATTCGGTGATCTGGATCTTGCGAACAGAAAGTCGTTGATCGATGGCCGCGCGCACCATTTCGTCGCGTTCGAGGTCTAACTTCAGCAACTCAGCCACCAGATCCCGGGTGATGTCATCGCTGGTCGGACCCAGCCCGCCGGTCACAAAAATGAGATCGGCTCGAGGAAAGATCTCCTCGAGCGTGCCGGCAATGGCGCGGCCGTCTTCCACCGTCCGCTGTTCCATGACGCGTTGCCCAAAGGCGAGTAACTGCTGCGCAATGAATGAAAGATGGGCATCGCGAACGTCGCCCAGGAGCAATTCCGTTCCCGTGTTGATGACGAAGATGCGCACGACCGGTTGAATAGTTGAAAGGTTGAACAGTTACAACTGAAGATGGACAACGTGGGCGGCTCGACGGAGTCTCGCCCTACCAACAACCTTGCCCGCAGCGACACGTGATTGGTAGGGCGAGACTCCTGTCGAGCCATCTCCTCGTTTCAAACTCCACGATGACGAGACGTTATCGGTCCCAGCCGGACTGGCACTGCACTTCGAGACGAGTGCGCTACCCGAGATGTTCGCGGACAGACAAATGCTTTAACGAATCGGCCGACAGGCCGATTACGCCGCGTCCTTGTCCTGCTTCTTGCGGATGAGCGGGAGTTTCTTCCCTTCGACCACGGCGCGATTGATCGTCACCTCGGCGATGTCTTCACGACTCGGCACATCATACATGATGTCGAGCATGATTCGCTCGAGCATGGAACGTAGCGCGCGCGCACCGGTACCTTTGGTCACGGCCTGAGCCGCCAGCGCTTTTAACGCATCTTTCGTCACGGTGAGGCGCACACCTTCCATCGAGAAAAGCTTGGTGTATTGCTTCACCATCGCGTTCTTCGTTTCGGTCAGGATCTGCACCATCTCTTCTTCGGTGAGCGCGTCGAGCGAACTCAGAACCGGGAGACGACCGATGAACTCGGGAATCATTCCGAAAGCCAGCAGGTCTTCAGGTTCAACGTGACGGACCGCTTCTCGGCGCAGCGCATCCTCGACCTCAAGAGTCGGGCTCCCGAATCCCATCACTTTGTTGCCAATCCGCTTTTGCACGAGCTTGTCGAGGCCGACAAAGGCACCGCCGCAGATGAAAAGAATCTTCTCCGTATTAACCTGGATGTATTCCTGGTGGGGATGCTTCCGCCCGCCCTGTGGCGGAACGTTGCAGGTGCTGCCTTCCAAAATTTTCAGTAGCGCTTGCTGCACTCCTTCGCCGGAGACGTCGCGCGTAATGCTGACGTTGTCGGTCTTGCGTCCGATCTTGTCGATCTCGTCGATGTAAACGATGCCGATCTCAGCCCGCTTCACGTCGTAGTCGGCATTCTGAAGCAAGCGGAGGATGATGTTCTCCACATCTTCGCCAACATAACCGGCCTCCGTCAGGGTAGTGGCGTCCGCGATGCAAAACGGAACATCGAGAATTTTGGCCAGCGTTTTCGCGAGCAACGTTTTGCCCGAGCCGGTCGGTCCGATGAGCAGGATATTACTCTTCTCGATCTCGACGTCGGCGAGAGGATCAGGCTGAAAAGTGGTCGATCCATCAGCGGCGGCGCGGCCATTCGGCTGAAGAACCCGCTTGAAATGATTATGAACAGCTACCGACAGCGTCTTCTTGGCGGTGTCTTGCCCGATGACATACTGGTCCAGGGAACGTCGGATATCGGCCGGTTTCGGGACCCGAATATTGGACGATTGGCGCCGGGCGTCCTCGTTCAGCTCCTTATCGAGAATGCTTTTGCAGACGTTGATGCAACTGTCGCAAATATAGACACCCGGGCCGGCGATCAGCTTGCGGACCTCGGCGTGGCTCTTCCCGCAGAAAGAGCACATGGTGAGGTTGGAAGCGCGTGCCATGGATTCCCCTATAAAAAGAGCAGGTCCTATTCCTCGATTTTGCGGGGCAAAGCCGCCTCCGCCACCGCCGCGGCACGCTCGCCCGCGGGGCTGGAAACACCGTCCAGAAGCTTCACTTCTTTGCGCGATTTGATGACTTCATCGACCAGGCCGTAGGCCTTCGCCTCAGCCGCTGACATATAATAGTCACGGTCCGAATCCAGCCGCACTTGGTCCTCAGATTTGCCCGTATGCTGGGCGATGATTTTAATCAGGCGCTTTTTCAGCTTGAACATGTAATCGACCTGACGCTCGACGTCGCTAGCCTGACCTTGAGCGCCGCCATGAACCTGGTGGATCATGATGTCCGAATTCGGGAGAGCGAACCGCTTCCCTTTGGAACCCGCGCACAACAAAACTGCACCCATGCTCGCAGCCATGCCGAGGCAGTAAGTAGTCACGTCGCAGGTCAAAAACTGCATCGTGTCGTAAATAGCGAGACCGGCCGTGACAGAGCCGCCGGGCGAGTTGATGTAAATGTTGATGTCCTTTTTGCCGTCTTCCATTTGCAGGAAGAGCAACTGAGCAATGACCAGATTCGCGATGTGATCGTCGATAGGCGTTCCGATGAAAACGATGCGGTCTTTTAGGAGACGGGAATAAATGTCGTAGCTGCGCTCGCCCCGGCCGGTTTGCTCAACCACCATGGGGACCAGGACCGCTTGCGCTCGATTTTCGGTGGATTGAGTCATGATTTTTGCTCGGGAACTGCCGGTTCTAACGTTGTTTGCACGCTAACATTCGCCTTTAGGAAATCAAGGGTCTTGCCCAGCAGGACCTGTTCCGCAAGCGCGTTCAGACCGTCGTGTTCCTCGAGTTCGCGGCGCATTTTGTCGACCGAAAGGTTGTAGCGGACGGCCTCCTGGCGGATGCGCTGATCGAGGTCTTCGCGCGAAACGGCGATCTTCTCGTGCTCAGCAATCCGGCTCAAAATGAAGTTCGTCCGCAACCGATGGGTCGCCAGGCCGGCCGCGCCTTCGATCAATTCCTTTTCCTTCTCTTTCAACATTTCGTCGGTAATCCCGCGTTCGCGGTTCCGCTGCACCAGCTCCGACAAGGCACGTCGTGTTTCACCGCGCAGCAAACTTTGCGGCAACTCGAACGGAGTCTGGTCGTTCAAATGTTTCAGGATCTGCGCTTCCTTGGCCCGCTCGGCTTCGTGCTCTTTTTCATGCTCGATGTCGTGCTCGATCATGTGCCGCAAATCTTCCAGCTTTTTGCCGGGCAGTAACTTGCCGGCAAACTCGTCATCGACTGCCGGCAAGACGCGTTCCTTCAACTCGCGCAGAGTCACGTGATAGCTCGCCTCTTTTTCCTTCAATTCCGGGACCAGAAAATCGGCCGGGAATTTCACGGTGATGTCACGCGCTTCCTCCAGCTTCAGCCCAAGGAGTTGCTCGCAAAAGTTTGGCAGAAAATTATCCGGCGCCACGCGCAGCCAAAACTTTTTGCCGCCGTGCAGGTTCTTGCTTGCTTGCGGAGCGACTTCGCTGATGGGCTTTCCTTCGACTGAGCCTTCGAAGTCGATCACCGCAAAATCTTCCATCTGCAAGGCGCGATCGGTCACGTCGACGAAGTCAGCCGACTGCTCGCGCAAGCGTTCAACCGCCGCATCGACATCCTTCTCTTCCACTTTCACATCAGGCACCTGGACCGCGATGTTCTTGTACTCCGGCAACTCGAACTCTGGCGCCGTCACCACGGTAACGCGAAACCGCATCGACTTGTCCTCGCCAAATTGCACGTCCTCGACATTGGTTAGGGAGACGACTCGGAGATGCTCCTGCTCGATCGCTTCGCGATAGCTTTTTGAGACCAATTTCTTGGTCAATTCATCCTGAATGTCCTTGCGGAACTTTGCCTCGATCACGCGGCGCGGCGCTTTGCCCGGACGGTAGCCGGGAATCTTGGCGAAACGGGCAAAACTGTTGGCAATGGCATCCCATTCCTTTGCCACCTCATCGGCCGGCAACTCGATGTTCAGGATCGAGACGGAATCGGGCTGTTTTTCTACTTCAACTTTCATGAACGGAGCGCACGTTAAGGGAACGCAGGCGCTGGCGCAAACTGGAGCTAGCCGTGGCCAAAAAGGATGCGGCAGCCGCGACACCTACCGTTCGTGACCGGACTTTTGGCCATTCGAAGGGCTGTAGAGGCCTTTGTGCCACAGGCCTAGCAATTAAGGTAGGCGCTTGGCACAAGCGCCTCTACAGCATCTAGGGTGAAAATGAAACGGAAGGAATCACGATTCGCGGTAAACACACTCGCCTTCGACGTAAACCGAATGCGTCAGCGGAATCCCGAACCAGTAGGCAAGTTCTCGATAATCAGAACAATCGAAGAGAGTGAAATTCGCTTTCTTGCCGACCTCCAGCGAACCGATCTGCTCCTGCCGGCCAAGGCTGCACGCCGCGTTCATGGTCGACGCTGTTATGGCCTCTGCCGGAGTCATCTTCATTTGAGTACAGGCGAGCGACAGTACGCTCGTCATATTGGCAGTCGGAGATGATCCCGGATTGAAATCGGTCGCCAGGACCAGTGCCAGGCCCGCGTCGATCATGGCGCGGGCGCGCGGATAGTTGGTTAGGCCGAGTGCGTAAACACTCCCGGGGAGCAGAACCGGCTGAACGGCGGCCGCTTTCAATGCGGCGATCCCCTGTTCGTCTGTTTTCTCGAGGTGATCAGCCGTCGTCGCTTTTAGTTCCGCGGCGAGCGCCGCACCACCGCCATCCGAGAGTTGGTCGACATGCATGCGCAGACCGAGCCCGAGACTCTTCGCTTTTCCCAGGATTGTGCGCGCCGCCTCCGCTTCGAAATAGCCGCGCTCGCAAAAGATATCGCAGTACTCCGCTAGATGTTCTGCCGCGACCTGCGGCAACATTTCATCCACGACAAGACTGATATAACCCGCTGGATCATCTCGAAACTCGTCCGCGACCGCGTGCGCTCCGAGAAAGGTCGGCACGAACTCGATAGGCGAGTTTTCGTTTAGCGCTTTGACGACGCGCAGAATCTTGAGCTCGTCCGCCAAAGAAAGCCCGTAGCCAGATTTCCCTTCAACGGTTGTGGTTCCACCTTTGAGAAACCACCGGGCATGCTTCAGTGCCTGCTCGAGCAATTGCCCCGCCGTCGCCGCACGTGTTTTGCGAACGGTTGAGCGGATGCCCCCGCCTTGCTTCGCAATCTCTTCGTAGGTTGCGCCGCGGGCACGCATTTCGAACTCATCCACCCGGTTCCCAGCGAAGACGGGGTGGGCATGCGCATCTACGAAACCTGGCAAAACAACCCGACCTTCGGCATCGATGACAACAGCATCAGGCGGCAGGGAGCGCTTGATTTCATCCGACGGACCAATGGCGGCAATCTTTCCATCGCGAACGAGCATTCCGCCGCGGGCGACTAACGAAAGCTCACCCATCTCGCGGCCCGTGCGCGGCCGGCGCGGACCGGACAGCGTGACAAGCTGCGCCGCGTTAACAATCGCGAGAGTGCTCAAATGTGATTAGCTGAAGGCTTCAGCCGCGGTAACAACCCATTAGCCTAACTTGTTTTCCACAATTTCGTTGGCAGCTTTGTAGCGCGACTCCGATTCCGCCCTGATTTCCTGAACCTTCTTTTGGAGAGCCGATTTCGCCTCTGCGTCCTTCAAACCGGCGAGATTGATCCGGACGTTCATGCCAGCGCCTTCCACGCAGGCACGCAGCGCCAGCAGAGCAACGCCTACGTCCGAGATCGATGCCGGATTTCCCTTCTCCGCCATCTCGGCCAGAAGCGGGTAACAATTCAACGCCTTCTCCATCACCCGCAGCGGGATCTCCGCGGCGTGCTTATTCGCCACCTCGATCGCAGCTGCGCGCGCGGCTTTTTCTTCAGCGGATTCTTTCGGAAGCGCGAACGCGGCCATCACTTTGTTGAACGCGGCAGTATCTTCATCAACGAGGAAAAGAAATTCGTCTTTCAAGCCCTGGGCCTGCACCGCCCACTTGCTGAAGAACTCGAGTTTATCCTCCCAGCCCCGTTTACCGGCCGAAAGATTCGCCACCATTCCGCCGAGCGATGCCCCGAGCGCGCCTAACAAAGCCGCAACGGAACCGCCACCGGGCGCGGGCGAATCGCTCAATGTCTCATTGCAGAATTGCCGCAGGTTCATGGCAACGAGAGATTTCCTGCTCGCGGTCGATTCCATCTTCAGTTCGATGATCTTTTCTTTCGGATCGAATGGCTTCAGCTCATTCAATCCCATTGATCGGATGGCGATGTCAATGAGCTCTTCCTCGGAGGCGCCCTCCGACCATTTCTGTTTTCGCAGAAAATATCTTCCCGCATCGGTCAGGCATTTCTTCGGCAACAGCCCAACGACTTCTGAGCCGGTGACGCGCAAGCCCCGTTTGGCCGCTGACTCGGCGCAGGCATCGAAGGCCGCGTGCAGTGGTGTTTCCTCGATATTGGTCAGGTTCATCGAGACCTGAGCGATGCCGTATTCTTCGACGTACCAGCCAATCGCTTTGACATGCTTCAACATGCCCGGCACGCGCACCGGTTCGCCCTTGGCATCAAGCACCGGTTTGCCGGTGGGCGTTCCATCCTCCGTTTTCACGCGTCCATTTTCTCTCACATCAAACGCAACCGACGTAGCGCGACGCATCGCTTTCGTGTTCAGGTTGACGTTGTAAGCGACGAGGAACTCGCGCGCGCCGACCGCGGTAGCTCCTGCTTTGGCATTGAAAACAGCAGGCCCGAAATCAGGTTTCCATTCCGATTTCGTGATCTTATCGGAAAAGCCTTCATACTCGCCGGCCCGAATGACGGACAAGTTTGAGCGCACAGGCGATTTCGCGGCTTTCTCGTAGAGATAAACCGGTATCTTCAACTCCTCGCCGACTCGTTTGCCTAACTGGTTAGCACAGGCGATTGCCTCCTCCCAGCTCACGTTGCTGACCGGAATGAAGGGGCAAACATCGGTCGCCCCCATGCGCGGATGAGCGCCTTTGTGTTTGCGCATGTCGATCAGCTCGGCCGCTTTTTTGATTCCGCGAAAAGCGCCTTCCACCGCCGCCTCGGGCGCGCCGACAAACGTCACGACGGTGCGGTTCGTGCTCGCGCCCGGGTCGACATCCAGGAGGGTAACGCCCTCAACTGATTGAATCGCGTCCGTGATTTGCCGGATAACCTCCAGGTCTCGGCCTTCTGAAAAATTCGGGACGCATTCGATCACTTTTTGCATACAGGAGCTGTTGTTAGACAGGATTTACAGGATTCATGGGAACGCAAGAGTGAAGGCGCGATTAGACGAATCTCGGGTAGCACACTCGTCTCGAGTGTTGGTTTCGGCGTCTCGCCGAAACAATCTTTCAAAGTTCGCGATGACGAGACGTCATCGCCAGCACTCGAGACGAGTGCGCTACCCGAGATTCTCAATCACGCGCCTTCGGTTGCATCGGAACCTTGACCTGGTTTTTCCGGGCAAAATCGATCGCCTTTTCATACCCGGCATCGACATGCCTCAGCACACCCATTCCCGGATCACTCGTTAGGACGCGCTCCAGCCGGCTTTTCGCCTCGTCCGTTCCATCAGCTACCACCACCATTCCGGCATGTTGTGAGTAGCCGATGCCAACGCCTCCGCCGTTGTGAATAGAAACCCACGATGCCCCGGCCGCGGTATTGACTAACGCGTTCAACAAGGGCCAGTCCGCGATGGCATCGCTTCCATCGATCATCCCCTCCGTTTCGCGATTCGGTGATGCGACCGATCCGGAATCGAGATGATCGCGGCCGATCACGATCGGTCCTTTCAGTTCGCCACGGCGGACCAACTCGTTCATGGCCACACCAAAGGCTGCGCGCTCACCATAACGCAGCCAGCAGATGCGAGCGGGTAAGCCCTGGAAATGAATGCGCTCCCGCGCCAGCTTCATCCAGCGCGCCAGCGTCTGGTTCTGCGGGAATAATTCGAGAGCGAGCCGGTCAGTGCGCGCGATGTCGTCCGGGTCCCCACTCAGCGCCACCCATCGAAACGGGCCGCACCCTTCGCAAAACAACGGTCGAATGTATTCCGGGACGAACCCTGGAATGTTGAAGGCATTCTCGACACCATTTTTCTGCGCCTGCGCGCGGATGTTGTTTCCGTAATCGAAGGTAATCGCTCCTTTCGCTTGCAGGCCGAGCATCGCCTCGACATGCACCGCCATCGACTTCATCGAACGTTTCACATATTCGTCCGGATCGCTCCGGCGCAATGCAATCGCGTCGGTTAGCGACATGCCGTGAGGCACGTAACCGTTGAGCGCGTCGTGCGCGCTGGTCTGATCGGTCAACACATCCGGAACAACACCGCGACGAAGGAGTTCCGGCAACACATCCGCGCAGTTACCGATCAACCCAATGGAAAGCGCTCGTTGCTCCTTCTGGGCCTCTTTAATGAGGCTCAGCGCTTCATCCAAGGACGACGACATCCGATCGCAGTAGCCGCTTTTCAGCCGCTTCTCGATGCGTGATTGATCGACTTCGACTCCGAGAAATACCGCCCCGTTCATGGTCGCGGCCAACGGTTGCGCGCCGCCCATGCCCCCAAGCCCACCGCTCACGACCAACTTTCCCGCCAATGATCCGCCAAAGTGCCGCGCCCCGGCGGCGGCAAAGGTTTCGAACGTTCCCTGCACGATGCCCTGGCTGCCGATGTAAATCCACGATCCGGCCGTCATCTGCCCGTACATCGTTAGGCCGAGTCGCTCGAGGCGATTGAACTCCGGGTAATTCGACCAATGCCCGACGAGGTTCGAGTTGGCAATGAGAACCCGCGGCGCCAGCTCGTGCGTACGAAACTGGCCGACTGGTTTCCCGGATTGGATGAGCAGCGTTTCGTTATTCTCCAATTCGCGGAGGGACCGCACGATGGCATCGAACGCTTCCCAACTGCGGGCGGCGCGGCCGGTCCCGCCGTAAACCACGAGTTGATCCGGATCCTCCGCCACTTCGGGATCGAGATTGTTCATGAGCATGCGGAGGGCGGCTTCCTGCTGCCAGCCTTTGCAGCTGATCTCGCTTCCCCGCGGCGCCCGGATGATGCGTTTTCCGCTCATTGCTCTTCGAATCCGCTGTCAAAATCACCGGCCCGAATGGCCGTCGCCATTCGCGCTATGTCGGCGGAAAGAGGCCGATCTTCCGTCAGCGGCCTAACGATTTCCCGCACCGCCTTGAAAGCACGCTCCACTCCCACGCCCGCTTTCAGCGGCCGTCGATACTCGATGCCTTCCGCCGCAGTCAGCATTTCGATCGAGATCAAATTTTCGGCGGCCTCTACAATCGCGCGCAGTTTCACGGCCGATGTCATGCCCATGGAAACGTGATCTTCCTTTCCGGCGGAAGTCGTCACGTTATCAATGCTGGCGGGATGAGCCAGGACACGCGCCT
>JADMIO011047630.1_pt1 | contig 14843 bp, 17 predicted proteins | sample 8958161 | NCBI WGS metagenome assembly JADMIO01 (sample SAMN16585339, study PRJNA669376) | soil metagenome | isolation source: Crop rotation soil | place: USA: Cullars Rotation, Alabama | collected 2011 | reverse complement strand
AGCCGGTCGATCATTTCGAGGCGAGCCTCACCGGCGGCTATGGCAATTATGAGCGCTTCGAAGGCGACGCGATGCTGAACCTGCCGCTCGGCGGCAATGCTGCTCTGCGCGTTGCCGCGCACAGGGTCCAGCAGGACGAAGGCTATTGGAATAGCCGCCTGGTTGGCAATTTCGGCACGGTCGACATCTGGGAAGGCCGCGCACAACTCGCGTTCTCGCCGGCGGCAAATTGGGACGTCAATCTGAAGGTTGAAGGCGAACGCTCGCGCTCGGAGATGGGGCAGGGTGAGTTCTTTGGTACGACCAACTTCATCACGGGCTCGCCGCCGAACTTTACCTGCAACCCCGTACTCGCGGGCCACATCGACCAAACGCAGTGCTTCGACTTCTTTGGCTATTCCGACACGGACGGCGATCCCTTCACCGGCGATTGGGAACATGCGCATCCGCAGTACAATATCGATCAATGGGGCGCGACTGCGCGCGTGACCGGCGACCTCGGCTTCGCAACGCTGACGTCTGTGACAGGCTACATCGACTTCAGCCGCGACTTCTACATCGATTCCGATGCGTCTCCTCTCCGTCAGTTCGAGTTCAATCAGATCGATGACCTGCAGCAATTCTCGCAGGAATTGCGGCTGAACGGGCAAACTGACCGCCTCAACTGGATCCTCGGCGCCTTCTACTCGAACGACACTGTGGACGTGCGCACTCCGGGCTTCCTCGACGATCTCTTCGGCACGGAGGTGCTGATCACCGCGAACCAAGACACCACATCGTGGGCGGCGTTCGCCAATGGCGAATGGGCATTCACACCCAATCTCAGTCTCGTGACTGGTCTGCGCTACACCGACGAAAGCAAGGACTATCGCGGCGGCACGCTCGACCAGAATCCGTTTGGCATAAGCCTGATCAATTCGTGCGGCGGGCCGGGCCCGTGTCAGCTTTCCTTCGTCGACACCAGCATCAGCGATCAATTCTGGTCGTGGCGCGTCGGGCTCAACTGGCATCCGACCGACGACATGCTTGTCTATGGCAGCGTTTCGCGCGGCCAGAAGAGCGGCGGCTTCTTCTCCGGCATCACGCTGGCTAATGCGCAGCTTGCGCCGTACCGGCCAGAACAGCTCACCGCCTATGAAGTCGGCGTGAAGTGGCGGCCATCGCGCACCCTGCGTGCCGAGGCGGCCGCCTTCTATTACGACTATGTCGACCTGCAGACGTTCATCCGCGTCGACCTCGGGCCAATTTCTGTGCAGGCGCTCGGCAACGTGCCGACGGCCCACGTTGAAGGCATCGATGCGTCGTTGGATTGGGAAGCGCTTCCGGGGCTTACACTTGAGGGCGGTCTCGGTCTGCTTTGGACCGAACTTGGCGCCTTCGACACGACTGCGGGTCCCGTGCCTTCGGGAAATGAGCTGCCGAACGCACCGGGCGTCAGCTTCAACGGCCGCGCCATCTATGAATGGTCGCTCGGATCTGGCCTTACGGCGCGCGTACAGGCCGGCGCGCAATACGCGCAAGGTACGTTCAAGGATGCGCTCAACGATCCAGTGATCGCTTCCGAGGATCATTGGACCTTCGATGCGCGCGCCGCGATCGGCTCGGACAGCGGCAATTGGGAGCTTGCGATCTGGGGCCAGAATCTCACGGACGAGGAGTACGTCGAGCAGGGCCTCAATTCGGGCCTCGGCGCCGGCAACCGCACCTTCAACGCACCGCGCACCTATGGGGTGCAAGTGTCGCGGCGGTTCTGATGGAAGCGATCGCGCTCGATCGCTTCGCCGATATCGACACGGCCGATCTCGAATTGCTGGCGCACGTCGACGTGAAACTCGGGCCGACGCACGCTTTGTTGAAGGCGCCGTATGGCGCGCGCCTCAATGTCGACGTGCTCGATGCGCGCATCGAGGGCGAACGCCTCAAAGCGTCTTTGCTTGGCACCGCTGCCGCTGATTGGGTGACGGCGGCGCCGGACAACAAGACCGGCGCGCTTGACGTTCGTGCCACACTGAAGACGGACGACGGCGCCATCATATTCACTGAGTATCGCGGCCGCGTGCGTTTTCGCGCCGACGGTTTGAACCAGGTCTTCACCAGCCCGCGCTTTGAAACTGGCGACCCGCGTTATGCGTGGCTCAATGGCATCCAGTGCATCGGCAAAGGCATTTCCAACCAGCACGAACGCTGGCTGCGCTACCGGCTCTACGCCGTCGTCTGACAAGGAGGGCAATCATGCCCGTCAATCGCCAACTCAAACTCGCGCGCCGCCCTGAAGGTCGCGTCTCGCTCGAGGACTTCACCGTCGAAGAAGGCGCTCCTCCCCAGGCGCCCGATGGCGCCGTGGTTGCGCGCACGCTTTTTCTTTCCGTGGATCCGACCAATCGCGTTTGGATGAAGGACGTGCCGCAATACATGCCGCCGGTGGCGATCGGCGAAGTGATGCGCTCGGGTGGCCTGGCCGAAGTCGTGCAATCCAATCTCGAAGGCTACGCGCCCGGCGATCTCGTCTTCGGCATGACGGGCTGGCAAGACTATTCCGTGCTGAAGCCTGGCGGCGCGCTTGGCTTGGCGAAGATCCCAAGCGGATCGGGACTCGCGCCGGAAAAATTCCTTGGCGTCTGCGGGCCGAACGGCGTCACCGCTTGGGCGGGCATGATCGAAGTCGCACAAGTTGGTCCGGGCGACACCGCGATCGTCACCGCGGCTGCAGGCTCCGTCGGTTCCGCCGCCGGCCAGATCGCCAAAATCAAGGGCGCGCGTGTCATCGGCATCGCCGGCGGGTCGGAGAAGGCGCGCAAGCTTGTCGACGATTACGGATTCGACGCCGGCGTCGATTATCGCGCCGAGAATTTCCGCGTGCAGCTGAAAGCAGCGACGCCAGACGGCGCCGACGTGCTGTTCGAAAATGTCGGCGGCGAGATCATGGAGGCGGCGATCTCGCGCCTCAATCCGCGTGGCCGCGTCGCGCTTTCCGGCATGATCTCGATTTACAACGGCAAAGGCGGCACGCGCTACGACTGGGCGCCGATCATGGCCAAGCGCCTCAAAGTGCAGGGCTTCAATCTGATCGACTGCGCCGAGCTTTGGCCGCGCGCCGCGCGCGAGCTCGCGGGGTGGGTGCGAGACGGCAAGATCAAGGCGGAAGAGACCATCGTCGACGGGCTCACCAATGCACCGGAAGCGCTCAACATGCTGTTCGATGGCGCCAATGTCGGCAAGCTTCTGGTGCGCGTCGCATGAGCGGGCGCTTCGCAGGCAAGATCGCGTTGATCACCGGCGCCGCTTCCGGCATCGGCGCCGCGTTCGCGCGCCTTGCTGCACAAGAGGGCGCCGAAGGCCTGGCGCTGCTCGACCGCAATGCCGAAGGACTGGAGGCGATCGCGCGCGGGCTCAATCGTCCAACCCTCACTGTCGCCGGCGACGTCGGCGACGCCGCCACCTGGGCCGATTTCGAGGCGCATATCGCCGAGCGCTTTGGCCGCATCGATCTCGCGCTCGCCAATGCTGGCATCGGTCATCCGATGACGCCCATCGCGGCGCTCGATCCGGAAACTTGGTCGCGCGTAATCAATGTGAATCTCACCGGCGCCTTTCTGACGCTGGGCACAGCGCTCCGGCTCATGAACGACAACGGCGCAATTGTGATTGTCGCGTCGTCGATGGGCGTGAAGCCTTCCGCGAACACCGCCGCCTACGGCGCCTCGAAAGCGGCGCTCGTGCATCTCGCCAAGATAGCAGCGCTTGAAGCCGCGCCGAAGAAGATTCGTGTCAACGCGATTGCGCCAGGCGGCGTCGAGACGCCGCTTTTCCACGATAAGGATTTCTTCAAGGGCCTCGTTGCGCAGACTGGCGGCCAACGCGCTGCCTTCGACGCGCTCGCCGCGCGCACGCCGCTCGGCCGCTACGCGAGCGCCGAGGAGACGGCCGGCCTCATCGCTTTTCTGGTGAGCGACGAAGCCAGCCAGATCACGGGTGCAAATCTGATTGCCGATGCGGGGATGACCCTGTGACCCCCGGACGCGCGAGTTTCTGAAACCGGCGATTTTCAGCCAATAGGAAATTCGTGATGGATGTCCGCTTGCGGCGCACTGGCGCCGGAGTCCGTTATTGGGATTTCTCAGACTGCCCATTACAAACATAGTGATGAGCGCATTTGCGATCGGCGCGGCGCTAATCTCACGAATCGCCAAGGGATTGAACCGAAGCCTTGAAGAAGACATGCTTTGGTTGCTAGCTGGGGCTAGGGATGTCGTTCTGAGGGATGCAGCGCCGCTGCCGCACTCCCTTTCTTGTACATTCCTGTTCTCGTTCGCCAAACGGCAAGTCCGCGAATTGGCCGAGGCAAAACAAACATCGAAGATCACAAAGACGCGGCCCGAGCTTCGCAAGTCTCGGTCGCGGCAGCTGATTTGCGGCGGACGAAATCGTTCGCGCAGTTCCGCAATGTGCGGGGCGGCTCTCAAATATGGAGAAACTCAAATGATTGGCTTTGGAAGAACCACGAGAATTACCGGTGACCCGTTGGCAGCGACGGCGTTTGCCCGCGACATGGTCGAGCACATCAAGAAGTGGCCGGGCGTGAAGCGCTCTGTCTGTTGGCAGGGTTTGAGCGGCCCGACTGGCACGCTCACCTTCTTCTCGGAATGCGAAGACCTCGCCACCCTCGACAAAATCAGCACCTATATGACGGAAGACAAGACGTATTGGGCAAAGATCACCCAAGCACGCACCCAAGGACTGTTCGATTTGCAAGCGACCCAGGATTTGCTTGTGCGGCAGATCCTCTAAAGTGGGCGATGGCGCCAGGCCGCGGCCGCAGCCGCGGTCCGGCGCCACGTTCCGCGCTTGCTGCGGCCCGCGCTGTTTATCGAGAATTGGGCGCCAGACTAGTCACAGGATGGGGCGCCGCATTCGCAAGTGACGCCCGGCGCTCCCCGGTTGACGCTTCCTGCCTGCGACACCGTCAAAGCGGAACGTTGTGAGATAAGCGGACGTTGAGGATGTGACGGTCAGAGCGGGCGAGTTTAGGACAAGTCACAATGGCAAGCGCACATGAAGCCCAGGCGCCGACGTTGGAAATACGCGGCGTGCATCGAACAACGAGTCCGCTCAAATACGTACCTAGCTTCCTCTATGTCTTGGTGCTCTACGTGATCGGCGTCTACGCCTTCACCGATCCGCGGGCGACGTTGATTCATTGGGGCGTATACGACCTCTCATGGGTGGAGGTGCTTTTGATCTTCGCCGCAATGATTGGCATGAGTGAGCAGATGAAAGTCTCCCATCCGGGCATGGACAACACGATGGAGGCCATCGTGATGGCGGCTTTCGCAGGCTTGCAAGTGCTGTTGCTTGCGCTTGGAGCATTTGGCGTGTCCGCGTTTGCGATCTTCAACAGAACCGAATTCCTGATGCTGACAACGATCAGCATGACCGCGGCTGTCATTGCGCTCTTGATCAACGCCAGAACGCTGCGCCGGACGATTGGCGTCGGCGACGGTTCTGGGGGTTAGAACTCCCTCGAGGCGGCAAGCCCGAGAATAGCCAACCCTGATCTGGGCAAGATATCCGGCACCCGGCGACGCAACTTCCGCCGCGCTTCGGGCGTTATCTGCCATGTTTTATCGGATCGATTGCTTGAGACGCCGCGTCGTAGCGCCCAACAGACGCGTTGTTTTTAGCCGCCTCGTATCTGCCAAGTCTCAAGCAGAAGTCGAAGAGCTGGCCTGGGCGGAATGCCGGGCGCGCAAAGTAGATGGCTTTCGCCTTCGCAATCTGCACTCCCGCAAGACCAAAGTGGTCTGGGGCGCCGCGCAAGAAAAACGGCCCCTGGCGGGAGGGGCCGTTCTCTAGTCTTAAGCGCCCTTGGGCGGGGGGAGGGCTTGCAAGGCGCTCGTTATAAGTACGCGCCATACGCCGAAGCGTTCCCAGCGATTTCTGGGCCACGTGGTTCAAAGGTGATCGTCGTTGTGCGCGCCATCGCCAACTCAGGTAATCGAGGGCGTCGGCGCGCGCGCGGACAACGTTTCGCGTCTAGCAAGTGCGGCTTGAAGCTGTGCATCCCAGCCGTATCCGTCCGGCAGGAATCGCACCAACCCATCGGCGCCGACCCGGACGGTTCGATAGACCACGAAAACTGGCAGCATCGCCGTCAAGGGAACGCGCTGGGTTCGGCCTGTCTCGATCGCCGCATCGATGGACGTTGGCGTCCACCCTTGCGCAGCAAGCACGGCTGCGGCGAGCTCACGCGGCGCTTCCAGTCGCATGCAGCCATGGCTCAGGCGTCGGTCGGAACGAGCGAACAATGACCTGCTCGGCGTGTCGTGGAGATAGACTCCATAAGGATTAGGCGATCCGAACTTGATTTGACCAAGCCCGTTTCCAGGGCCGGACGCTTGCACGACACGGCCATTGGCCAGCGCATAGCCGTGACGGAGAAGATATGTCGGATCGCGCGCCGCCGCGGGAAGGATCTCCTGGCTCGCGATCGAGGCTGGGACATTCCACGCAGGATTGAAAACAACTTCATCTATTTGCGCCTGAAACATAGGCGTTGGCAGTCGAGCGCGACCCACGATGACCCGCATGGTCAAGGAAGGTTCATTGTTGACAATCAGATTGAGCTCCGCGCCCGCCACATCGACCTCGATGCGTGTCGGCGGCATCGACCGAGGAAGCCACCGCCAGCGTTCTTGATTGATAGAAATCTGCGCCAGCCGCTGTTGCGCCGTCACGTTGAGCGCGTTGCGTGTCGCCTCGCCAAGCACGCCGTCCGGTTCAAGGGCGTGTGTTGCTTGAAAGGTCTTCAGCGCCGCTGACAACGGCGCGTCAAATGTGTCGACTTCTGCCACCGCATGTGCGTTGTAGCCTTCAATATGCAGACGGGCGCGCAAGGCAGAGACGCTTGCACCCTGGTCTCCCTCGTGAAGCGCGCCGCCCCCGACGGGCGCCCATCCGCCGGACGCGACAATTGCCTGATAGCGGCGCGATGCGTTCACAAGCAGCGCATAGTCTTCTTGGGACGGTGCGAGGGAGGTGATCCAGCCTGTGAGATCGCCGCGTGTGCGCGCAGCGTTAAACTCGCCGGCGGCATCGAACGACGGTGGGCTCAAGCCCCAATCCCGATCGACCTCGCTTGGGATCAGGCGCCCGCCGCGCATCGCTGACGCTTGGGTCTGAACCATCGCTATGAGACGTTCACGCGCGCCTGCGCGGACGCCTTCGGCAGAGTCCTCGAGCGCCTCGCGTAGCGCAGGCAGCTCGACAACGGTGAGCCCATGATCGGGCGCCTTTTCCAGCGCCGATACGAGCGACTGTTGCTCCCGCGCTGTCAGGGGGACGGATGCCTGTTCGACTACGGTTTGCGCGGTAACGACGCTGGCGGCAGCGAGGGTTACCAATGCCAGACAGGCGAAAACGAACTGCGCGCGCTTGGATTGTCTCGATCGTCTCCGAATCTTGATCAGCTTCACCATGGGCGCGCAACAGCCTCCTTTGCCTCAACTCAATCCTCCGGAGGCGGGATCAGCGACCTGCGCGAAGCTCAGCGCGGCGGCGCCGTTTGAATGCAAACGGATCGCGCTCGAAATTCGTTCCCCGCCGCTGGTCCATGACTGGCGCGCTGGCGAAACGCAGTCGCGGCATGCATGCAATGTCGCTTGTTGGCTCAGTCCATTCGCTTGGAATGCGCGCCGAACGAAGATGCCAGGGTGCTCGGAGAATAGAACTCAGCTTAATCGGTCCCATTTGAGCGGTTGGGGCGTTGTAGAAATATCGGCCGCACCCGAATAGGCGCGTGGTCGGCTGAGAGACATCGGGCTCCCGCCTCCGGCGTTGGAGCAAAAAGCTGTCCCACCTCGATCAATTGACCACGAAAAATAGGATTCTTGCAGCTTTGCCCGAGCTGGAGTTCGCGCGACTTGCCAAGAGTCTGGTGCGCGTGGAGCTGGCATTCGGCGAGCCTCTACAACGCGCTGGCGACCAAATCGAGAATGTCTATTTCGTCGAGAGCGGATTCATCTCGGCAATGGCGATCCTTTCAGACGGCGCGCCACTGGAAATCGGCTTGATTGGATCGGAGGGTGTCGCAGGCGCCTCGGTGGTGCTTGGAGCGCCGACCGCATTTAGCGAAACCATGTGCCAAACCGGCGGCGTCGCGTATCGCACGTCGGCTGTTGCGTTGAAAGACGCCAGCGAGCATGCGCCCGTTCTCCGAGATCTCCTACTCCGTTACATGCACATTTTTCACGTGCAGGTCGCGCAGACCGCCGCCTGTAATGCTCACCACGAGCTTGGACAACGTCTTGCGCGTTGGCTGCTCGGTGCACACGACCGCAGCGGGGTCGCGCAATTGTCGCTCACCCAGGACTTGATCGCCATCATGCTGGGCGTGCGCCGTTCCACTGTGAGTGTCGCTGCCGCCACGCTGCAGAAGGCGGGCGTGATCAGCTATCAGCACGGGCGGATCACCATTCTTGATCGCGCTGGACTGGAGAGCGCAGCCTGCGAATGTTATGAGGCTGTCAAGAGTGAGGATCGCCGATTATTTGGCGACTATACGACAACCCAAGCAGCCATCAGACCGGTCGGCTGAAGATATCGGCAACGGCTCTCAAGGTTTCCCCCGGCGGCGCTGGAGCGGTAACCCGACTGTCTGGCGCAAATTCGGCATTTGAGGTATGCAGGCTTATCAACCTTTCGTTGGGGCCAGGTCGAGAGAGAGAGAAGTTGCGGCCCACGGCAGGGGAGATCGATGTCTCATCCTTTGCAGGCAAGTGTTCACAACCGAATTCTCGCGGCGCTGCCTGCGGCCGAATTTGCGCTGCTTGCCGAAAACCTCACCCAGATCGCACTTGCGCCGGGCGAAGTCCTGCACCGCGCCGGTGACGCTATTGCGTACGTCTACTTCATCGAGCGCGGCTTCATCTCCGCACTGACGACGCTCTCGGACGGGCAACCGCTGGAAGTTGGCCTGATCGGCTTTGAAGGCGTCGTCGGTGTTTCGATCGTGCTTGGCGCCACGCATGTTCATAGCGAGATGATGTGTCAGGCAGGCGGGAGCGCCTATCGAATGCCCGCAGTGGCGCTGAGGGACGCAGCCGCGCCGCGTCTGCGTGATCTGCTGCTGCGCTACGCGCACGTCTTCCACGTGCAGGTGGCCCAAACAGCCGCTTGCAACGCCCACCATGAGCTTGGGCAGCGCCTCGCCCGATGGCTTCTTGGCGCACATGATCGTAGCGGCGTCGCTGAATTGCCGCTTACCCAAGATTGGATTGCCATTATGCTTGGTGTGCGCCGCTCTACCGTCAGCATCGCCGCGAGCATGCTGCAGAGGGCGGGTTTGATCCGTTACCAGCACGGGCACATCACGATCCTTGATCGACACGGCCTCGAGAACGCAGCTTGCGAATGTTATGAAGTGGTCGCGGCGCAGTATCGCGCGTTGTTCGGGCAATACCCGCTTGCGCACCGGCCGTGAGCGCCTCTTCAGATTGAAAACAAGGTGGAAGCGGCAACGAAGAACTGAATGTGTGGTTGATCGTCTTGCAGCCGAGCGAGCGCTACGCGCACTAAAGGATCGGCCAAACTCAGCGCTGCGTCGCGAGTTGGGCCCATCGCCGGAAACACATTGCCGGAACGAACGGCTGCACGACACGTTGTTTTCTTGCCGCGGCGAATAGTCGACGCGACTGTTATTCGCGGAGTCAATTCCAAAGTGACCTCAGAAACCCTGCTCATTTGGCTGCTCGTCGGCGCCATAGCCGGCTGGCTTGCCGGCACCATCATGCGCGGCGCCGGATTCGGTCTCGTCGGAAATATCGTGATTGGAATTATCGGCTCCTTTGTCGGCGGCTGGCTCTTCAGCTATTTTCACATCGCAACCGGTAGCGGACTGTTCGGCGAGATTATTGGCGCCACCGTTGGCGCCATCGCGCTGCTCTTCCTTATTCGAGTTACGCGGCGTGTGGCTTGAGCAATCCGGTGGAACCGCTGACTGCGAAAAACCAAGGTCGGGTCGCTCTGGATTGGCCGTCCGTCGCGGCCCGGTCGGACACTTGTGATGACCACGGTCAGACGCATTGATTTCGAGCCGCAGGCGAGTGAGAATTCTGCGCGCCCGCTTTTGCTCCATTTGCTGCGTCGTGCCGTCTTGCTGGCGGCAGTGATATGGTCTCTCGCAATTCCAAACGCCACGGCTCAGGCGACCGTACCTCACGGTGTCTGGCTCATGGACGCAAGGGTGGCCGTGCAAACCTTCGCCTGCGGCGGGATGATGTGCGGTCGCGTTGTTTGGCTGGTCGTTCCGCGCGATCCGCAAGGGCGGCTGTATCGCGACGCGAACAATCCGAATCCGCAGCTAAGGCAGCGTCAGCTCTGTGGGCTGACCATCATTTGGAACCTGAGTCCGGCCGGCGCAGATCAGTGGCGCGGCGGCTGGTTCTACAACCCAGACGATGGTCAAACCTATCGCGTCTCGGCGCGATTCACAGCCGACGACGCGATCCTTGCGCGAATCTATCGTGGCCTGCCGATCTTTGGCGAGAATAGGACGTTCGCTCGCGTCGCTCATGGCACATCAGAGGGTTGGTGCTGAGCACATGGAGCGCGGCCACGATCGTTGTTGTCAGTTCGGGCCGCGCTTGGATTGCGGACGTGCCGTCATGCACTCGGTCAAAGCGATTTAGGGCCCCTTACGCAGCAGTTGCGAAGGCGCAGCCCGTCGGGTTGGTTTTGCGAGACGGCAGACCATCGAGCATGTCGCTGCGCACGTCGGTGCGCGACGATCGCATGGCCGCAGTGAAACGGCTCTCAAGAAGTTGCACGTTCACAGCGCAGCCGCGAGCACGCCAGTAATCTTCTATGCGCTGTTTCAAGCGCCCAGCACCGAAGGCGTTGCAGAAATCGTTGGATTCGTAGTCCATTCAGGTTATCTCACCTCATGCACTCCGCAGCATTTACTCAACGCCCCGGAGCCGACACGGGGTCCGCTTTTGGCGGCGCGACCAAGACCTTGCGGAAAAAGCGCCATAGCTATGCGCTTGAACAAGGTGGAACTGCCGCCGCACTTAGCCTGTTGAGGTACTGACGCTCTTGCTAGGTTGCGAGCGCCCAAACAGGTCTAAGTCATGGAAACGAACACAGCGATTGTCCTAGGCGTCATGGTGATGCTGGCTTTGCTGGCGGTTGCGACAGTATTTCTGAGAAAGCGCAGCGCCGACAGGGTTCGGTTGCGCTTCGGGCCCGAATATGAGCGCACCGTCGAAGCAGCCGGCGGGAGACGTAAGGCGCAGGCTGAGCTCCACCAACGCCAAAAGCGTGTCCGGAGGTTCGCGATCAAATCGCTGACGTCGGAGGAGCGCGAACATTACATGCCGTTGTGGGCGGAAATTCAAACGCAATTCGTTGACGATCCCAAGGCGGCCGTGATCAGCGCAGACCAATTGCTCGCAAAAGTGATGACGCATCGAGGCTACCCTGCGGGAGATTTTGAACAACGCTCTGCGGATCTCTCTGTCGACCATCCGGTCGCGGTGCAACGCTATCGCACGGCCCACGACATTGCGGTCCGAGACTCGCGCGGTGAGGCCAGCACAGAAGATTTGCGCCAAGCAATGCTTTGCTTCCGCACTCTGTTTAGAGAACTTATCGGCCAACCTGTAGTCCACGAGCCGATCACCGAGGATCCCAGCGAGGATGAGATCCCAGCGGCGGATGGATCTCCGATCGATGAGCCAGCGCCGACCGAAGCCGCGCCAGCCGCTGAAGCCATGATCGATGAATCTGAACCGGCGATCCAGCCGGTCCTCGGCGAGAAGCGTGCGAACGTACCCGAGCCGATCAGTACTTAGTCACACTTCACCGGAGCAATGCATATGGGATCCGAGAACCTGATTGATGAACAGCGGCAGCAACTGACGCCGGCGGATTACCAGGCCGCCGGTGTAGATGCGCCTAACTGGAGCGAAGATCCTATGCCGTCGCTTGAGACCTGGAGACTTTGGCGAGCCGCTGAAAACCGGGCGTTGGAACACAAGTTATCGATGGTGACCAAGCCGGGGGCGTGAGTTGCGCAAGTCGCGGCTCGCCACGGCTGAGCCGGCGTAGGCGCGCCTCTTCCTACAAACTCGGGGACCAGTTGTTACCTGGCAACCTCCTATGACGCGTCACGATGATCGACCTTGCGTCGCCCGCTGGGGCCGGCGGCAGATGGCGAAACGGCCCTCCAAACAACTGGGTAGGTGATTGGAGGACCGCTCGCGGGTGGCCGGGATAAGCGGGGGGCGGACCCCGGCCGGGGTTCAAGCCGCGCGCGCGACCATGATCGGCGGGCGGCGCCATTGTTTGCGGCGGGGCAGCAACGGAGCGTGCGCAGCTTGGTTGTGATGGGCGGCTTCAGCTTCAATGTTGGCGTCGAAAATCTCGCCGCAGCCGTTGCAGATTTTCAGAAGTTCTTGGTGTGCGATGGTCATAGCGACCTCCCTCAGGCGGGAGTGCAAAGCGTCTCTCAGTCGTCAGCGCCCAATCTCAGTAAGCCAGCGATGAGTCAAAGCTACTCCAATGGTTAGTGGGCAACCGTGCGGTACCGGACAGAGTGGAGTTACAAATCGCGCAAAGCGCAAAGGCAATGCGCCAAGGACGCGAGTGATTTCCCATTTCGCTTCTGGGCAACGGGCGATTCTCGTGAATGTTCGTACCCGGCGAAACCAGCGCATCCGCCCAACATGCCAAAGCCCGCGCCTTGAACCAAATTGCCCGATCGCCTCAACCAGCCGGGACCTAACTCGCTCTTAGGTGCGTTGGGCTGAGAGCGGGCGTCGTTGTTGATTCACAAACAGGTGTGCGATCGTGCTGTTGGCGCTAATTCCATGGACCGGGCTCGTCGTTCTTGCCGTTGTTGGACACGTAATTATGAACCGCATCAACGCGCGCAAAGACCGACAATTCTACGCGGAGATGCTCAAGGTTCGCGCTGCCTTATGAGACCCAGCGACAGGTTCAGAGCGCAAGTACGCGGCGCCAGGCTCTAATCAAACGGGCGGGACGCGAGCGGAAAATGCAACCGAGCGTCCATCAAAACGTTGGTTCTTAAATGCGCAAAGAGACACCAGTGAAGCACATGGCAGCGTGTCCCCCAGCGGCGTGCGACCACTTTGTCCAGAGTTTGCGCGCTTATGTGCGGCATCGCACCCCTCCGGTAGAGCTGCGCTCGGCGGCGCTCGCAGTTTGGAACTGCCTCGACCCTTTGCCGGCATCGTGCGCGGGCCTCGTCAATGAACTCACTGGCGATCAGACAATGCCGCAAAGGTTCTCGCAGGCGGCGAGACGCATCGTGAAGGCGATTTGAACGAGAGATCTTTCATCTTTCATGGTCAGCGGCGTTCGATCCCCTTAAGTCGCGGCGTTCAGTGCAGCGGTCGCGACGTGCTTCGAGTTGATCGGACACGGGCGCAAATGCGCCGGCGCGGGAGCGTCTCAGCATGGTGCTCAGAGAAGGCCCCTCGGACGATGCCCGAGCACGCAAACGCCACCACCTAACAAACCGTGCAGCGAGAACCGGCGGCCATTTCGCAAAAGCTGCTTGGAGAAGGCTGTCGGTCATGGGTGAGTTTCCAGGCGAAGCGCGCTTCGGCTCAGTCGTAAGACGCGCTCAAGTCGCGGCCGGCGATGGCATCCGCTTTACACCTTTGGCTCGCGGAGCAATGTTCGATACCGGACACACGACTTTAGTCTGTCTTTGATGGTTGCGGTGACTACACTTGATCCCAGAGTCTCACGGCACTCGCTCAGGTATAGCTCACTAACCTTTGTCGTTGTCGTGGCAATCGCTGTCGAGAAGGCCGACGTCGTTGTGGCCGTTGCAAACGTTGTTGTCGTCAACGAAATAGTCGACGGCGGCGGCGCCGGCGAGCACAGCGCACCCGCCCAGCATCGTTGGCGCGGTGAACCCGAGGAGGATAATCAGCGCGGTCTTCGCAGAGGTGATCTTCATTTGGGGAATCCTTCGTTTATGCAGATCAACCCGACGCCAGCTCACTATGTTCCGCGGCCGACGCCTTCCTCGTCGCTGAGCGGCGCCGACATGACTGAACGCGTTGAACGAACGCTGTTAGGCTCGCAAAAACGATTTATGCTCACGCCGAGCGACGCGCCGGCAGACCCAAACACTCGGCGTTTGAGAAACACGCCATCGCGTAGTTCCTGTTACGGGTAAATCTCCGTCCTTGTTAGGTCTCGGGAACGTGCCGACCCGCGCCAGCATCTATTTCATGCTGGCGGCGTCGCATCGCGAGGTCCGTCTGCGTCGAGAGCACGATGGAGCCTACGATGAGCGACGCAAGAGTTCACGAACCGCAACTCGTTTCCGACGAGCAAGTTGGCACGCGCCGCGATATTCTTTCGCAAGTAGCGATGGTCCGCCGGCGCCATCGCAGCCGCATCGATGGCGGGGTGCGCCTCGCCTGCTGAGGCCCAGCGCGAGCAGCCTAGTCCCGGGTCATCGCTCTATGACAGGCTCGGCGGCATTTTCGTAATCGCGGCTCTCGTGGACTATTTCAGCGATCAAATTATCCAGGATCCTGTTGCCGGCGCACGATCGGCCAACCCGCAGCTTCGCGAATGGCACACCGCTCATCTAGATCGCCTGCCGGGCTTGAAGTTCATACGCACGCTCTGGGTTGCAAAAATCTCTGGCGGGCCCTTTGTTTACACGCCGGTGCGGCCGGGCTCGACCAATCTGGGCCTCGAAAACGCGCACAGCACTCTTCGCATCTCGCCGGCTGAGTTCGATGCGGTCGCGGGCGTGTTGTCGCGATCGCTCGATCACTTCCATGTGCAAGAGCGTG
>JADMIO011761942.1_pt1 | contig 14844 bp, 15 predicted proteins | sample 8958161 | NCBI WGS metagenome assembly JADMIO01 (sample SAMN16585339, study PRJNA669376) | soil metagenome | isolation source: Crop rotation soil | place: USA: Cullars Rotation, Alabama | collected 2011 | reverse complement strand
CGCGACAACTTGTCCACGTGGAATTCTAAGCTTAGGATCCCAATGTGCTGGAAAGGCACGCGGTTCTCAGGTCCGACCGTCATCAAAAAGCGCTGAAAGACGATATTGGCCGCCAAGGCCAGCGCGGCCACACCGCTGGCGGCCGCGCGCCGGTTCAATGCGCGGCGTCCCAATTGTCGGCGGCGCGGGCTTCGACCAGCAGCGGCACCGAAATCTCAACCGCCGGCAGCGCCGCCTTTTCCATGATCTGCGCGATCAGCTTGCCGGCCTTGGCCGCGTCCTTCTCGGGCGCCTCGAAAATCAGTTCGTCATGTACCTGCAGCAGCATGGTGGCGCTGATCTTCGCCTCGGCCAGGGCGCCGGGCAGCCGCGTCATGGCGCGGCGGATCACATCGGCGGCCGAGCCCTGAATGGGCGCATTGATCGCAGCGCGCTCGGCACCGGCACGGAAACCCGGGACCTTGGAATTGATCTCGCGGATATGGATGCGCCGGCCGAACAGGGTCTCGACAAAACCGTGGGTGCGGGCGAACTGTTTGGTTTCGTCCATGTAATCGCGGATGCCGGGGAAGCGCGCGAAATACTTTTTGATGTAGTCCGAAGCCTCGCTCTGGGCGATGCCGAGCTGATTGGCCAGGCCAAAGCCAGAAATGCCATACACAATACCGAAATTGATGGCCTTGGCGCGGCGGCGGATTTCCGCCGGCATGTCCTTTACCGGCACGCCGAAAATCTCCGACGCGGTCATGGCGTGAATGTCGAGGTTGTCGGCAAAAGCCTTCTTCAATTGCGGAATGTCGGCGATATGGGCCAGCAGACGCAGCTCGATCTGGCTGTAGTCGGCACTGATCAGCTTGTTGCCCTTGGCGGCGATAAACGCCTGGCGGATGCGCCGGCCTTCCTCGGTCCGCACCGGAATGTTCTGCAGATTGGGATCGGTGGAGGCCAGGCGCCCGGTCGAGGTGGAGGCCATCGCGTAGGACGTGTGCACGCGGCCCGTCTTGGCATTGATGTAACCGGGTAGCGCGTCGGTATAAGTGCCGCGCAGCTTGGCCAGCGCCCGCCAGGCCAGCACTTTCTGGGCGATGGGATGGCCTTCCGCCGCCACCATTTCCAGAATGTCGCTGTCGGTGGACCAGGCGCCGGTCTTGGTCTTGCGGCCGCCTTCCAACTTCATGCGGTCGAACAGGATTTCGCCCAGCTGCTTGGGCGAGCCGATATTGAACTCCCCGCCCGCCAGCTTGTGGATGTCCTTCTCCAGCTTCACCTGGTCCTTGGCGAAATCATTGGAAAGCTTGCGCAGCAGATCGGGATCGATGGTGATGCCGGCCCGCTCCATGTCGGCCAACACCATCACCAGCGGCCGCTCCAGCGTCTCATAAACGCGCGCCTTGCCGGCTTCGACCATTTTCGGCTTCAGCAGCAGCGCCAGGCGCAAGGTGACATCGGCATCCTCGGCGGAATATTTGGTCGCCTCGGCCACCGGCACGCAGTCAAAGGTGATCTTGTCCTTGCCCTTGCCAGTCACCTCGCCAAAGGCGATGGGGGTATGGGAGAGATGCAGTTCCGAAAGCTCGTCCATCCCATGGCCGTGCAGGCCGCCTTCCAGCACATAGGAAATCAGCATGGAATCGTCGATGGGATGAAGCCGGATGCCGCGCTGCAGGAAAATCAGCGCGTCGTACTTCAAATTCTGGCCCACCTTCAGCACACTGTCATCTTCCAGCAGCGGCTTCAGCCTGGCCAGCACATCGGCTTCCTGCATCTGCACAATGTCGCCGCCGCCATTCTGGTCCAGGTCCAAGGACAGACCATCACCCTTGCGATGGCCGCAGGGGATGTAGCAGGCCTCGCCCGGCGCCACCGCAAGGCTGACGCCACAGAGATTGGCGGTCATGGGATCAAGCGATGTCGTCTCAGTGTCGACGCAAACGATGCCGGTCTCGATCGCCCGCGCGATCCATTTGTCCAGATCCTTGGCCGCGGTCACCGTGACATAGGCATCGCGATTGATCGGCGCCTTTAGCGCTTCCGTCTCTGCCGGCGTCTTGCCTTCGATTTCCGGCAGTTCGGGCTCGGGGCGAAGCACATTGGCGACCGTGGGGGCGGCGGCGATCGCGTCCAGATCCTCGACCTCGTAATGCGCCGCCACCCGCTTGGTGATGGAGGTGAACTCCATAGCCTTCAGAAATGACAGCAGCGACTTGCAGTCCGGCTCCTGCACCGCGAATTCGTGCGGATGCTCTTTGAGCGGCACCTGGGCATCCAGGGTCACCAGCTTCAGCGAGACGCGCGCATTTTCCGCATTCTCGATCAGGGTTTCGCGACGTTTGTTCTGCTTGATCTCGCCTGCCCGGGCCAACAGCGTTTCCAAATCACCATAAGTATTGATCAGCTCGGCCGCGGTCTTGACGCCGATGCCGCGCACACCAGGCACATTGTCGATGGAATCGCCGGCCAGAGCTTGAACCTGCACCACCTTGTCCGGCGTGACGCCGAATTTCTCCAGCACCTCGGCGGAGGCCAGGCGCTTGTTCTTCATCGTGTCCAGCAGCTCGACCTTGCCGTCCACCACCAGCTGCATCAAATCCTTGTCGGACGAGATGATGGTGCAGCGGGCCCCGGCTTCGCGCGCCAGGCGCGCATAAGTCGCGATCAGGTCATCGGCCTCATAGCCGGCCAGCTCGACACAGGAAACGCCGAAGGCGCGCGTCGCTTCGCGTACCAGGGGGAATTGCGGCACCAGATCTTCGGGCGGCGGCGGCCGGTTGGCCTTGTATTCCTTGTAGATGGCGTTGCGGAAAGTCTTTTCGCCGGCGTCGAAGATCACCGCCAGATGGGTGGGCGCCTCGCCGCCCTTCATGTCCTCCAACAGCTTCCACAGCATGTTGCAGTAGCCGGAGACCGCGCCGACGGGCAGGCCGTCTGATTTGCGGGTCAGCGGCGGCAGCGCGTGATAGGCCCGGAACAGATAGCCGGAGCCGTCAACCAGATAGAGATGATCCCCCTTCTTGAGGGCGCTCAATGATGCGTCGTCCCGGACTTCAGCACAAAGCGCCGGTCGCAATAGGGGCATTCGACGCTGGTTTCATCGCCCATTTCCAGGAAGACACGGGGGTGGCCCAGCGCGCCGCCGCCGCCGTCACAGGCGACGCGGGTGGAGTCGGTTTCGATGATTTCGGGAGCCTCGACAGGCATGGGGCAGTTCCAAAAACGCCAGAAAAGTTGAAGGACGGCCGGGATCATACAAGTTAAGATTTGAGGGGCAAGGGGATTAACTTGGCGCGTTTCTGGCGAGGAATTTTGTCATCCGGCCAGGAGCGAGGAGCGATGTGGGCACCTTGCCCATGAGCGACGAAGCGGCCTTAGCAACCGCGTAAGGCGCCGGAGGACAAAAGGACCGCCAGAATGGTCACACTTTCGAAAATCTACACCAAAACAGGCGATTCCGGTCAGACGGGTCTGGGCGATGGCAGCCGCATTTCCAAGGCCAGTTTGCGTATCACCGCCATCGGCGCGGTGGACGAGACCAATGCCGCCATCGGCATCGCCCGGCTGGATAGCGAGGATGAGATGGACGCCATGCTGGCCCGTATCCAGAACGACCTGTTCGACCTGGGCGCCGACCTGTGCGCGCCGGAAGACGGCCGCAAGGCGGAAGGACGGCTGCGGATCGCGGGCAGCCAGGTCGAGCGGCTGGAGCGGGAGATTGACGCCATGAATGCAACGCTCTCGCCCCTGACCTCTTTCATCCTGCCCGGCGGCACGGCGCTGGCGGCGCGGCTGCATCTGGCCCGCACCATCGCGCGGCGGGCGGAATGCGCCATGGTGGCGCTGGCAGCCGAGGAAAAGATCAACGAGGCCGCGCTGCGCTACATCAACCGGCTGTCGGACCATCTGTTCGTGATGGCGCGTGCCGCCAACAATGCCGGCATGGGTGACGTGCTCTGGGTGCCGGGAGGAAATCGATGACACTGAACGAAATTGATCTCGATTGGAGCGACTTAGTAGCAGAGGATATCGCCGACGAATTAGTGGCCGGAAAGGTTGTTGCAGAGACCGATTTTGCAAAGGCCAAAGCCATCGCTGCGCAGATGATTCATATCCATCTTATTTCGGGCGACAGACCCGAAGCTACAAACCGCCGGTACGTCGATAAGCCGTAGGCGCGTCGATTTTGCGGCGTGAGCAGGAGCGCCGAGCGATGTGTACGAGAAGTACATGAGCGAAGGCGCGACGAACTCACGACGCAAAAGAACGCGCCTATTCGGGCCCCACACGCCGTCCGAATACGAAGGCGAGAATAACACCCAGCACGCCCGTCGCAGCCCAACCGGGCAACGCCAGGAATGAATACACCCCATGCGCCATGAAGGCGGCATGGTTCTGCACCCAGTCCTTGAAATGATTCAGGCTGGCGGGGTGGATGAGACCCCAGACCGTACCAAGGGTGCGCACCGTCAGTTCGCCGCCCCGCTCCAGCGAAGTCACCGCATCGGCGCCCAGCATCATCAGGGCGATCACGATCAAAATCAGGCTGATAAGGCGCATCAAAACGGCCATGCCGGACACATAGCCCGAGGTGGCCGGTGCGCACAAGAATGGGCCTAACCGGTTGACCTTGCGGGGGGCCGCGCCACACGATCACGCCACTTTCCGGGGGGCGCATGACCGATCAGATCAAGCCGATTTTTCCCACCAGCCTGATGGTGCGCCATCTCACGGATATGGAAGCCACCAATGCCGCGCTGGCCGGTCTGATCCGCGAGATCGAGACCGCCGACAAAAACAGTGCCACCGGCACGTCAACCAAGGGCGGGTTCCAGACGGCGGACACCTTGCTCAGCACCCATCCCAAAGCCAATGAGCCCGCGCTGGTCACGCTGAAGCGCCATATCGCCGACGCGGTGCAGAACTACGCCCGGCTCCTGCTCGCCCAAGAATGCGCCCGCCCGCCGTCGCAGCTGCAATTCGATTCCTGGGGCTGGGGCGTGATCCTGCGCGCCGGCAACTGGCAGGGCCACCATGTCCATCCCGATGCCCATATCAGCGGCGTCTATTACATCGCCGCGCCGCCGGCGGCGCTGGCCGATGGTCAGGATGCGGGCAAGATTTCCTTCTACGACCCGCGCCCCCGCGCCAACATGGCCCAGCTTTACGCCCAGGTGACGCGCTATTGGGAGGCCCCAAAGCCCGGCGACATGTTGCTGTTCCCCAGTTGGCTGGAGCATTCCGTCGCCCCGTTCGAGGGTGAAGGCGAGCGCATCTGCATCGCCTTCAATGTGCGGCTTCTTATGCGGTGAAAAAGAAAAAGCCGCCCGCGCTAGGCGAGCGGCTTTTCCGATTGCATCGCCGTATCAGGCCTGCGGCTCTTCGACCTTCTTCTTGCCGATGTCCTCGCCGGTGGTCTGGTCCACCTGCTTCATGGAGAGGCGCACCTTGCCGCGATCGTCGAAGCCGAGCAGCTTGACCTTCACCGCCTGGCCTTCCTTGACCACATCGCTCGGCTTGGCGACGCGCTGCGCCGCCAGTTCGGAGACATGCACCAGGCCGTCCTTGGGACCGAAGAAGTTCACGAAGGCGCCGAAGTCCATCACCTTGACGATCTTGCCGTCATAGATCTGGCCGACTTCGGGCTCGGCGGTCAGACCGCGGATCCACTTCAGCGCGGCCTTGATCGACTCGCCGTCGGCGGAGGCGATCTTCACCGTGCCGTCGTCTTCGACATTGATCTTGGCGCCGGTCTTTTCCACGATCTCGCGGATCACCTTGCCGCCGGTGCCGATCACGTCGCGGATCTTGTCGGTCGGGATCTTGATCTGCTCGATGCGCGGGGCGTGCTCGCCCAGCTCGGCGCGGGCGCCGGTCAGGGCCTTGTTCATCTCGCCCAGGATGTGCAGGCGGCCGCCCTTGGCCTGCTGCAGCGCGGTCTTCATGATTTCCTCGTTGATGCCGGAAATCTTGATGTCCATCTGCAGGCTGGTGACGCCGTCTTCGGTGCCCGCCACCTTGAAGTCCATGTCGCCCAGGTGATCTTCGTCACCCAGGATGTCCGATAACACCACATAGCGGTCACCTTCCAGGATCAGGCCCATGGCGATGCCGGCGGTCGGCTTCTTGATCGGAACGCCCGCATCCATCAGCGCCAGCGAGGTGCCGCAGACGGTCGCCATCGAGGAGGAGCCGTTGGATTCCGTAATCTCGGAGACCACGCGGATCGTGTAGGGGAACTCTTCCTTGGTGGGCAGCATCGGGTGGATGGCGCGCCACGCCAGCTTGCCATGGCCGATTTCGCGGCGGCCGGGCGAACCCATGCGGCCGGTCTCGCCGACCGAGTAGGGCGGGAAGTTGTAGTGCAGCATGAAGGTCTGCTTGCCGGTACCTTCCAGGCTGTCGACGAACTGCTCGTCCTCGGCAGTGCCCAGGGTGCAAATGCAAAGCGCCTGGGTTTCGCCGCGGGTGAACAGGGCCGAACCGTGCGTGCGCGGCAGAATGCCGACTTCCGCAACAATCGGGCGCACCGTCGTCAGATCGCGACCGTCAACGCGCTTCTTGGTGTCCAGCACCGCGTTGCGCATCACATCGGCTTCCACGTCATGCAGCAGGCCGCCATAGACATTGGCCGGCACCTTGCCTTCGCCTTCGCCCACGAACTGTTCGGCATACTTCTTCTTCACAGCCGAAAGCGCGTCGCGACGCTCGAACTTGATGGGAAGCTGGAAAGCCTTGGCCAGTTCGGCGGAGGTGGCCGCCTTGATCGCCGCGCGCACGGGGGCGTGAACGTCCTGCGGCACCGGGCGCGGATCCTTCGCCGCCTTTTCCGCCAGGCGGATAATGGCGTCGATGGCGGTCTGCATCTGCTTGTGGCCGAACATCACGGCGCCGAGCATCACATCTTCGCTCAGTTCCTGGGCTTCGGATTCCACCATCATCACGGCATCGGACGTGCCGGCGACGACCAGCTCCAGCTTGGACTCCGGATAGGTGTCGATGCTGGGGTTCAGGACATATTCGCCATTGATGTAACCGACGCGGGCAGCCGCGATCGGGCCCATGAAGGGCAGGCCCGACAGGGTCAGCGCCGCCGAGGCCGCGACCATGGCGACCACATCGGGATCGTTTTCCAAATCGTGGCTCAGCACCTGCGCCACCACCAGCACTTCGTTCTTGAAGCCGTCGGCGAACAGGGGGCGGATGGGACGGTCGATCAGGCGCGAAATCAGGGTCTCGCGCTCGGTCGGGGCGCGTTCGCGCTTGAAATAGCCGCCCGGGATCTTGCCGGCGGCGTAATAGCGTTCCTGATAATTCACGGTGAGGGGGAAGAAGTCCTGGCCTTCCTTGGCGTTTGCGGCACCAACGGCGGTGGCCAGCACAATGGTTTCGCCATAGGTGGCAAGCACGGCGCCGTCAGCCTGGCGGGCGATCTTGCCGGTCTCGAGGGTCAGCGTGCGGCCGCCCCATTCGAAGCTTTCTTTGTGGACATTGAACATTTGGATTTTCTTTCGTCATCGCCCCAACGCCATATTGCGCGAGGCCTTCCTTTTTCGGTCGCTCCGGCTCTCGCCGACGCTCCTGGCTCCCCTATGGAGCCTGCCTGCGGAAGCTCATCCCCCGCAAAGCAAAAGCACGGCCTCAGGCGTCTGCCCGAGACCGTGCCAATTCTGTTTTTTCCCGGTTCAGCGGCGCAGGCCCAACTTGGAGATCAGGGCTTCATAGCGCTTGGTGTCCCTGGACTTGACGTAGTCGAGAAGACCACGGCGCTGCGACACCATCTTGATCATGCCGCGGCGGGAATGATTGTCCTTGGCGTGGGTCTTGAAGTGCTCGGTGAGGTTGGAGATGCGCTCCGACAGGATTGCGATCTGCACTTCCGGCGAGCCGGAGTCATTGGTGCCGGTCGCGTATTCGGCGATCAGCTCTTTCTTGCGTTCAGGGGTAATCATTCGGTCATCAGCCCTTTCAAGGCTTAAGTGGAAAAGTTGAAGACACGAAACGGACGAAGTTCTCCTTCGGCGATTTCGGCCAATGCCACGGGCGATCCATCCGCGTCCTTCAAGAACACCGTCTGGCCGTGAAGCTCGCCCTCGCCGAATCCTTCCTGAATCCTCGCGAACAGGCCGCTGCGGATGAGGATGGGGTTGCCGGATCGGATGCGAACCGTATCTGGACCCGAAACAGCCAGCGCCGGGATGCCGTCCAGCGCGGTTGCAAGGGGCCTCAAATACCCAAAAGCGGCGGGACTATGCATAAAAGGGGTCAGGGTATCCAGCCCGACCGCGCCTTTTTCATCCCAGGAGCCAAGCTGGGTCCGGCGCAGGGCCGAAACATGGCCCAAAGTGCCGAGGGCCAGGGCAATATCGCGGACCCAGGACCGGACGTAAGTGCCTTTACCACAAAGGATTTCGAACTCGGCACCGTCTTTTTCGCACCCCAGCAGCCGGGCCTCGAACACCTCCACCGGGCGGGGTTCCAAGGTCACCTGTTCCCCGTCCCGCGCCAGGTCATAGGCCCGCTCGCCCCCCACCTTGATAGCCGAATAGGCCGGGGGCACCTGGTTCAGGGTACCGGTGAAGCGGGGCAGCATGGCTTCGATCTCGTCCCGGGTCGGCCGCTTGTCTGACGTCCCGGTGACCGCGCCCTCGGTGTCGTCGCTGTCGCGGCTTTCGCCCCAGGCGGCGGTGAAGCGGTAAGTCTTGTCCGCGTCCATGGCGTAGGGGACGGTTTTGGTCGCTTCGCCCAGCGCGATGGCCAGGATGCCGGTGGCCAGGGGATCGAGCGTGCCGGCATGGCCAGCCTTCTGGGCATCGAAGATGCGCCGCACGGCGGCCACGGCTTGCGTCGAGGTCATGCCCTTGGGCTTGTCCAGGATGACCCACCCATGGACCGGATTACCCTTTTTTCTACGACCCATTACTCGTCTGCTTCTTCTTCGTCATCGGCCGCGAGATCGCGGCTGACGCGCTCCGACTTCAGAATGGTCTCGATCTTTTCCGCCTCGGCGAAGGACTCGTCTTCGACAAAGCGCAGCTCGGGCGTGAACTTCATGGCGATCAGATGGCCCATTTCGCCGCGCAAGAAACCTTTGTGGCGGTTCAGCGCTGCCACGATTTCCTTGGCGTTCTGGCCGCCCAGCGGTTCGCAATAGACCGTGGCGTAGCGCATGTCGGGCGACGGCTTGACCTGGGTGATGGTGACGGAAACGCCTTCCAGCTCCGGATCGCGGATTTCATGCTCGCGCAGAACCTGGGCCAGGGCGTGGCGCAGCGCCTCGCCGACGCGCAATTGACGCTGGGAAGGACCGGTGGGGCCGTCATGGCGCCCGGTGCGGCGGGCTCCGCTGTGGCGCGGCGAGCGGCTGGTGGGACGGCGAGACATCTAATTCTCCGGATAACCGAACTGGCGCACGAACGGCGCCAGCATGGGAAGCACAAGGGTAAGTTCGCGGCTGTAACGGCGCCATTGCGCCAGACCCGTATCCGACAAGCCCTGCGCCACCTGGGGGCCGGACGGCGTGTCGATATTCTGCGTCGCGGCGCGGCCTGCAAAGGCGCGCATCTCTTCGCGCCAGGGCAGGTCCAGAAAATCGCACAGCCTGCGGACTTCATTTTCGAAATCGGTCACCAGCTTTTCATGGCGTGTCTCGATCAGGTCCAGCGCCAGCTTGCCGCGATAAATCTCGATCAGCCGCATCACCAGGGCATAATAGGCGGCGGACGTCTCCAGGGTGGTGAACTCATACATGCCCGGGTTCAGGCCAAAGCGCCGGCGGAAACAGGACAGCACCACATCGCGAGGATCACGTAGCGCCAGAATGATTTTGGCTTGCGGGAATAACTTTCCGATCAACGGCAGGAACACCGAATTCAGCGGCATCTTGTCGATGAAGACCAGCGAGGACGGGGCAACGCCGGCCTCCCCGACGCGTTTCCAGTAAGCCTGCCGCCAGGACTCCAGATCGGCTTCGGAAAGCCCCGCCAGCCGATCGAGATCCGCGTTGCTGCCGAAGAAGGCGACGGCGGAATCCTGCAAACACGTGCGTTCTTCCATCGCCGTTACATCGGGATGGCTGGCCAGAACCTGCTCCAGCAAAGTGGTGCCGGAGCGAGGAACCCCGACCAGGAAGACATGGGTGCGCGGCGAATTCGGCACTGCCGCGCGCCAGGCCGCTGGATCGGCGGCAGCGAAATATTCGGCCAGACGCGCTTCACGCGCCGCCACGCTTTCCAGGCCTTCCATGTTGGGCGCATAAGCCTCGCGCAGAATCGCCTTGGATTGGGCATAGGCGGCAAAGGCCTCAGCAGGCCGGTCCTGCGTGTCCAGCACATCGCCGGCAAGGCTGAGGGCGAAAGCGCGGTTGACGGGACCGAGATCAGGCAATTGGGAAATCGCCGCCACAACCCGTTCGGCGGTGGCGATGTCTTTTTCCGCCAGCGCCACCTGGGCCATGACGATCCCGGCGGTGACGTCATTGACGTCGATCGCCAGCGCGCGGCTCGCGAGCGCGCGCGCAGCTTTCAGATCGCTGCGCTGCACCGCCAGCAAGGCGAGCCGAGACAGTGCCGCCGACTGGGCCGGATTCAACTTCAATGTCTGCTCGAACCCGGCGCGGGCGGCATCGAGCTCGCTCAGGTCTTCCAGCGCCAGGGCCCGGCCGAAATGCGATCGCGCTTCCGGCTGGACCCTTATAGCGGCATCGAAGGCTTCCACCGCCTCGCGCGCGCGGCCCAACCGGGACAGGCACTCGCCCAGGGCATAAAGCAAGTCCAGATGATTAGGCATCTGCTGGCGGGCGCGCAGCAGAAGCGGCAAAGCGCGGTCATTGGCCCCGGCGCGCATGCGTCCCAGCGCCGCCAGCGACAGCAAAGTGGGATGCTCCGCGCCAGCGCCCACCGCGCTTTCGCTGAGGCTCATCGCCTTGGGCATGTCGCGCGCCCGCAGGCACGCTTCCACCGCCGCAAGCGTTTGGGCAAGCCTCGTCTCAAATCCCCGGGAAGACCCGAGTGGGCCGGTCGCGGTCATGCGTTACGCCCGATGGGTGGCGTTACAGCGCACGCTGAATGGGTTGCGGACCTACTGCGGTCCGCAACGGCGCAGGTCGCGCGGCGCCCTAGCGACAGCGTCATGGGCGCGCGAAGTGAGCGGCCCGAGCCCGGGACTATTAGAGCGCACGTTGAATTGTCTCGACGTCGAAACATTCGATGACGTCACCCTTCTGCATGTCCTGATAATTGGTGAAGGCCATGCCGCATTCCTGGCCGGACTGCACTTCGCGCACTTCATCCTTGAAGCGCTTCAAGGTGGACAGTTCGCCTTCATGGATCACGACATTGTCGCGGATCAGCCGCACCTTGGAGCCGCGGCGCATGACGCCCTCGGTGACCTTGCAACCGGCCACCTTGCCGACCTTGGAGATGTTGAACACTTCCAGGATCTCGGCATTGCCCAGGAATTTTTCGCGGGTCTCGGGCGTCAGCATGCCCGACAGCGCCGCCTTCACGTCATCCACCAGATTGTAGATGATGTTGTAATAGCGGATTTCCACGCCGTCGCGCTTGGCGCGGTCGCGGGCCTGATTGTTGGCGCGCACATTGAAGCCGAGCACCGCTGCCCCACTCGCATGCGCGAGGATGACATCGCTTTCGGTGATGCCACCGACGCCGGACTGCAGAATCTGCGCTCCGACCTCGTTGGTCGCCAGCTTGGCCAGCGCACCCTGGATGGCTTCTGCGAACCCTGCACGTCGGTCTTCAGCACCAGCGGCAACAAGCGCTTTTCGCCGGCTTCGCGGGTCTGGAGCAACTGATCCAGGGTCTGACGCGAAGACGACGCCTGACGCTGCTCGCGCCGCTTGCGGCCGCGATATTCAGCCACTTCGCGGGCGCGAGCCTCGTTCTCGACCACGACCATTTCATCGCCGGCTTCCGGAGGCGCCGAAAGACCCAGCACCTCGATGGGCGTGGAGGGTCCGGCGCTTTTCACCGACTCGCCGCGTTCGTTGGCAAGCAGGCGCACCCGGCCCCATTCGGCGCCGGCGACCACGATGTCGCCCACCTTCAGGGTGCCGCGCTGCACCAGCACGGTGGCGACGGGGCCACGGCCCTTGTCCAGCTTGGCTTCCACCACCGCGCCTTCGGCGGGGCGATCGGGATTGGCCTTGAGATCCAGAATTTCGGCCTGCAGCAGGATGGCTTCTTCCAGCTTGTCCAGGCCAATCGCCTTGGTGGCGGAGACTTCGACAGCCTGCGTTTCGCCGCCCATGTCCTCGACCTGGATTTCATGCTGCAGCAATTCGGTCTTCACCCGGGTGGGATTGGCGTCGCCCTTGTCGATCTTGTTGACCGCCACAATCATCGGCACGCCCGCCGCCTTGGCATGGGCAATGGCTTCCACCGTCTGGGGCATGACGCCGTCATCGGCGGCGACCACCAGAATGACCAGGTCGGTGACCTTGGCGCCGCGGGCGCGCATCTGGGTAAACGCAGCATGGCCGGGCGTATCCAGGAAGGTGATCTTCTGGCCGGACTTCAGGTTCACCTGATAGGCGCCGATGTGCTGGGTGATGCCGCCCGCTTCGCCCGACACCACGTCGGTCTTGCGCAGGGCATCCAGCAACGAGGTCTTGCCGTGGTCGACATGGCCCATGATGGTGACCACCGGTGGGCGCGACTCCAGCTTGGCGTCGTCGTCCTTGTCGCCGGTCAGGCCTTCCAGCACATCGCTTTCGGCGACGCGCTTGACGACATGGCCGTATTCGGTGGCCACCAGTTCGGCGGTGTCGGCATCGATCACGTCATTGGGCGTGGCCATCATGCCGTTCTTCATCAGTACCTTGATCACGTCCACGGTGCGGCGGGCCATGCGGTTGGCCAGATCAGCCACCGTGATGGTTTCCGGAATCGTGATGTCGCGCGGACCGGCGGGACCGGCGGGAATCTGCTGATGGCTCTTGTTGACGCGCTGCAGGTGGCGGCGATAGCTGGCCACCGAACGGACGCGCTCATCGTCATCGGAGAGCGCGCGGGTGACGGTCAGCTTACCGCGGCGGCGCTCGCCTTCGGCCTTCTTGGGCGCAGGCGTCTTGGGCGCGCCCGGCTTGCCGGGGCCACCCTTCTTGGAGCTTTCTTCTTCTTCTTCATTCTCCAGGCGGCGGCGAGGCGCTTCGGCCGCCTCCGGCGTCTTGGGAGCTTCAAAGCGGCGGGCGGCTTCCTGTTCGGCCCGCTTCTTGGCCAATTCGTCGGCGGCCTTGCGCGCTTCTTCTTCTATCTTGCGCTTTTCGGCGGCGGCGTGCTCGGCCTTGAGCTGCTCTTCCTCGCGGCTGCGGCGTTCCGATTCCAGTTCCGCGATCCGGCGGGCTTCGCTGTCGGAGACACGGGCGTCGGCCAGCGCCGCGGCGCGGCGGGCCTTTTCCTCATCAGAGAGCTGACGCAGCACAACGCCACGAGCGGGCGCAGCCGCCTTGGGCGCCTGGGCATCGGCCTTGGCGGCGGCGGCGACGGGCTTCTCCGCCGGCTTCTCGGCGGGCTTGGCGCTAGGCTTGGCGGGCGGAACGGCGGACCGTTTCTTCTCCACCACCACGGCCTTGGTACGGCCGTGGCTGAAGCTTTGCTTGACGGTGGAAGTCTCCGTCTTCTTCAGCGACAGCGTCTTGGCCGGCCGTTTGGTTTCGTCAGTATCGCTCATGACTTCTTTCTTTCAGCTCGCTTACGCTCGCGGGCTTTCATTCCGGGCCAGGGGACGGGCGCGGAAACCCGAAAGGCGTTCCGCGTCCAGGATTAGTCGTTCTGCAAGGCCGCCGGGCTGGACGGCGGCATGTATCACATTCTCGCGTCCCAGCGCCAAGCCCAATTCGGCGCTGGTCAGGCTTTCGATCACCACACAGTTCAACTCCAACCGATGCGCGGCGGCGTACAATTTGCGCTTACCGTCCTTCGCGCCGTCGAAGGCTTCGATCAGCACCTTCGGGGGCTTTGGACCTTCAAGGCCGCGCAGCACATTGTCGAAGCCCAGCACCAGCGCGCCCGAACGGCGCGCGATGCCAAGATCGCCCAGCATGCGGGTGACCAGCGCCTTTTCGGCGCGTTCGCCAAGATCGGCGGTCGCCGTCACCTGTTCCTTGGCAGCGCGGGAGAAAAGTTTCTTCTCCACCGCCTTCGCGACGGCCTGGCGCGAGGCTTCCACCCACAGGCCACGTCCCGGCAGCTTGGCGGCAACATCGGGCACCACCACGCCATCGGGACCGGCGACAAACCGCAACAGACGGTGCTCGGGCAAAATCTCGCCCGAGACAATGTCACGCCGCTCGCGCTCGTCTGCGCGCACCGTGTCGTCCGTCTTGTGCTCTACCGCTTGCATCAGGCTTCGGCCGGCTCCTCGCCCTCGCCGCCTTCTTCGGCAGCTTCTTCTTCCACCAGTTCCTCGATCCAGCCGGCCTTGACGCGCGCCTTCATGATGATGGCGTTGGCTTCGTCACTGGAGAGGCTGAAGCTGTCGAGCGCACCCGGCACGCGCACGCGCTCCTTGTCCTTGCCGGTCTCGAAATAACCGATCAGGTCGTCGGTGGCGCAGCCGGCCAGGTCTTCCAAGCTCTTGATCTCATGTTCGCCCAGTGCGACCGCCATGGCGGGCGTGACGCCTTCGACTTCCAGCACATCGTCGGTGACACCCAGGGCGCGGCGCTTGTCGTCCATTTCCTTGTTGCGGGCTTCGATGAATTCCTGCGCCCGGCTTTGCAGCTCCTGCGCGGTTTCCTCGTCAAAGGCCTCGATCTGAGCCAGTTCGTTCAGTTCGACCTTTCCAGCACAGTGGGATCCGAAGCTTGGAATTCACGTGACTTGAAGTCGCGGC
>JADMIO011628007.1_pt1 | contig 14845 bp, 14 predicted proteins | sample 8958161 | NCBI WGS metagenome assembly JADMIO01 (sample SAMN16585339, study PRJNA669376) | soil metagenome | isolation source: Crop rotation soil | place: USA: Cullars Rotation, Alabama | collected 2011 | reverse complement strand
CGCGACTTCAAGTCACGTGAATTCCAAGCTTCGGATCCCACTGTGCTGGAAAGAAACTCAATCCGTCCGGAACCTCCCTGATCTACTCTACCTTTCTGGAAGGCGCCGGAGCCATTGTGGTCGATACTGCCGGGAACGCATATATTGCCGGGGCAACCTTTTCGAACGACTTTCCGACGGCAGTCGGCGCGTATCGAAGCACGCGATCCGTATTGGATAAAGGAGCAGGCTATCTGACCAAACTGAATCCCACCGGCGCCGGGCTGCTCTACTCCGCGCTCCTGGGTGGATCGGAAAGAGATGGCGCTTCGGGGGTCGCGATCGATAGCGGCGGCGGGATCTATGTCCTCGGGGATACGCGCTCCGGCGACTATCCGACGACGCCCGGCGCGTATCAGCAGACCAACCACGCGCTGGCTGCTCAAGGTTACAACGCCTTCCTGGCAAAACTGTCCGCCATCCCGATCTTTCCGGACTTCAACAGAGACAACTATTCCGATCTGATCCTGCAGAACCCCTCCACCAACGCCATCGCCTGCTGGTTCATGCAGGCCGCCGTCAAGTTCGGCGACGCCTCCTTCTCGCAGTCCCCATCCACAGAGTATACGGTGGCAGGCGTGGGAGACTTCAAGGGCAACGGCGTCATCACCCTGGTGCTTCAGAGTAAGGTCACGAACGGGATTGTCCTGTGGTACTCCGGCGGCGGCGCCAACAACACCGATATATTCAGTGGCGATTTCGTCGATGCGACGCCGGCTGCGGGCTGGAAAGTCGTGGGTGTCGGGGATTTCAATCAAGACGGTAAATCCGATCTGGTATTTCAGAATCAGACCACCCATCAGGTCGCCTTCTGGCTGATGGACGGTCCGCACTATCTGGGCGGACTGGTGTCACCGCACACTCCACTTGCCGGATGGCAGGTGGTCGGCGTCGGGGATTTCAATGGAGACAGCGCGCAGGATCTCGTTTTCCAGAATCAGATTTCCGGACAGATCGCCCTCTGGTATCTGCAAGGCACGACCTATACCGGGGGAACGGTGCTGGCCTCCCATCCTGCGGCAGGCTGGAAAGTTGTGAGCGTGGGCGACTTCAACGCGGACGGATCGGCGGACATCGTGTTCCAGACCCCCTTCTCCGGTCAGGCCGTGGTCTGGTATGTAAAGAGCGGCGTCTTCAACGGAGGAGAGACTCTCTCGCAGACGGTCCCTACCGGCTGGAAGATCGTCGGACCACGTTAAGCGCGTGATTGGCAATCCTGTTATGCAAACAAGCGAGCTGGAAAATACGGTTATGCAGGCTCTCTTAGCAGATCTACCTCCTGGTCTGGAGTGCCTGCGTACGCAATACAAGAGCGCTGATGTGATCGATCGCGACTTTACGGGCGTGGGCGTCTTCACATCCTTTCGTATTCCTGATTCCGTAGAGCATGTGGTTCCTGAAAGTTTTCAACTGGAAGGTTATTTGACACTACAAGGAGTTCTGGGAGGCGCAACCGCTCTACTTTTCGTCGAGAGTGGAGTCCTCTGTGTGTTGGAACTGGTGACCTGGTCAGGAGAATGGCCTGAAAATCCCATCCTTTTATCCGTGGACCCTCAACCCACGAACCGTGGCAGTGGTCCATAAGCGTCCTGGGGGCGCGAACCCCGTTCTAAGGGAGGTTGTGAATACGCAAGATGTCAAGATTTCCGGGACCGTGGGCGCTGCTCGTTGGCTTTTTCTTCAGTCTCTTTTCTGCCGTTGTAGGCTCTGGGGCAGAGTCGCAGAGTTTTCTTGGTTTGACGGCGGGAATGGCGCGCCATGAGGGGCTTTGGGAGGGTAAGACCGATTATGGTTTTGCCTTGCGCCCGATCGGGCGGATACGCGCGATCATGCTTTTTGCGCACTTCTCGGATACGAAAACCGAGGAGGCGCCCAAAGACCTGGTTGCGCGGCTGGCTCCGGAGGGGATGGCCTACTTTGCGCGCGCCTCTTATGGGAAGATGATGCTTCAGATCGACTCTCTGCCGCACTGGATTCCGATGGAGCATCCTTCGACATGGCCGAACTACAGCGCGGCGGGGTTCGAGAGTCAGAAGACGTACCTGGACGAGATCATCCGGAAGGCGGCGAAAGAGATCGATTTCACGCCTTACGACATCGTCTATGTGGTCGGCTCGCAGTCGCCGGGGATGCCCAACTCTCCCACGTGGGGCGCGCCGGAAGGCGATGGGATCACGATCCGCAGGAAGGAGATCCGGCACGCCGTCACCTTTGGCAACGACTGTCGGGGCGATCACTGGGGCTGGCAGACGCTCTGCCACGAGACCGGCCATATCTGCGGTCTGCCGGATCTCTACAGTTTCGACTTTTCCGGCCCCTACAAAAATATTCAAAAGTATGTGGGCTTCTGGGATATGATGGGCTTTCAGGCGCTGGGATCCGAGTATCTGGCCTGGCAGAAACGCAAACTGGAGTGGCTGACCGATAGCGATTTCGCCATCGTCCCCAACGGCTCTGGAGAAGCACTGATCACGCCGATCTCGGAGAAGGGCGGCCAGAAAGCCGTAGTCGCCCCCATCAGCGCGACCGAAGCCTATGTCGCTGAGGTGCGCAGCAAGGATGGTCAGCCGGAGTCGGAGACCGGGGTGCTGCTCTACCGGGTCAACCTGGCCGCGAAGCGCGAAGGGCATATCCGCGTCATTCCCGCGGCTCCCGATGACAACGATCCGGCGAGTGAGCGCCGCTTCATCACTCTCTACAATGCCCTTTTCCACGACGGCGTCGTGCTCGACGACAAAGACGCCCATGTCCGTATCGAGATCCTCGGGCGCACCGGCAAATCCTTCCGCCTGCGCGTCACCCGCTGACGCGCACACCGGTCAGGGTTGGAGACGCCAGATGCTGCCGGAAGCCTTATCCGCAAAGGCATAGGCATGTTCGCCCTTTTCGACATAGGTCTTAGGATCGTAGCCGCGATTTGCCAGACCGATGTAGAAGGCTCCGTCGAGCAGGGCGCAGGAGTTGGGGCGGGCGGGCACGGAGAAATGGGCGCGCCGAGTCCAGTGTTTTAGATCGCGCGTGGCATAGATCTCGCCTGCAAAGCCCGGGTCTTCAAAACGGGAGGTCAGCACGTAGAGAATGCCGTTCTCGACAAAAAGATCCCGCACGGCGCTGTCTTTGAACTGGGTTATGATCCGTGCGCCCTCCTGGAAGTCTCCCAGATAGAAAAGCGGGTGGCTCGGGGCTTTGCTGGCGCCCCAGTTGTCATCGTTGATATAGACCACCCCGTTCAGGAACGTCTGCCGCCGGATGGGAGCGGCGTAGGTGCAGCCGGGCGCGAGTTCTACCAGATGCCGCTCCAGTCTGCCCTCTTTGCAGAGGTAGATCGTATCCATACCGCCGAAGACGAGCACGCTGTCGCGGTATCGCGCCCTGACGGTCGCATACCAGGCACTGCCAGGTGTGGTTTGCCAGGGTGTGCGCCGAAGGGGCCGGAATGGCGATCTGCCAGTCCCACCGCTCGGGCGGCAGTTTCCGCAATCGCTCGACGAATCGAGACACATACCAGTGCAGCAGCGTTGCATAGGATTCATTTTCACTCTGTATGGGATGGTTCATGCATCCTACTCCTTCCGCCGCTTGTAGACATCATCGTGAATTAGTACCTTTGCGCTCATCAGAAGAGAGGAGAGGGAGACGACGCAGTGTGATCCTGATGATCCTTATGAGTAGAAGGGTTTCATCTGATCGATCCGACCGCGTACGAGGTTTGACTTCATCGGTTCGTATGCGAAGACCTGTTTCCCCTCCTTGCGGAGGATAATTCGATAGGGTTGCTTGAGGTGGGAGGTCCAATGGTAGACCGCGACGTATTCGGCCAGATCGTCTCCCCAACTGGTGCTACCGTAGAGGGAGACGAACGGCGTCCGGCGCAGGGAAGCATAGACGGCCTCGGCCTGATCGATGGGAAGTGGTTTGCCAAAATAGAACCGGATGTGTTCGCGCAGCGGATCGCGGTAAGGAGGGGCAGGAGTCGTGCGTTCGCTCCAGACATCTCTCGTAAATGCGGTAGGGGGCGGACTGGACGGCGAGGGCTCACCGGGGGAGAAGGGCGGCGTTATTCCCAGGCTGGCGTCCAGGACGTGGGTCGCCTCGTGGAGGAGCACGTAGGCGAGAGCGTCGCGCGTTCCGGCCTCGATGGAGATGCTGAGCGGAGAGCCGGCAGCGTCGAAACAGGTGCGCTCCTTCTCCGTAAGCCATTCGGACACATTCTGGTGAAGGATCGCGGCGCGGATCGTGATGTCGAACAGAGGGAAAGGCTCCATCGGGTTGACGGTCGACGTCAGCGCCGTGTTAGGCATGCCATTCAGGAAATTGACGCTGCGCAGGCGCTCCCTCAAGACCCGCTGATGGAGAGGCGGGAGGGCGGCGAACGCCTCCGCGAGTTGACGCTTTTCCGGTTCCGTGAGTGTATGAGCCGTCGGCGCCGGCCCTTTCAGCGCTTCAAACATCTTGAGAACCGTCGGAGAGGCTGCCCGCACTCGCGATTCAAGCGCAGAATTCGGATCCAGCCCGTAGTGCCGCGCAACCTCCGCACGTTGCGCAACGGTCGGAACATCCTGCGCCAGACCGGGCTTGGGGCCGCCTGAGACGCACAGGAGCAGGCCTACGAGGAACAGTGAAGAGAGACGCATCATAAGTTACAGATCCTCCTGACCGCAAGCCGGGAAAGGCGACTGCCTTCCGGCGCGGCGCCTGGATTCGATACAGAGTGGATACTGCAGCGCGGGATCAGGAGACATCGCCTCTGGCTTTTCCCAAGAGCCGCTGCCAGAATGAGGGGTGCGGAAGCATCCCTTCGGCATCTTTGCCTGGCTCTTGACCGGCGCGCAGCAGGGTTTCGGGCTTTGTCTCAGACGCTCTGCCTTCTACAGGGCGAACGAGTTCCGCAGACGGGGCGTGGGTATCGGGTTGCGAACCGCGGAGGAGCAGTAGTGCATTGAGCACCTCCTGTGCGCCTCCACGTGTTGCGCTATCCTCCTCCGTGAGGACCTCCCGGCATAACGCAAGCGTCTTCGGAAAACTGTAGCGCATGTTTATATCCAGCATGTGATAGCGAACGCCTCGTAATCTCTCCAGAACGGCGATCCGCTCCTGTGCCGACCATCGCGCATCTGCAAGGATTTTGCGTGGCAGCGTGTTGGAACCCCCGAGCATTCCCAGTACCGTGGAAGCATTCCGGTAAACCTGCGCGCGTTCATCCTGCAAAGCCTCTATAAGCGCGGGGATGGCAGCCACATCACCGATCTTACCCAGCGCATGGAATGCATTATGGCGAACCGCATCCTGTTCATCTTTCAATGCCTCGATGAGCGCCGGGACGGCAGAAGCATCCCTTATTTTATAGAGCGCATAAGCCGCATTCTGACGAACGATCGCGTTATTATTCTTCATTGCCTCGATGAGCGCAGGAACGGCGGAAGCATCGGCCAGGTTGCTTAATGCGGCAGCAGCCCTGGAGCGAACATGCTCGCTCGAATCGTTCAATGTATTTATAAGGGCGGAAGCAGCAGTCAAATTGCCGATCTTACCGAGCGATTCGACGGCTTTTTGCCGCACAGAGACCGCAGTATCTGTCAGCGCTTCGATGAGAGCAGGAACGGCGGAGGCATCAGCGATACATCCCAGCGCTTCCGCCGCACTCTCGCGAATGGTATAGTACTCATCCTCCAGGACCTCGATAAGGGCAGGCACGGCAGAAACGCTGCCGATCTTACCCAGTGTGACGGCAGCCTCCTTGCGAACATCCTTGTCTTTGTCCTTCAACCTTGCAATCTGTTTTGCAACGTAAGGGTTGGCCATTTCGGCGAGGTTCCTCCTTGTCTGTATGGCAGTTCTCTCTTGCTCTATCGGCTCACGGCAGGCTCCTACTTAACGGGAAGAGCCGAAAGAGGGCGCTTCTGCAAAGCAGACGCCGCGATTTTTGCGTCTCGTTCTGCGCGGCGTGCACGCCGCGCTCTGCATTTGCGGGCGTCTTCCAGGACATGGCCTTCCAGATACTGCTCCTCACCTACGTCCAGCAATCCGGATCCTGGAAATCCGGGCCGGTTCCCTGTTCCAACAGGAACGCCACAACATCTCGCTGATTGAATTGGGCCGCTTCCATGGCCGGGCTGTAGCCATTCCGGAAGCGGGTATTGACATCGCAACCGACTCCAACGAGCGAAGGAGGAGTTTGGGGTGCCCTGGTGAATAATGGATGGCGTCCTTAAAGGAAAGGCATAACGCGTTAACACTACAGTTTTAGGAGGGAAAATATGCATTCGGTGAACGTGACAGAGATATCGGTTACAGTTGGGGGCGAGTGTATTTTTGCTCTGGACCAGCAGAACGAGAGCGTGGTCTCAACCAGCCGCCTTATACAAGGAGTGCTGACTGCCGCCTGTCTCACAAATTCTCCGGTAACGATCGAACGGGTTGGTAAAACGTCGGTCGTTCAACGCATTGATGCCTTCTCTAAAGGCCCGAAAAAAACAGGAGATTCCTCTTCCAAAGAACCTCACCTCTCTCGTATCGCAACCCAAAAAATGTTCGATGGTAGAGAGGAGCACCTGGAAGTGTTTTTGCTTAAGGGCGCAGATGAGAAGCAATATCTTATCTATGATCCCTCTCTCCAGCAACTCATACTCGCCGGGTTCATTGCTAGCGAACCTCCCCCCAAAACTGTAACGCTAACTTTCGATTTCGATGCAACAGGCACTGATATCGTAAGCGTCCACCTCAGTTCCGCGCCCGTTCCGCCACCAAACCTTCGCTAAGAACGATCTCTATTGCTGCGGAAGGACTCGAACCTCCGACCACCCCGTTTCAGCGGATAACCCTCAGCCGTTCGGCCCGTGTTCACGGGCAAGGATTCGACGAGGATGTTGTAGGTACTCTACCAACTGAGCTACGCAGCAGCACGATGCATGTGTTCACTGTCCCTATGAGGGACAGAAGAGGCCGCCCCGAAGTTGCAAAGGCTGACAAAAAACAATTGTCGCCATGGGTAGAGCGATGGGGTGGCTCTGAAGAGATCGGAACTGACGAGCATCACGGCTTTTTCCACTCCAGGATCTGGTGGGCGGCTTCCAGACGGGGACGCAGTTTCCGGTAGTCTACCTCCTGTACGGCGATGTTGTCGGTGAGGGCGATGTCGGCGGCGAGGGCGGCGGACTGGCCGAGGATCATAAACACGGGCTCCATGCGGATGGAACCGTAGGCGATATGGGAGGCGGCGAGACAGACCGGGACGAACAGGTTGGCGCACTCCGCCTTCTTCGGGACGATCGCGCGGTAGGAGATCGGATAGGGCGGCATGCCTCCGACCTGCACATCCCCCTCGTTCCAGACGCGCCCGTCGCGCGCGAAGCGCTGGCAGTTGTGGGAGTCCATCGTGTAGGCCGCCAGGCCGACCGAGTCCTCGGCGGTGCGCGTGCCCCGGCAGTTGGCTTCGGTCATCACATAGTCGCTGACCATGCGGCGCGCCTCCCGGACATAGAGCTGCGGCGACCAGCCGTCGGTCTCCGGAAACTCATCGCGGCACAGGCCGAACGTGTTCATCTTCGTGCGGATCGCTTCGGGAACAGCGGGATCGTTGGCGAGAAACCAGGCCCAGCCCTGCTGGTAGACGACATGCGCCTGGAAGATCTTCTCACGGGTGCGGTAGTCGGCTTCCGGCCAGGCGTAGTTCTGCCCGATGAAGTCCGTGGAGAGCCCTCCGTGATTGTTCGTATCCGTCTTAAGATTTCTGATCGGGTCGAACTTCTGGAATACCTGATTCCAGCCGGTGGCGAGGTAGCGTGCCAGGAGCGTATACTGCGCGGGATCGTAGCCGGTTGGTTTGGGGAAGGGCAGGCGGTTCTCCGCGGCCGTCGCCATGCAGAGCCGGAAGTTGTAGGCTTGAATGCGCTTGTCGCCCGTACCGTTCGGAGCCGCAGGCACGGCGTTGACAGTGGGCAGCAGGCCGCTCGCCGGGTCCCCCTCTCGTACATAGGGATCTACGGCGGTATCGAACTGATGCTTATCGCGGACCTGCACGCCGTTCAGAGTCTCGCCATAAACGGTGTTGCTCTCGCGGCCCACAAAAGAACGGACTTTCGCCCGCGCCATCAGGTCGCCTTCGTAGGTCGCGTCTATGAAACAGTGCGCCTGCACGGTGAGGCCGCTCTCGGTGGAGAGAGAGGTGATCCGGTTGCCCTGCCTGTGCACGCCGTGCAGATACTCTTTCGTATAGACCGTCGCCGTCGTCTCTTTGAGCATGTCAGCGTAGACTTCGCTGGCGATATGCGGTTCGAAGCGCCACTCCTCTTCCTCCCCATACTTCTGCCCGACCCGATGATAGAACTCCCGCGACAGCCCACCGATCGCGGCTTTGTTGCCGATGTCGGTGTTGCTCAACCCACCGGTCGTCATGCCGCCCAGGTGCGCCGAGGGCTCGATCAGCACGACCTTGCGCCCCAACCGGCTCAACTGCACCGCCGCGATGATCCCGCAGGAGGTGCCGCCGTAGATACAGACATCGGCATCGAGCGTACGCTTCACGACCTTTTCCGGGGGAAAGTAGTAGTGCAGATTTTTCGATATGGGGGTAGTCACAACAGCCTCCTTCAGGGCGCCGGGAGTCTCCTGTGCGGTCGCTATTCCTGTCAGACTCGTACTGAGCGCCAGCCATAGCCCGCTCCATTTCCATGATCGCCCCTGTTTCACGCTGTTCTCCTCAGCAAATCAGATGATCTTCCTGCGACCAACTCCCCACACGCTTCAATGCGAGTGAGGGGTTGCTGCTATATTGCGTAGTGGCGTGGCGTTCTCCTCTGCCTCTTGTTTTCTGTTCTGTTGGGTTGAGATGGTGGCGCTGCTTCCGACATGTTATCGCGGGAAACCCCGCCGGTGTGTTTAACGTCTCAACCTATAGAAGGAGCATCTCATGAAAATCATTCAAGCTCTGTTGAGCGGGATTGTCGGGGCGATTGCGCTCTCCGGCCTCACCGTCCTCTTTCACTGGATCTTTTTTCGTCCCACGCTGGGGGATGGCCAGTATGCGTTCGTCTTCTTTGTCACTGTGCCTCTAGGAGTTCTCCTTGGCGCCCTGACGAGCCTGAGCCGATCCTACCTGGCGCAGGGACACACGGAGATTGCAGGGCGCATAGCGCTCTTCGGAGGAGGCATTCTGACCGTTCTCTTCCTCCTCTGCGGTCTATTTGTGTTCAGCGGTACACAGAATCCAAACCTCTGGGATCGCCTGGAGGCCGTCTTGTTCTGGTTCGCGCTGCCGTTACTGTGGGCTGGGGTGCTGCTCAAGGCCGGACTGCGGCTGCTCGCGGGCCGATAAAAGACAGAACCTCAGACCCCTATGAAGGAACCTCGCCGATGCATAAACCGAGATTGAATCTGGTGGTAATCCGTTCCTGGGACATGGAGCGTTCGGCGCAGTTCTATGCGGTTCTCGGCTTGCAATTGGAAAGGCATCGGCATGGAAGCGGGCCGGAGCACTTCGCGTCGGAAGTGGAGGGGAGGGTTTTCGAGATCTATCCCCGGCAAGACGAGACCGACTCTACCGCCGGCGCACGAGTCGGGTTTCAGGTGGTGGCGGTTGATGCGATCGTGCAGAGGTTGGCAGAGGAAGGTGCGAGGGTCCTTTCCGCGCCGAAGAGTTCGCCCTGGGGCAGACGCGCCGTGGTGGAAGATCCCGATGGACACCGTGTGGAGCTGACGGAATAAAAGTGCAATGCGCGGTTTTTGCGGATAATCTGAGATGGTAGCCTGAAGGAGAACCCTACGTCTGATGTAGAGACGGTGATCCACGAAGAACCGAAAGGCAGGAGAACTGTTCTTGGCAGATAAGAACCGCAAAATACGCATACGTTGGATAGTGGGGCTGTCGGCCCTGGGAGTAGGTTACTTTGTGGCTAACGGAACGAAAGTCCCGTCGCATGTGAGTGCGAACCAGGATCTGGCTGTGGCGGTCGCCGCGCGAAATATTTCCGGGATTCGCACCGCCCTGAGTCATGGCGCCGACCTGAATCTTACAAACATTAACGACTGGCTCCCGCATGATAACAATCCCAAACGACCCCCTCCCCCTCCTTCAACGCTCCTGCTCTATGCGGTCTCCAGCGGCCCGCTGCCTGCGACCAATGCCGATACGACCGTCGCGCGGATGCTTCTGGAAGCGGGGGAAAACCCGAATAGCGCCGGGGCCGACAGATATACGCCTCTGATGTCGGCAGCGGTGCGGGGAGATATCAATCATGCGCGTCTGCTGATCGCACATGGGGCGGATGTCCATGCAAAAGACGTGGACGGCAAAACCGCGCTGGATTGGGTGCAGATGCCGCTGAGCGCCGGGGATTCCCAAAAGGCGGAGAACCTGCTGAACAAGCAGAACGTCGCCGAACTCCTCAAGCAAGCAGGCGCGCGGGAATAAGGATAAGAGGTTTGACCATGCGTTTCTGGATACCGCACCACAAAATCGCCGTCGGCGTGACGGCGTTGCTGATCGTCTTGCTGGTCTGGTGGCTGCTGAAGCCGCCGACCTGGAAAGACGGCTTCGGCGACAACGATGGATTGGCCTACCTGAGCAGGTTCACCGCAGGTCATTGAGGTCATTGAGGAGACAGCGTCGCGTGAAGGCAGGATTACATCGCGGCGTGGCGACTTGCTACGGCAGGGGCGGCGTTCAGGAGCCGGAGGCGGCTCCGATCACTTTGGCGTAGTCTTCCTCATTCCAGGCTTTCAGAATGGACGCCTCGGAGAGACCGTTCATACGGCCCAGGATGAAAAATGCCGGCTCCCCATACCCGGATTTTCTCCAGTGCGACATCTCCCTGAGCGCGGGGAGGGCGTCTTTGCGCAGGCTCTTGAAGAGCGCCTGATCGTGTGTCTCGGAGAGCTGAAGCAGCGCAAAACAGGCTTTGTTGCGATCGGTCCAGTCCAGAGAGTTCAACATGCGGACAAAGGGCTCATAGGGGATCGTGACGTGGTAACGCGGATGAGTCTTGAGATAGACGGCGCGTACCGCCAGCGCCCGCATTGCATTGTTGCGCACCGTAGCGTCCGGATCGGATGTCGCCGTCACGAGATCGTTGATGACCGGCTGGTCGTCCGGATCCGCGTATCCCAGGATCTGTGCGGCCCACGCGCGGTGTGTCTCATCGGAAGAGTGCAGTAAGACATCCTGATAGGACTTGGTATCGAGGGAGGCCAGGATCAGGAAACGCTGCTGAACCGTACGCGCCGCCACGTTGGTCATCAGGGCGTAGCCCTGCGAATCGTCTTCCGTGGTCTCGCCCAGCTTTATGGCCTCCTCCAGCGCCTTGTCGAAATCCTGCCCCGCCTTGATGACCTTATCCGCAAGGCGCACATTGCCCTTGGGCGCGGCCCGAAAGCGTACGGGCCGCGCGCCCTTCTCTTCGATCCCGACGAAGAGGGCCGCTTTCCCGGCAACGCAGCAGACCGCGTTGACCTTCGCATCCTGCACGCCCGGCAGCGCCTTGAGGCGCTTTTCCATCGCGTCCGCCGCCTCTCCGGAGTTGGGCAGGTTGTCGCCTTCCGTCATCTGCAGCGCCTGCCGCACCGACGCCTCCGACACCTTTTGCAGCCCGTAGAACTCGATACTTCCCAGAGGCGTCGTCTGTGCCGCGACGGAACCGGGAATGCGCAACAGCCACACTACTGCGGCCAGCAGAGGCAGCCCATGCCTCACTCGCCGCCCTGTTCCCGAAACACTTGCCCACCCATTGCCATTCCCCATCGCCACGATCTCTTTCTCCTTCCCAAACACCTTTAGTTCAGATTACCGGGTATATCCTGTTGACAGTTCCTCTCTCCCCGAAAGCTCCCCGCTCTTTCAGGGGCGGCAGGAAGAAAACTCGACGCGAACGAACTACCTGGATAGACGACGCAGGGGCAGGAGCGGCTCCCTATACGGGAGCGATGCGCGGCAAACCGTTCGGGAGGTGCGATGAGGCGAGGGAATCGACCGTGGGCAGCGGGCCGGATCGTGCTGCTGTTGGTGGGACTGATGGCTTGGACACTTAGCGCTGGAGCGCAGACCCCCGTTGCCGTGCCCAATGGCGGGTTTGAAATGGCGGGGGCAGGCGCGGATCCGCTTGTTGGGTGGCATGTGGGGATCGGAGGCGGGGCGCAAGCGACGATTACGTCGGACAGCGGGAACGCGCATTCCGGCGCACGGTCGGCGCATTTCACCAATCGTTCGCCTATGAAGGCGTTCGTCTATGCGCTGCTCTCCTGTGATGGCGTAGCCGTGAAGGCTTCTACGACCTATGTCGCACACTATTGGGTGCGCGGGGAGAGTGCGCACGGCTGCTACTTCGGCGTCAGCTTTCAGGGAGGCGGGGAGCAGCGGCAGTATCTGCCTTCCGGCGACTATGCCTGGCGGCAACTGACTTGCCTCTTTACCACGCCCGCAAACTGCCAAAGCCTCTCTCTGCGCTTCGGATGCGACGATGTGACGGCGGGGTTGTGGGTAGACGATATTTCGGTCGAGGTGGCGGCGCAGCAGTTGGTCAATCTGCCGGAACCTGTCTACAAGAAACCGTTCCCCGGCGTTTTTCCGCGCTCCCGAGGGCCAGTCGCGGCGCATCTTGTCGTCTTCGATGCCACCCGGCAGCACATAGAGGTGCGGCGGGCGCTGGCGGCCCTGCAGGGGCTGGTGAATCGCCGCCGGCCGCGCCTCTATGTGCTGAATGCGGTCGATTCGCCGGGAGACGACGGGGTCTGGCTGCAGTATATGCAGGAGAACGGGTATACGGGCAAGGAAGAGCGGATCGACGACTGGCCGAGCCTGGTCGCCCGGTTTCGCAGCGAGATCACCGGCGCCATCGTGGTCGATCCGGATCTGCCGGGCTCCCTCCATGCCGCTTCGATGCTGGCCGGACTGCAACAGGCGCTTCCGCTCTCCGCGGCGATGGCAAAGACCCTGAACTTTCGGGTCGTGATGGACCTGCGCGGGCGCTGGAAGCGCAATGTGGAGGCGTATCGCTATGTCTACGACCACTACTGGAATCGGATGAACCACCATATTCTAGCCTGGGAGTATCCGCTGGCGGACTACCAGGGCGCGGGCGACTATCGGGTGGAGTTCAACGTGTTTGCGTTCTGGGTATCGAGCTATAGCGATCAGGAACCCGGTGCTGATCCCGATGCGGAACTCGCCTTTCTGCACGAGGTGCTGGCCCATACGCCCGCCAACATCCCGGTGATGGGCTGGCCGATGGCCGGCGACACACGCGGAATCACCGAATACGAAGGCGTGCGCCTGCTCTCCGAGTATGGGAAGTTCGTGCCGGGAACCGAGTTCTGCTCCAACCTGAGCGTCCACACCGCCCTGCATCCGCGCGACAGCCTGTTCCGGCAGAAGTCCAACATCGCGCATTATGCCATCCCTCTGGATCCCGGCAAGGTCTATGTCACGCTCAATATTCTGGACAGCGGGGATGCGCTCTGGTACTGGCAGCGCTATCAGCGCAAGATCTGGGCCGATCCCGACCGGGGCGCGCTGCCGATCGGCTGGGGCATGAATCCGACCCTCTGGGACACGATGCCGCTCGTGATGCAGTGGTATTTCGAGCACGCGACTCCGGCAGACACCTTCTTCACCGCCGTCTCCGGACTCGGCTATATGAACACCCAGGTCTACGCCAGTCGTTTCCGCGCGCAGGATCGCGAACGGATCTGGCAGCGCTATGTCGCCCTCACCGACACCTATCGCCGCAAAGCCGATATGCACGGCATCGCACTGTACAACGGAGGCTGGAGCGAACAGACGCCTCCACCCGACCTGCTCCCGCGCTTCACGCACAACCCTTCCGGCCTTGACTATATCTTCGCCGACCTGGGCCGTCACGACGCTATCCATCCCAACGATGCTGCAACCCTGCAAGAGGGAGTGCCGGTATTCCATACCCTGACACGTTATCAGGTCTGGTCGAACTCCGCCGAGGTGAGCAAGCAGGATAAAACCCTCTCGAATGCCTGGCTATTGCAGGAGATCCTGTCGCACGCGCCGCCCCAGCGCCCCGGCTTCATGAGCGTCATGGCGATCAGTTGGTACTACGCGCCCTCCTGGCTCAAAGACTTGCAATCAAAACTGCCGTCCAACTACCGTGTCGTCAGCCCTGCCGAACTCGCGCATCTCTTCCGGGAAGCAGGGCGTACCGCAAAATATCGGCATTGATGCCGGGAATTGTCACCAGGACACTTCCACACTACAAGGCGAGTAAGAGACAGGGAGTCCGCGAAGGCGGACCTTCAGTCGAAGGCTCCAAGCGAAGGAATTCATTCCATCGCTTGGGCTTCGGCGCGCTTGTGTTCCAGATCCAGGATAAGTTCCCAGTTGGTGGAGGCGGTGCCGTCACGCTGATACTCTGTGATGGCTGCCGTGCAGAGGCGGATCGCTGCCGTGCGCCAGCGATGCGCTTCCGCGGTTTTGCCCAGTTTCCCGGAGGCGAGGGCGAGGAACAGCGCGTCTTCCGCGGTGGGAACGCTGTTCCGCGCCAATCCCTTTTCGAGCGTCTGAATCGCTTCCGCGTAGTGTCCGGCGCGGCAGAAGGCTCCGCCAAAGAGGGTCAGGTCTTCGTGAGAAGGGGGGGTGGAGAGATGTTTTTGCAGCCAGGCCGCCAGCGAATCGTAGTCTGCTGTCGCCGGCAGGGCGATGCAGAAGCCGATGTAGGTTCTGTAGTCCGACTCGCGGAGGAGTGGGAGCAACCTGGAGCAGAGAGCCCGCGCACCGCGAATATCGCCCCCCTGTACGCGTACGCGCGCCTCCTGCAATCGCAGAGTCAGGAGCGTATCCACATCTCCC
>JADMIO011054810.1_pt1 | contig 14845 bp, 9 predicted proteins | sample 8958161 | NCBI WGS metagenome assembly JADMIO01 (sample SAMN16585339, study PRJNA669376) | soil metagenome | isolation source: Crop rotation soil | place: USA: Cullars Rotation, Alabama | collected 2011 | reverse complement strand
GCCCGCCGCGGCGCACACGGCGATCGCGAGCGCGAGCACGATGCGGACGGTGCGGCGCACGGCTACAGATGCACCGCGCGCAGGACCCTCGCGACGGCGAACGTCGCGGCCAGCCAGCCGAGCAGCACGACCGCCGCGACGAACGCGAGTGCCCAGGTCCAGGGCAGGAACACCACGTTGCCGATCTGCGCGGCCATCGCCCGCTGGAATGCGAACACCAACGCGAGCGCGATCACGCCCGCGAGCATCGCCTCCAGCATCGCCTCGAGGATGAACGGCGTCGCGATGAATCGGTCGCTCGCGCCGAGGCGGCTCATGATCTCGACCTGCGGGCGGCGCGCGAGCACGGTGAGGCGGATGGTGTTATAGAGCACGAACACCACGGCCAGCGCGACCACCGCGGCGATCGCGATCGCGCCGCGCACCAGCGCGCTCTTGATCTGATCGAGCCGCCGCACCCAGTCGCCGCCGTAGCGCACGTCCTCGACGCCCGGGAACTGGCCGACCTGCTGCGCGGCCTTGTCCATCGCGGCGTAGTTCAGCAGCTCGGGCTTGAGCTTGATGCGCAGCGACGCCGGCAGCGGGTTCGCGCCGACCGCCTGCAACAGCGCCGGGTCCCCGACCTGCTCGGAGAATTCCTTCCAGGCCTGGTCCTTGGTGACGTAGGTGACATTGCCGTAGAGCTGTTGCAGCCGGCCGATCAACTCGTCACGATTGGACGCGGTCAGGCCGTCGTCGAGATACACCACCATCTCGCGGCGGTCGCCCACCAGATCGAGCGCGACGCGCGCGTTGTGCGCGAGCAGCACGAACAAGCCGGTGAGCGCGAGCGCCGCGGTCAGCGAGACGATCGCGGTGGTCGCGAGCCCGCGGTGGTGCATGAACGAGCGCCATGCCTCGCGGAAATAGAACGCGCGGATCACGACGCCTCCATCGCGCGCGACGGGCGCGGCATGCCGGTGTCGCCGCTCGCGATCTTGCCGTCCTCGAGCGTCACCAGGCGTCCGCCGATCGCGTGCGCGACGGCGGGGTTCGTGGTGACCAGCAGCAGCGCCGCGCCTTCTCCGTGGATGCGCCGCAGCAGCGCCAGCACCTGGTCCGCGCTCTGCTTCTCGAGCGCCGCGGTGGGCTCGTCGGCCAGCACCGCGGCCGGGCGATTGACGATCGCGCGCGCGATCGCGACGCGCTGGCGCTCGCCGCCCGACAGCTCGCCGGGCAGCGCGTCCTGGTGATCGGCCAGGCCGACTTCGTCGAGCGCCTGGCGCACGCGCGGCACCACGTCCTCGTTCGCGAACAGGCCCATGATGCGCACCGCGAGCGCGACGTTCTCGAACACGGTGCGATCGGACAGCAGGCGAAAGTCCTCGTAGATGATGCCGAGGGTGCGGCGCAGCAGCGCGCGCTGGGAGCGCGAGATCCGCCCGCTGCGAAAGGTGCCCACCGTGACGGTGCCCGAGGTCGGACGCGTCTCGTGGGTGATGAGGCGGAGCAGCGAGGTCTTCCCGGAGCCGCTGGGACCGAGGAACACGACGGACTCACCTTCGTCCATGTGCCACGATACCGAATCGAGCGCCAGGCGCTCTCCATAGCGCTTGGTGACGTGCTCGAACGTGATCATGCGAAGGCCAACCTAACAGACGCGGCGGAGGGCCTCAACGGCCGTCCGCCGCGTGGGCTCGCTGGCGCTACGAGTTGCGGATCTCGATGTGCGACTTGCTGCGCAGCGTCTTCATCCATTCGTCGTACCGTTCGCGCTGCTTCAAGTCCGCCACCGCCTCGGGCAGCTCCTGGCGAATCTCCTCGAGCTGGTACTCGCGCTCGGGCTTGCGGTCGGTGACCTTGAAGATGTTGAAGCCCGCGGCATTGACCAGCACTTCGCTGACCCCGCCGATCTTGATGGAATCGAGGCCGGCGCGGATCTGCGGCTGCAGCGATGCCGTCGAGATGAAGCCGATGTCGCCCTTCTCGTTCGGGCCCTGGTAGTGGCTGTAACGCTGCACCAGCTCCGCGAAGTCGCCGCCCTTGACCGCCTGCGCGCGCACGCGCTCCGCGAGCTTGCGCGCGCGATCGGCATCGGCCTGGTCGAGCTGGACGCGCACCAGGATGTGGCGCGCGTGGACTTCGACCTCGGGCTTGCCGCCGGCGCCGACGCTGTCGCGGCCGGCGCGGGTCTTGAGCGTGTCGCGCTCCAGCACCTGCACCAGATGCCAGCCCGCGGACGAGCGGATCGGCTGCGAGACCTCGTTGTTCTTGAGCGAGAACACCGCGTCCTCGAGCGGCTGGTCGAGCAGTCCGCGGCTCACGAATCCCAGGTCGCCGCCGTTCTTCGCGGTCGCCGGATCCTCCGACACCTCGGCCGCCACCTTCGCGAACTTCTCGGTCGCGAGCCGCTTGCGGATCGCCGCGATCTGGCTGCGCGCGCGCGACTCGGTCAGGGAATCCGCCGCCGGAGGAATCTGGATCACCGTGAGCTTCACCTCGGCGGGAACCTTGGGAAACTTGTCGTGATTGGTCTTGAAGTAGGCCTCCGCCTCGGCCGGCGTCACCGGTTTGCGCGGCGCCATCTTCTGCACCAGCTTGCGTCCGATGATCTGGCGCTGGAGATCGCCGCGCAGTTTCTCGCGCAGCTTCTCCTCGGTCGTGTTCTCCTTCGCGAGCTGCTGGCGGAATCCCTCTTCGCCGCCGAAGCGCTGCTTCACTTCCTTGACCGCGTTCTCGAGCTCCTTCGCGACCTCGGCATCGGTGGCGGTCACGCCCTGGCGCTTGCCCTCGGAGACGATCAGCTTCTCGTCGATCAGCTGGTTGAGCAGCTGCGTGCGCAACGTGTCGAGCGTCAGCGAATCGGGCACGCCCTGGGCGCGCGCGAGGATCAGGCCGAGCTGCTCCTCGATGTCGCTCTGGAGGACGACGTCGTCGTTGACGACCGCGGCGATGCCATCGAGCCGTTGTGCATCGGAAGCCGGGCGCTGGGCCTGAGCCGACGCCGCGAACACGCCCGCGAGCACCGCGAGCAGCAGGATGTTGATGCGCTTCAAAGAATCCTCCGTGGAAGTGAACGGGGCTCGCGCGGCGACTTGACGGAGTCGTGACCGAGGGCGAGCGACCCCTGGGAGCGGCCGAGCAGTATACCGGCCGCACCCCGACGAATACAGCCGCGATCAGGCGATTATTCCCGGCGGTCGTGCCGGCGCGTCGGGGGTCGCCTCGGTAGATGTCGCGCGCGCGGCGCCGGATCCGCGGGAAGTCGCGCCGAGGTGCTGCCGTCCTGACGGTCTTGCGTCGCGTGAACAGGTCGCCGCGGCCGGTGGCCGTGCTTGCCGCGTTGGTCGCCCCCGGTCGCGCGCCGGTGCAGAGTTGCCCGATAATCAGGCCTCCATGCGCGCTCAGGGCTGGAGGATTCGATGACGCCGTCCTACCACGGCCGGCGGGTGCTCGCGGTGGCGGCGGTGCTGTTCGCCGTCGCGCTCGCGGTACCCCGCTTCCTGACCCACAACCCTTATCAGCGCCTCGGCGTCAGCCTCGACTGGGCGCGGGGCCAGGACTTTCCGCGGGTCGAGCGCGTGATCGGTCCGCCGGCGGTGTTCCTGCTCGAGCGCGGCGACGAGCTGCGCGGGCTGGACGGCGTGTTGTTCTCGGGCTCGAGCGACATGCTGGAGTACCTCAAGCGCAACGGCTGGCCGAAGGGGCCGTTCACGCTGACGATCGCGCGCACCGGGCGCATCTTCAATCTCGTCATTCCGACGGTGCAGCTCGGCGCGTGGCAGCGCTTGCGGCTGTTCATCTTCAACGTCGCCGCCATGATCGCGGCGCCGCTGGTGGCGTTCGTGCTGGTGTGGCGGCGTCCCGATCTGTCGGCGGCGTGGGTGTTCCTATGGTTCACGACGCTGCAGGGACTGGGCGGTATCTGGGAGACCTATCGGTTCCCCGCGATCCAGCCGGCGGGTGCCCTCAAGAGCTATCTCGACGCCTACCGCGCGCTACTGCTGTGGTTCCCCGCCAGCTTCCTGCACTTCATGACGGTGTTCCCGCGCCCGCGCTGGCAGCCGGGACGGCGGTGGCGCAGCGTCTGGTTCCAGCTGGTGGTCGCGGCCAACCTGGTGCCGCTCGGGCTGCTGGCCTATGGCGCGTTGCGGCATACCGACACCGAGACGCCGTACGTGTGGTTCCAGTCGATCGCCCTGCCGCTCGGCGTGCTGTCGCTGGTCGGCAGCTACGCCCGCCCCGCGGGCGGCCGCGTGCCGAGCACCGGCGAGCGCGTGCTGGTGCTGATCGTCGCGGGCGTGCTGATCCTGGCGACCGGACTCGGCGCGATTCCCGACGATCCGCGCATGGTGGCGCTGTTCTCGATGCCGCTCGCGAGGGTCGCGATCACCGCGATCTTCATCGCGTGGACGGTGGCGCCGCTGCTGATCGCCTACCTGATCGCGAACGACCCGGTGTTCGATCCGCGCCGCCTGCTGCTGCGCTCGCTGCCATACGCCCTGCTGTCGGGCATCCTCGCCGCGCTCTATCTCGGCACGGCACTGGTGGCGGAGCGGCTGTTCGCGGCGGCGACCGGCGAGCAGGCGATGCTCTACAACGTGGTCGCGGCACTGGTGGTGGCGTTCGCGTTCGCGCCGGTGCGCGAGCGCCTGCAGCGCGGCCTGGACCGGCTCTACGCACGCGATCCCCATGCGCTGCGCCACGCGCTCGACCGCGCCGGGCGCGAGCTGCTCGGGGCGCTCGACGAGGACGAAGTGAAGCGCGCGGTCGAGGACGGGCTGACCTCCGGGCTCAAGCGCCGGGTGGCGGTGCTGTGGCCCCATCCCGGCGTGCCGCGGCTCGCCGAGAGCGAGGAGTTGCCGCAGCACGCGCGCAGCGCCGTGGACGTGCTGCTGGTGCAGGCGGGCATCCGGCTGGAGAACCTCACGCTCCAGCGCGATCGGGCGGCGCGCGAGCGGCGCGAGGTCGAGCTGCGCGAGGCGGCGATCCGCGCCGAGCTGCGGGCGCTCCAGGCCCAGGTGCAGCCACATTTTCTTTTCAACGCTCTCAATGCCCTGGCCTATCTGATCGAGAGCGACCCGGGCGCTGCCCAGCGGTTCACCGAACGGCTGGCGGACATGTTGCGGTATACCGTCGAAGCCGGCAGCCGGCCGGTGACCCTGCTCTCGGAAGAGGTGGCGTTCGTGGACGATTACCTGGGCGTCGCGCGCGAGCGCTACGAGAACCCGATGACGTTCGAATATCGCGGGCCGGCCGAGCTGCTGTCGGTGGCGGTTCCGCCGCTGCTGCTGCAACCGCTGGTCGAGAACAGTCTCAAGCACGGGTGCGCGCCCGATGCGCGCGCGCTCCATCTGGCGCTGACCGCGCGCGAGCACGATGGCTGGGTCGACCTGGTGTTCACCGACGACGGCAGTCAGTCGGGCGGTGCCCCGATCGGCCTCGGCGTGGGGCTCGAGAACCTCGAGCAGCGCCTGCGCCGTTTCGGTGGTGCGGAGGCGACGGTCGCGGCCGGCCCGCGTCCGAGCGGCGGGTTCGAGGTGCGCATGCGCTGGCGCGTGCGTGAGCGGATGGCGGCATGACCCCGGTGCGAGTGCTGATCGCCGACGACGAGCCGCGCGCGCGGCAGTTCCTCGAGAAGCTGCTCGGCGAGCACGAGGACGTCGAAGTGGTGGGTGCGGCGCGTGGCGGCCAGGAGGCGATCGAGCGCGTCGGCCAGCTGTCGCCCGACGTGGTGTTCCTCGACATCCACATGCCCGATCTGTCCGGACTCGAAGTCGCGCGCCACATCGTGCGTGACCGCAAGGGAGCGACGCCGTTCGTGGTGTTCGTCACGGCCTACGATCGCTACGCCGTCGAAGCGTTCGAGGTCGCGGCGCTCGACTACGTGCTCAAGCCGCTCAAGCGCGACCGTCTCGGCGAGACCGTGCGGCGCGTGGTCGGCGAGGTGCGCAATGGCCGGCCTGCCGGCAATCTCGACGCGGTCGAGTCGGTGCTCGACGACGCCGGTCTCCAGCACCGCCAGCCGGCGCTCAAGCGGCTGCCGGTGCGTCATCGGCGCGAGGTCAAACTGCTCGATCTCGACGAAGTGCCGATCGTGTTCTCGCGCGATCGCCTGGTGCTGGCGCGTGCCGAGGGCCGCGAGTACCTGGTCGACTACACGCTGCAGGAGCTCGAGACACGCCTGCCGCGCGAGCGTTTCGTGCGCGTGCATCGCGGCGCGCTCGTCAACCTCGATGCCGTCGAATCCTACGGCGGCGAGGACGGCGTGCTGGTGCTGCGCCTCAAGGATGGCACGCGCGTCGAGGCGAGCGAACGCCGCGCGGCCGAGGTGAGGCGCCGGCTCAAGTAATCTCGGCGGCGCTCGGCGAAAAGAATCGCCAGGGCAGTGCGCAGCGCGGCTGCAGGATGCCCCCAGGCCTCATCCATCGTGCATTTTTCAACGAGATCTCCGGGGTCGAGGGTGAGATCATGGAGCGGTCGCCCCACAGCACCCGCCTCCACCTCTCGAGGCCCGTCATGTCCGTTCGCATCGTGCGCCCGATCGCGTTTGCGCGGCTCCTCGCGCATGTCTTGCCCGTCCTCGTCGCGACGTCATCGTTCGCCCGACTCGCCTTGGCCGATTGCGATGCCGCGTGGTCCGAGCTGGCGCCGCCGGTACGCGCCGACCACAGTGCCGTGTGGGATCCGATCGGCCACCGCATGGTCGTGTTCGGAGGCCAGGACTGGGGGGTCACAGCCACCACCTGGACTTTGTCGCTCGATTCGCCGGCCTGGACGGAACTGCTCCCGTCCGGCATCGCACCGGCGCCACGCCGCAACCACACCGCGATCTGGGACGAAGCGCAGTCGCGCATGATCGTGTTCGGCGGCACCAATGGCGTCGCGACGTTCGACGACGTTTACGCGCTCGATCTGGTCGGCACGCCGACGTGGTCCTCGCTGGCGCCTGCCGGAACGGCGCCACGCCGCAGCGGTCACGCCGCGGTGTACGCCATCCAGCGCAACAGCATGATCGTGTTCGGCGGCAGCGACGGCGAGGTGTTCGCGAACGACGTGTGGGAGCTGACCTTGAGCGGCGCGCCCGCGTGGACGCATCTGGTGGTCGCCGGCACGCCACCCGCCGCCCGCGCGGGATCCGGAGCGGTGTGGGACGCGCTCCATCATCGCGTGATCGTTTTCGGAGGCAGGAACGGCAGCGGCATCCTGAACGACACCTGGAGCCTCGACTTGTCCGGAACGCCGACCTGGTCGCCGCTCACCCCCGCGGGTGCGGGACCGGTCGATCGCACCCACTTCACCGCGACCCTCGATGCACCTCCCGGCGGCGTGCAGGATCGCATGATCGTGTTCGGCGGGAATCTGTCGGGTGCCGTCTATTCCGACACCTATGCGCTCTCGCTCTCGGGCGCGCCCGGTACGGAAACCTGGTCGGTCGTGACCACGGCCCATCAGCCGCCGGCTCGCGCCAATCACGCGGCGATCTACGTGCGGGATAGCGGCCGCCTGGTGATGTTCGGCGGGTCGGACGGCGCCGCCTATCGTGGCGAGACGTGGCAGATCGACATCGATGCCGCCACGCCTGACTGGTCTCCGTTCCCGGTGGCGCAGGACCGACCGAGTCCGCGCGCGCGGCACCGCGCGATCGTGGACGAGGCTCGAGGTCGCATGATCGTGTATGGCGGCATCCAGCGATCGAACGTCCTGAACGACGTGTGGAGCCTGGACCTCGCCGGAACTTCCGTGTGGACGGCGCTCGCGCCGTCCGGCAGCACGCCTCCCGGGCGCTATGCACACGCCGCGGTGTACGACGCGGCGCGCGAGCGCATGGTGATGTTCGGCGGCGCGACCGAGTCCGGCTTCGCGAACGACGCCTGGGCGCTGGCGCTGAGCGGCTCGCCGGCCTGGGCCGAGCTGACGCCCAGCGGAACTCCGCCGGCGCCGCGGCTTGCGCACGCCGCGATCTACGACCCGATGGGCGATCGCATGATCGTGTTCGGCGGCCACGGCGGCGGCACGTCGTACGGCGACACCTGGGAGCTGAGCTTCGCGGGCGGCGGCAGCTGGACACAGCTCGCACCGCTCGGCGGGCCGCCGCCGACGGGCCTCGACTTCGAGGCGGCGTACGACCCGCTGCGCCAGCGCATGATCCTGTTCGGCGGCACCCAGACCTGGGCGCTCGAGTTGAGCGGCACCCTGCAGTGGCAGCAGCTCGCCACCTCCGGCATGCCGCCCGCACCGCCGGCCGCCGGTCACAGCGTGGTCTACGACTCCGCACGCGATCGGCTGGTGGTGTTCGCCGGACTCGACAGCTCGCTGGACGAGACGGTCGCGATGCATCACCGCGTGTACACGCTGACGCTGGCGGGCTCGCCGACCTGGTCGCAGCTCGGTCCGTGTCTGGAGCCACCGGCGGGACGCTTCGACCACAGCGCCGTGTACGACGCGGCGCGTGATCGCATGGTGGCGTTCGGCGGCGTCGATCCCGCGCGCTACGACGCCTGGTCGCTGCAGTTCGCGCCGGTGGTGAATGCCGTGCCGCGTGCAACGCCTGGCGCCGAGCTCGCGATCACGACGCTCGCGCCGAATCCCACGGCGGGTGCGGTGCGCGTGCGATTCACGTTGCCACGGGCAGGCCGAGTCGCGCTCGACGTGTTCGACATGCAAGGCCGCCGGGTGGCGGCGCTGATCCACCGCACGCTGGAAGCGGGCACGCACGAAGTCCGTTGGGAAGGCGCACGGCCGGTGGCGGGAATCTATTTCGCGCGCCTTGCCTTCGGTGGCCAATCGCGCGCGCAGCGCGTGGCCGTCATCCGCTGATCGGGCCGATCGCGCGAACGTCGTGTGCCAGGTGGCCGCGGAGCCACCTCGTGGTTCGGGCGTCAGCCGTTCTGCGGTGGAGCCGGACTCGTCGCGAGCGGCAGCGTGACGCGCTTGAGCAGCGGCTCGTCCACCGATACCGGATACTTGCGGTAGAGCGTCTCGGTGAACGCGCGCAGCAATTGCTCGCGGCGGGTCTGCAGCGTCAACTCGCGCAGCTGCTCGCGCATCTCGGCCGGCATCGCCTCGAACGGCGGCACCTCGCGGCCTTCGGTGCGGCGGAGGTATTCGGCGCGCAGGTCGTCGTCGGTGACCTGAGCCGCGCGTAGCACTTCGGTCTCGTAGAGCGACTGGATCACGGCGCCGTCCACGCGATCGCGGATCGCGCGCTGCACTTCGGGCTCCTGATCGAGCAGCCTGCGATGCGCTTCGAGCACCACCAGCTTCTGCACCGCGCGCGACAGGATCCAGCTGCGGATCGAGGGCACCGACGAGAAGTCGGGGCCTTGCGCCCCGTTGCGCAGGTCGCCGAGCGCGTCGGCGAGCGTGTAGCTGACGATGCCTTCGCGCGGCGAGTCGTAGTGTGCGAGCGCGACGCCGGGATCGGGCGCCACCGTCGTGCCGCTGGTGTCGTTCTGCGCCTGCGCCAGCGTGAAAAGCGCCTGCGGTCCCGCGGGATCGAGCGTCAGGTGGTACTCGGCGCGCAGGTCCGATACCAGTCGCTGCACCACCGCCTGCTGCTTGCGCTGTGCGAGCAGCGCCTGGATGCGGTCGTGCAGCTGCGACAGCGGCGGCACCTCGGCGGTCTTGCGCCGGCCGAGCAGCACCGCGACGATCCAGGTGTCGGCGCCGGCGTTGACGGGTCCCACCAGGGTGCCGACCTTCGCGTTCCGTACCCGCTCGTCGAGCGCCGGCGCCGCGCTGCCCGCGGTATGCCAGCCGAGATCGCCGTCCGGCGGCACGATGCCGCTGGTGTTGTAAGCGCGCGCGACGTCCGCGAAGCGCTCGCCGGCCAGCACGCGTCGCTTGGCCGCGATCGCGCCGCTGGAATCGAGCGTCGCGATCACCTGCAGGTGCAGCTCGGTGCCGAGCCCGCGATGGTAGGCGGCGATCTCGTCGTCGCTGACCTGCGGCGCCGCCGGCGAGATCTGGCGGCCGAGCGCTTCGCCCAGCAGATTGTCCGCGGTGGTGCGGCGGATCGCGTCGAGCAGCGTATCGCTGGTGATCCCGCGCGCCTGCGCCTCGTTCATCATCAGCTCGCGGCGGATCAGGTCGTCGAGCAGCATGCGCTTGGTGCTGTCCGGCAGCCACGGATACCGATTGCGCGCGGCGCGCGCGTAGTCGGTGAAATCGTCGACCGTCACGACGCGCGAGCCGACGCGCGCCAGGACGCGCTGGTCCCGGCAGGCGCCGAGCGCGAGCACCGCCGCCGCGCCGAGCACGAGCGCGATCGACGTACGAAGCTGCCGGGAGAGACTCATGCGGGGACTCCTGCGTTCGAGGGACGGCGAAGGTAGAGCAGCGTTCCCAGTGCCGCAACCGCCGGCACGCGGCGCGATCATGGAACGCGGGACAGGCCGGACGCGCCTTCGCGGCGGCGCGTGGCGCGGGTCTCGCCGGTCCGGGCGATTCCGGCGAGCACCTGGCGCGCGCGATTGAGCAGCACCAGTCCCTCGCCGCGCACGCGCAGCCCGAACTCGCGCCCGCTGAAGAACTCGACCTGGAAGTTGAGCCCGCCCACCAGCGCCGCGATCTCGCCGGACTTGAGCGGACGGCGCAGCGACATCTCGGCGACCTCGTGGAACACGCGCAGGCTCTCGACGTGGCCGTCGGCGCCGAGCACCCGCAGCCGGCGCAGCTCGAACAATGCGATCGCGGGCGGCGGCAGCTGGCCGAAGCGATCGAGCATCTCGGCGACCAGCTCGTCGATCGCGTCCAGCTCGCGCGCCTCCGCGAGCCGTCGATAGAGGTTGAGCTTCTCGTGCTCGTCGGGCACGTAGTCATCCGGCAGGTACGCGCTCCAGTCGGTGACCAGCCGCGGCTCGGGACGCGTGGCGCTCGCCTCGCCCTTGAGCTCGGCCACCGCCTCCTCCAGCAGCTTGACGTACAGATCGAAGCCCAGCCCGAGGATGAAACCGCTCTGCTCGGGGCCGAGCAGGTTGCCGGCGCCGCGGATCTCGAGGTCCTTGAGCGCGATCTTGAAGCCGGCGCCGAGATCGTCGAACTCCTCGATCACGCGCAGGCGCTTCTCGGCGTCCTCGGTCAGCACGCGCCGCGACGGCACCAGCAGGTAGGCGTACGCACGATGCGTGGAGCGTCCGACGCGCCCGCGCAGCTGGTAGAGCTGCGCGAGCCCCAGCGTGTCGGCGCGATCGATGATCATGGTGTTGACCGACGGAATGTCGAGGCCGGACTCGATGATCAACGTCGACACCAGCACGTCGGTGCGCTGGTCGATGAAGTCGAGCATCACCTGCTCGAGCTGATGCTCGTTCATCTGGCCGTGCGCGACCGCGACCCGCACCTGGGGCAGCAGTCGCTGCACGCGCAGCGCGACGCCGTGGATGGTCTCGACGCGGTTGTGGACGAAGAACACCTGCCCGCCGCGATCGATCTCGCGCAGGACCGCGTCGGCGATCACCTCTTCGTCGTACTCGAGAATCTCGGTGTGCACCGGCAGGCGGTCCCGCGGGGGCGTCTCGATCACCGACATGTCGCGCGCGCCCGCCAGGCTGAGGTTGAGCGTACGCGGGATCGGCGTCGCGGACATCGCCAGCACGTGGACGGTGCGCGTCAGCTGGCGGATCTTCTCCTTCTGCGCGACGCCGAAGCGGTGCTCCTCGTCGATGATCACGAGCCCGAGGTCGTGGTACTTGACGTCCTTGGACAGCAGCCGATGCGTGCCGATCACGATGTCGACCTCGCCCTTGGCGAGGCGCGCGAGCGTCTCCTTCTGCTCCTTCGGCGTGCGGAAGCGCGACAACGTCTCGACGCGCACCGGGAAGTCGGCGAAACGCTCCTTGAACGTCAGCTGGTGCTGCTGCGCGAGGATCGTGGTCGGCACCAGCACCGCGACCTGCTTGTGCTCCTGAACGGTCTTGAGCGCCGCGCGCATCGCGACCTCGGTCTTGCCGTAGCCGACGTCGCCGCAGATCAGGCGGTCCATCGGCAGCCCCGACTCGAGGTCGCGCTTGACGTCGGCGATCGCCGTGAGCTGATCGGGCGTCTCGTCGTAGGGGAACGCGGCTTCGAATTCGCGCTGCCACACCGTGTCGGGTGGAAACGCGTGGCCGGGAAGCGCCTTGCGGGCGGCGTACGCCTTGACCAGCTGCTCCGCCATCTCCTGGATCGCCTGCTTGGCGCGCGCCTTGGTCTTCTGCCACGCGCCCGAGCCGAGGCGGTGCACCGGCGGCCGCGCGCCCTCGCTCGCGGCGTAGCGCGACACCAGCGACAGCTGCTGCACCGGGACGAACAACCGGTCGTTCTCGGCGTACGAGATCTCGATGCAGTCGGTCTCCTGGCCGTTGAGTGTCAGGCGCTTCATGCCGCGATAGACGCCGATGCCGTGATCTTCGTGCACCACGAAGTCGCCCACCTTGAGCGCCGACAGCTCCGCGATCGACAGCCCGCCGCTGCGCCGCGCCCGCCGCCGCCGGCGGTGGTAGCGCGCGAAGATCTCGTGATCGGTGAGGATCGCGAGCCCCGCGGACTCGAGCGTGAAACCATGCGACACGAGCCCGACGCCGAGCGTCGCGCCGGTGTCGCCCAGCATCTCGGACAGCCGGTCGCGCTGGCCGGCGTTGTCGCACAGCACCACCGCGTGGATGCCGTTCGCGCCGAGCTCGGCGAGGTGGGTCTTGAGCCGCTCGATCGACCGCTGCATGGGTTCGGCCGGCGCGCATTCCACCAGCAGCCGATCGGCGTAACGTTGCTCCTCGCCGACCTCGGCGATCGCTCCCAGCCAGTCGGCGCCGGCGTGCGCGTCGGCGATCGCGCCGAGCGCACCCGCCGCCAGGTACAACGTCTCGGGCCGCGAGATCGCCGGGTAGTGCTGATGCGATTCCTGATAGCCGCGCGCGATCAGCTCGGCGAGCTCGTCCTCGCGATGGCGCAGCTTGCCGGGATCGTCGAGCACCACGATCGCGTCGGCCGGCAGGTAGTCGGCGAGTGCCCCGAGATCGGGATCGTAGTGCGCCGCGAACCGCTCCATGCCGTCGTGGAACAGCGCCGAGGTATTGCGCCGCGGGCGCTCGTCGTCTTCGTCCTCCGCGTCGGCGCGCTGCTCGGCGACACGCAGCCGCTCGGCCACCGCCGCCGCTTCCGACGGCCGCACCACCACCTCGTAACGCGGCAGGATCGTCACCTGGCGCAGCTGCTCGAGCGAGCGCTGGGTGCCGGCGTCGAAGCGCCGCAGCGAAGCGAGCGTGTCGCCGTCGAACTCGAGGCGGATCGGATCGGCGACACCGACCGCGTAGACGTCGAGGATGCCGCCGCGCCGCGCGAACTGTCCCACGGCCTCGACCTCCGGCAGGCGCTCGTAGCCGAGGAACACCAGCCGCTCGCCGAGTGCGGCCGGGTCGTAATCGGCGCCGACCTGGAGTGCGATCACCGCCTCGCCGAGGCGCTGCGGGCGCGGGATGCGCTGGATCAGTCCGCGCACCGTCGCCAGCACCACGCCGGACTCGCCGCGCGCCAGACGCGCGAGGGTCTCGAGCCGCTCGGCGGTGATGGCCGGATGCGGAGACGCCGGGTCGTACGGCAGATGATCGGGCTCGGGGTACGCGAGCGTGCCGCCGCGGCCGTGGAAGTACTCCACGTCCTCGCGCGCTTCCTCGAACGGCTCGCCGTGACCGACCACGTACAGCACGGCGCGTCCGGTCTGGCGCTGCAGCCACGACACCATGAGCGCCCGCGACGCGCCGATCAGTCCGCGCACCGCGATGCGCCCGCGCGCGGCCGGTTGTGCGCAGCGCTCGGCGAGCGCCCGCGCCTCCGGCAGCGCGTCGAGATAACGCGTGAGCGATTCGGCCAGCTCGTCTTTGAGGTACGTCTCGGTCGTCACGGGACCCCGCTCGCTACCGATGTGCGAATGCGCCACGCGATTCCCGCGTGCGCGCGGGACGCGCAACGCAAAAAACCCGCCGCGGAAAAGTCCGTGGCGGCGCGCGTCGTGAACGTCTTCAGCGAAGGGTACTCGGGCCGGGGAGGATTGGCTAACGCGCCGCGCCGTGGGTGCCGGCGCGTGGTCCCGACCCGGAGCCGCTCGCCGGCGCTGCCAGCGCGGCCGTCAGCGCGCGTTCGAGTCCACGGTAGTCGATATCGCAGCTCGCGTGCGCGGGATCGTCGCTGGGGTAGTACTCGCCGCCGCCGTGCACCCAGCGGATCGTGCCGTCGCGATCGATCAGGAACGACACCGAGGTCCAGTTGCGCTCGGGATTGCCGTCGAGCCAGTAGCGCTCGAGCGTTCGCCACTCGCCGTCGACCGCGATCGGACCCTTGAAGCCGAGCTGATTCGCGACGCCGAGGATGTGCCGATCGCTCACCGCGTGCGGCGGCTTGGGGTGGTAGACCCCGATCACCACCAGCCCGCGCTCGGCGTCACGGCTCCGCAGCGTCTCGAGCGCCGGCAGCGTGCTCCTGCAGTAGTGGCAGCCTTCGGTCCACCACCGCACCAGCACCACCTTGCCGCGCAGCGACTCGAGCGTCAGCGGCTTGCTGCGCAGCCAGCGATCGAACGTCCACGCCGGCGCCGGCTTGCCGATCAACTCGGCCCCCGAGTCGGGATCCGAATAGGCTCCGGCCGCGGGGAGGCCGAACGCGGCCACCACGGCGACCACCAGTGCGAGCGACATCCACCGGGTACGCATGCATCGAGCGTAGCTCAAGTGCACGAACGCGCCCAATCCGGTATACCTGTGCGGCTGCCGCCGTGCGCCACCTCGGGACCGCCCCGCCGTCACGCACGCTTGGAGGAGGACTCGCGATGAGATCGACTGTCGCGCTGGGGACGCTCGTCGCCGGCCTGTGGCTCGCCGGGGCCGTTGCT
>JADMIO010549118.1_pt1 | contig 14849 bp, 10 predicted proteins | sample 8958161 | NCBI WGS metagenome assembly JADMIO01 (sample SAMN16585339, study PRJNA669376) | soil metagenome | isolation source: Crop rotation soil | place: USA: Cullars Rotation, Alabama | collected 2011 | reverse complement strand
GCCGCCGCAGCGCCCCGTTCGAGGCCAAAGCGGCGGTCCTGCTGACCGCGTCGCTGCTGGTGTCGCCCTACCTGTTTTACTACGACCTGCTATGGGCGGCGCTGGCGGTGGCGTTCCTGGTGCGGCTCGGGCTGCGCGACGGGTTCGGCCGCGGCGAGCGTGACATCCTGTTCTTCGCCTGGCTCGCGCCGGTACTGATGGTGCCGCTGCATTGGGCGACCGGTATCCAGCCCGGCTTCCCGGCGATTTTCGCTCTGCTCCTGCTGGCTTCCGCCAAGGCTGCGCCGCTCGCTGTCGCCGACCACACCCGATGGCGCGACGCGGTCGCGGCGCTGCGCGATGCCGATTGGCTCAACCGCGAGCGCGCGATGGTGTGGGGCACCGGCCTCGCGGTGATGTCGGCGGCATTGCTGGTGTGGCACGTGGTCAGCCACACCGCCGCCGGGCTGACCGACACCACCGGCGATCAACTCGCTCGCGACTTCATCAATTACTGGGCAGGCGCACGCGCGGCGGCGCATGGCGATGCGGCGCTGGCCTACAACCACGCCTGGTTCTATGCCTTCGAACAGGGCGTCACCGGACCGCAATCCGAATTCAAGTTCTACGGTTATCCGCCGGTCGCGATGCTGCTGGCCTTGCCGCTGGCGGGATTGCCTTTCGTCGCGGCGCTGATCGCCTGGGTGGCGATCGGCAGCGCGCTGTGCTGGCGCCTCCTCTCAAAGCTGGTCGGCGGTCTGCCGGCAGCAGTGGCGCTGATCGGCGCGCCGGCCGCCAGCCTCAACCTGTTGTCGGGGCAGAACGGCTGCTTCACCGCGGCGGCTTTGGCGGGCGGCGTCGCGTTGCTCGAGCGGCATCCGTTGCTGGCCGGCATCTGCCTCGGCATGCTCGCCTACAAGCCGCACATGGCGGTGCTGGTGCCGCTGGCGCTCGCCGCCGGCGGGCGCTGGCGCGCCTTCGTCGCCACCGGGCTGACGGCCGGGGCGCTGATCCTGGTCAGCCTCGCCCTGTTTGGGTGGGACACCTGGGCCGCCTTCCTCGACCAGATGGTCCTGCAGCGCAAATTGATGGAAGCGGGCACGACGTTCTGGCACCGCATGCCGACCGTCTTCAGCGCGGCGCGGGTGCTCGGGGCGACCGCGAGCGCGGCCTATGCGGCGCAGCTGACCGGCGCCGCCGCAGCCGCAGCCGCCGTAATCGTGGTGTGGCGCTCGCCGGCGAGCCTCGATCTCAAGGGCACGAACCTCGCCGTCGCGATGTTCTTCGCGACCCCCTATGCCTGGGATTACGACATGATCGTATTGCTGTTCGCCGCCGCCTGGCTGCTGCGCGAGGCGAACGCGACCGGCTTCCGCTCGTGGGAGAAGATCGCGCTTGCCGCGATGGTGCTGTCGCCCTTGGTGACGATGACGCTGACCAAGGCGGCGGGGGCGCAGCTCGCGCCGCTGCCGCTGGCGCTGATGCTGGGCCTGCTGGTGCATCGCGCGCTCGCCGCCGGAGAATCGCGGCCCGTCGCAACCGGCATCGGGTCGGCCGAAGCCTAGAGGCCGTGCGGCGCCGGCGCGGCGCCTCGTCCCTCCCCGGCAAACGCGGTAAGGTGCGGGCATGCCGATCCGCCACTTGCCGCCCGTCATCGTCAACCGCATTGCGGCGGGCGAGGTCATCGAGCGGCCGGCGGCGGCGGTCAAGGAACTGGTCGAAAACGCGATCGATGCGGGCGCCAGCCGCATCGAGATCGGTCTGCGCGAGGGCGGCCAGAGCCTGATCGCGGTAGAGGACAACGGCTGCGGCATGAGCCCGGCCGAGTTGTCGCTGGCGGTCGAGCGCCACTGCACCTCGAAACTGCCGGATGACGACCTGTTCGACATCAAGTCGCTCGGGTTCCGCGGCGAGGCGCTACCGTCGATCGGCGCGGTCAGCCGGCTGCGCATCGTGTCGCGGCCGCCGGGCGCCGATACCGCCTGGGAGATCGCGGTCGAGGGCGGGGCCACCGCGGCGCCGGTGCCGGCGGCGCACTCGCCGGGGACAAGGGTCGAGGTGCGCGACCTGTTCTTTGCGACCCCTGCCCGGCTCAAATTCATGAAGACGCCGCGCAGCGAGCGCGACATGGCGCTCGACACGGTGCGGCGGCTGGCGATGGCCTATCCCGGCATCGCCTTCACCGTGCTCGGCGACGACGAGCGGCCGGCATTGCGGCTCGCCGCCGCCGACAGCCGCGAGGCGCGGCTCGCAGCGTTGCTCGGCCGCGAGTTCGGCGAAAACGCGCTGGCGATCGACGCCGTTCGCGACGGCTTCCGGCTGACCGGGCTGATCGGCCTGCCGACCCTCAACCGCGCCTTGCCGCGCGACCAGTACCTTGTCGTCAACGGCCGCCCGGTGCGCGACCGCATGCTGGTCGGCGCGGTGCGCGGCGCCTATCAGGACGTCCTGGCGCGCGACCGGCACCCGATCGTCGCCTTGTTCCTCGACGGGCCGGCGGCCGAGATCGATGTCAACGTCCACCCGGCCAAAGCCGAGATCCGCTTTCGCGACGGAGCCTTGGTGCGCGGGCTGATCGTCGGGGCCTTGCGCCGCGCGCTCGACGCCGCCGGGCACCGCGCCTCGACGACCGTCGCGACCGCGGCGCTCGCCGCGTTTCGGCCCGGCAACGGCGCCGCCGCCGCGGCATGGGAGCCGCGCTTCGCCTTTCCGCCGGCCTCGCCGTCGCGCGAACTGGCCGCCGCCGGCGCCGCCTTCCTGGCGCCCGGTGTGCTCGCCGTCGCCGACCCGACGCCAATACCCGACGAAGACACGCCGCTCGGCACGGCGCGGGCGCAACTGCACGGCACCTATATCGTCGCCGAGACTGCCGAGGGCATCGTGCTGGTCGATCAGCACGCGGCGCATGAGCGGCTGGTCTACGAGCGGATGAAGGAGGGGCTCGCGGCCCGCGGCGTGGCGCGGCAGGCCCTGCTGCTGCCCGAGATCGTCGAACTCGACGCCGCGGCGGCGGCGCGGCTGGCAGCGCGCACCGACGAGTTGGCCGAATTCGGGCTGGTGCTCGAAGGCTTCGGCAGCGGCGCGGTGATCGTGCGCGAGGTGCCGGCGATGCTGGCCGGGCTCGACGTCAAGGGAATGGTGCACGACCTTGCCGACGAACTGGCCGAATGGGGCGACGCGCTGGCCCTGAAGGAGCGCATCGAAAACGTCTGCGGCACCCTCGCCTGCCATTCCAGCGTCCGCGCCGGCAACCGCCTGTCGCCGGCTGAGATGAACGCGCTATTGCGCCAGATGGAGGCGACCCCGAACAGCGGCCAATGCAACCACGGCCGACCCACCTACGTGAAACTGGCCCTCGCCGACATCGAACGCCTGTTCGGCCGCCGCTGACCTGACGCCAGCTTTGGCCTTTGGAAGACCGGTCGGTTGATGTAAAGGCCGGTTACATGCAAGCCCCTTATTTCCGCGGTGTTGGCCCATTGGGTGCCGCATCGGTCGGATTTTGCGAGCTCAGCGCCGCCTACCCTTCCCTACTCGCTGCGGACCACGCTCGGTACGTGCTGCCTTGCCGGTGCCTTCACCTCGTCGCGCCGACTTTCTGCCGAGGAGCGGTAAGCCGCAGCAAACGCTTTCATCGGAAGCTTCAACGGCCGGCGGCGCGACGAACTGTTGAACGAGGCCGTGTTCAGCTCGCTCGCTCGCTCATACCTGCGCCGCCTTGGCGAGGTGGTAGATCAACACAGTGCGGTCGCACAGCAGCCTCGGCAATCTGACACCACTGGAATACGCCAACGCAGCAGTCCCGGCATCGCAAACGGGGCGGGTCGCCGCGCGCGATCGGCGGCTACGCGCCCCGCCCCATTGCGACGTCGAGCCTGCAAGTTCAATTGCGCTCCGGCTCTACCTCTGCCCGGATGAGCACAAGGGTTCAGGTCAAAATCGAAAAGTGGCGGAGAAGATAGGTCGGTAAATGCGGAAATTGAAGTCGGTGCGGGGTGCACCGTAGTCAAAATTGAGACTACGAATGCCATCGCGCTGAGCCGACCATCGCGGGGCGGCGGAGCACGGGGAGGCGCGCCGGAAATGGACCGTCGCTGACAGTCCCGCTGCCCTGCAGAAATGCCGCTTCAGACTCGATGCGCGGGTTTTGCCTCACTTTATTGCGTCAAGCGCAGAAAGTTCGTTCAATCGGCAGGCCTTGAAGATTTGGCGGCGGCGCGTTGGAGCGTCGGTGGAAGGAAAGCTATGAGCTTTAGAGACCACGACCGGCGCACTTTCATCATCGACGCTGCCACGGCGTACACGGCCCGGAAGATTTCGAAACGTGAATTCCTCCGCCGCGCGGGTCTTGCGGGCATCGGCTTTTCGTCGTTCGGGCTCGCCATGTTGGGCGGGCATAGGCGCGGCCCCTGTAGCTTCGGTCTTGCGCCAGCAGCGGCCGCGGCGGAACTGCCGGACAATCAGGCCAAGTGGCTGAAGGAGATCGGCAGCAAATATCGTGGCACGACTATTCGTTTCACCTCGGAGGCAACGCCGCCGACGATCGTCCTCAACCAGATCAAGCAGGAATTCACCGACCCGACCGGCATCGCGGTCGAAATCGACATCGTGCCGCTCGAGCAAGTGCTGGCCCAGGCCATGCAAGACGTACAAGGCCAGCTCGGCAGTCACGATCTCTATTATCTCGATCAGTCATGGGTCGCCGCCTTTGGGCGCGATTGCATCGATCCGGTCCAGCTTTACAAAGACAAGCCCGATCTGGCGATGCCGGATTTCGACTTAGACGACTTTAGCCGTCCCTTGGTTAAGGGTACGTCGCTGGTCGATGGCAAATGGATCGGCATACCGTTCGACATCCCGATCTTTATGCTGATGTATCGCAAGGACCTGTTGGACAAGCACCAGGTCGCGGTGCCGACGACCTATGCGGCATTCGCCAGTGCCGCGCAGGCGATCACCGAAGCCGAGCGGAGCAACGGGATTTTTGGCGCCGCGCTGCAGGCGAAATCCGGCCATTACGCGCTGGAATGCGACTGGAGCCAGGCGGTGTGGGGCCATGGCGGCTCGATTTTCCGCAGCGACCGGCACTTCGCCGGCAATGATGAACCGGGCGTCGCCGGTCTGAAATGGTATCAGGAGCTGGTGAAATCTGCGCCGCCGGACGCAACCGCGTCGACCTGGGATGGGCAGTTCAAGATGATGCTATCGGGCCAGGTGGCGCTGGTGCACGGGTGGAGCGAGCACTTTCCCGGCCTCGACGCTGACGATTCCAAGGTGCGCGGTCTTTGGGAACCGGTAAAGCCCTTGACCCCGACAGCGCTGCGCTCGCCGAAAGATTGCGGATTTGACGAAAAACCGAATGCCGCGCATCAGGGCGGCTCGATCATCGCGCTGTCCAAGCACTCGAAAAACCGCGAGGCCGCCTGGATCTTCCTGCAGTGGAGCACCTCCAAAACGATCATGACGCGCTGCACCCTGTCGGGCGGCTTCGCGCCGACGCGCAACTCCTGCTTCGCAGACCCGGCGATCACCGCCAAGGCCAAGGTGATGGCGGGCACGACGCGTCATCTCGATGTGGTGAAGTGGACCATCAACAACGCCGTCGCGACGGAGCCGCATTTTCCGCCGTGGATCGGCTACGCCAACAACGAGCTGCCGACCGAGATCGGCAAGCTGCTCACCGGCCGCGATTACGACGGTGATGCGAAAAAATGCATGGACGCGGTCGCGACGATGATCGACGCCAAAACCAAGGCTGCCGGCCTGCTTTAGCAACCTCCGTCGTGGCCGGCCCGCCGCACCGAGCGGCCGTTTCGCGCCGTTAGCGCTTTGAGTGTGCCGGCTTGGTACGGGAAGCGCGCACGGCCTGCTCACGCTCCCGGCCTTCCATTACGTCGTATTCTTCACGTGGCGACATTCGGCGCCGGACGGTACCGCTCTACGGCCCTGGCGCGCGCCTTTGCCGCCTGGTCGTCGCGGTTCCGCGGTGGCGCGGTGGTCACGAGAGCGTCGAGCAATTCCCGCGCCGTCCTCGCGACCTCTTCAACCGCGCGATCGAAAACGGCCTGATTCACCTTCGAAGGTCGAGTAGAGCCGCTCAGTTTACGAACAAATTGCAGCGCAGATGCTCGGATTTCGTCATCCGTCGCTGGTGGCTTGAAGTTGTGCAACGTCTTGATATTGCGGCACATCGCGATCCTCGCTGACAAATACTTTGCCGTGTGACGTTCAGTTTCCGCACATAGCCATAGCGTCGGCCGAAACCGATCCCGCTGACGAGTGAGAGCAACGACGAGAGTCCCTGTCCGGGTGGCATTTTACCGGCTCGGCGCTGGACGGAGAACGGCCGATGGAGGGTAGCTTGCGACTTGGAGCAGGTCGCCATCCCTTGCTGCAGTGCGCTCGGTTTGCTCGATGGCTCGCAGCCCCGAATGCGAGAAAGCGAGCAGCCACGTCAGTTGGTTGGTTGGAAGCAACGCGCCGACAGCGGCCAGCGGCGGTGCGCTCGGCTCCGCAGGGCCAACGGTTGCAGCGATGGCCGTGCTCTTGGTTGGGAAAGCTAGCTCGCCGCCCGTACTTCGGGTTCGAGAGTCGCGATAGCGCGCCCCCGTGTCTCCGGGAGCAGCAGGAGCATGACGATCATCAGCACATGCGCCAGTGTCGAAAACACGGCGATCGCCGTGCCGAGCGGCATGACCGCCGTCGCAAAGCCGATCGCGGTCATGAACACCGAGCCGATTGCCCGGCCGGCATTGTAGCAGAAACCCTGGCCGGTCCCGCGGATGTCGGTCGGATAGAGCTCCGTCATATAGGGCCCCATCGGCGCGAACTTCATCAGGATCGAGGCGTTGAGCGGTATCCCGAGGAGCAGGAGACCGGTGTCCCCGACCGGCACGTACAGATACACGAACACCATGACGATCGTCGCAACGGCCGAGATCAGGAACGTCCATTTGCGGCCGATCGCATCGGCCAGGTAGGCGCCGATCAGGAAGCCGAGCAGCGCACCGCACGCCTGAACCGCAACAAAGAGCCCGGTGCCGGTCGCGGATAAATGGCGCACCGTGCGCAGATAGGTCGGCATCCAGAAGTTGATCGCCCAGACGCCGCCCTGCGCGCCCATCACCATCAACGACACTCTTATCGTCAGCGACAGATACCGGCCGCGAAAAGCCGAGAGCAGGTGGGCGATGCCCGGCGAGGTGCGGCTGTCGACCCGCCCCTGGAACGCCTCCGACTCCGGGATGCTGCGGCGGATCCACAGCACCAGCAGGGCAGGCAAAATGCCCAACGCGAACAACGCCCGCCACGCAATCGCTTCGGGCAGGACCGCGTACAGCCCGGCGTAGGCGAGCGCCGCCAAACCCGGCCCGACCGCTGCACCGGTCTGCACGAAGCCGACGCCGCGGCCGCGATACTTGTCGCGGATGACCTCGCCCATGAGCACCGCGCCGGTGGCCCACTCGCCGCCAAACCCGAGCCCATGCAGGGCGCGCAAGATGAACAGCTGCTCGAAATTCTGGGCAAAGGCGCACAGAAAGGTGAAGACCGAATACCAGAGGATCGCGATCTGCAGCACGCGCACGCGGCCATAACGGTCCGCGAGCGCGCCGGCAAACCAGCCGCCGAACGACGAGGTCACGACGGTGACGGTGCCGATCGTGCCGGCGGCACCGGTCGACATGCCCCAAACCGCAATGACGGTGGGGACGACGTAGCTGTAAAGCTGCTGGTCGAAGCCGTCCAGGGTCCAGCCGCCCCAGCAGGCAAGCATCGTCCGCCGTTCGCGCGAGGTCAGATCGCGCAGCCATGCCAACATCGCGCTTCCCCCCTTGGCCGAGGCCGATCTGTTGATTTATCGGCTCTGTCTGTCGTCGGCGCACTGATCCTAATCGGCTTGCCAAGCCGCCGCACCCCTAATGCACTGCCAAGCAGGGGCGGCGGCATTCCGGCTCAACGATTCGGGCGCTGCTACCGCGCTGATTCCGTCCTTTGAGGGCCTTTGCTAGTACCGGAAGCCATTCTGGTTTCTGGGACGGGGCGGGACTGCAGCGCCGACGGCGCCGTGGAGCGCCGTCGGCCGTCGCTGGTTCGTCAGCCGCCCGCCGGCTTGGTCAGCGCCGACAGCACCTGATCGACACTGAAGCTCGACGGCTTCTGCCGCGGCGGGAAATCCTTGAAGGTCGAGACGAACTGCCCGACGAACGCCTGCGCCGGAACCAGCAGATACACCCGCCGCAATTCCCAGTCGAAATAGGTATTGGACGTGATATCCGCCCGCTCGTACGGATCGAGCCGCAGGTTGAACAATTTGGGCACGCGGCGGCAGACAAACGGCGCGGCCCAGACTTCGAATGTTCCCGCGACCTTCTGCTCGCAGAACACGATCTTCCAGTTCTCGTAGCGCATCGCGACGAGCTCGGCGTCGTCGTTGATATAGAAGAACTCCTTGCGCGCCGACTTTTCCTGCTGACCGGTCAAGAACGGCAGCTGGTTATAGCCGTCGAGATGCACCTTGAATGTCTTGCCGACGGCGTTGTAGCCGCTAAGCAGCTTGTTCTTGATATCGGGCTCGCCGGCCGCTGCGAGCAGCGTGGGGAACCAGTCGAGCGCGGCGAAAATCTCGTTTGTGACCTGTCCCGGCTTGATGTGGCCCGGCCAGCGGATCATCGCCGGAACGCGATAGCCGCCTTCCCAATTGGTGTTCTTCTCGCTGCGGAACGGTGTCATCGCGCCGTCCGGCCAAGTGTTCATGTGAGGGCCGTTATCGGTGCCGTAGACGACGATCGTATTGTCGGCGATGCCGAGGTCGTCGAGGACCTTGAGCAGCTTCCCGACATCGTCGTCATGCTCGAGCATGCCGTCGACGTATTCATTAAGGCCGCTGCGCCCACGGAACTCAGGCCGCACATGCGTATAGAGATGCATGCGGGTCGCGTTCCACCAGCAGAAGAACGGCTTGCCGGTTTGCGCCTGCCGCTTGATGAAATCGACCGCCGCGTCCGACGTCTCGTCGTCGATGGTCTCCATGCGCTTCTTGGTCAGCGGCCCAGTGTCTTCGACGGTCTGCTTGCCGATCTTGCCGAAGCGCGGGTCGACCGTCGCATCGTCGCGGTCTGTGGCCTTGCTTTTGATGACGCCGCGCGGGCCGAATTTCGCCTTGAATTCAGGGTTTTTCGGGTAGTCCTCGTGCTCCGGCTCCTCTTCGGCATTGAGGTGGTACAGGTTGCCGAAGAATTCGTCGAAACCGTGCGCCGTGGGCAGGAACTCGTTGCGGTCGCCGAGATGGTTCTTGCCGAACTGGCCGGTGGTGTAGCCGAGCGACTTCAGCGCCTCGGCAATGGTGATATCCTCCGCCTGCAGCCCGAGCGTCGCCGCCGGCAATCCGACCTTGGTCATACCGGTGCGCAGACCGGATTGGCCGGTAATGAACGACGCGCGGCCCGCGGTGCAGCTCTGCTCGGCGTAGTAATCGGTGAACATCAAACCTTCGCGGGCGACGCGGTCGATGTTGGGGGTCTTGTATCCCATCAGGCCCATCGTATAGGCGCTGACATTGGCGACGCCGATGTCGTCGCCCCAGATCACCAGGATATTCGGTTTCTGGCCGCCTCCCGTCGGTGTTGCAGGCGCCGACTGCTGCGCCTGCGCCATCTGCACCGGCGCACCCGACCCGAGTGCGGCCGCGGCCGCCAAGCCGGTGGTGCCCAGCAGCAGGTTGCGGCGGTTCAATCTGGTATCGTCGCTCATCACGCTCTCCTTTTGCGAATGACACAACGGAAGCCGACATGGCTGGTCGAGGTGTCGACCGGCTCGGCGTGGCGCGCCGCCGGGCGGTAGCGGCGGCAGTAATTCGGTGCGCACAGATGCGAGCCGCCCTTCAGCACCTTGCGGGGAATGCGGATTTCCGGCTGGCACGGGTCATAGCTGGCCTCCTCGCGCCCACCGCGCGGGTTTTGCGGGATGCAGCACGACTTTGCCGGATCGCTCTGGTGGCGCGGCTCGTACCAATCGGCCGTCCATTCCCAGACATTGCCGATCATGTCGTGCAGGCCGTAGCCGTTCGGTGGAAAGGCGCCCACTGGCGAGGTCCGCTCGTACCCGTCGCTCGTCAAATTCTCCCGCGGGAAGACGCCCTGCCAGGTGTTCGCCATGTGCCGCCCGCCTGGTGTCAGTTCGTCGCCCCAGGCAAATTCGGCGCCCTCGAACCCGCCGCGTGCCGCGAACTCCCATTCCGCTTCGGTCGGCAATTCCTTGCCGGCCCAATTTGCGTAAGCCTCGGCGTCGCGGTAGGCGACGTGCACGACGGGATGGTCGTGCAAGCCGGCAATCGAGCTGCGCGGCCCGTACGGCCGCCGCCAGTTGGCGCCGAACTTGAACTGCCACCATTGGCCCCAGTCGTGCAGATCGACGGGGTGCTTTGGCGGGGTGAAGACCAGCGAGCCGGCCCGCAGCATGTGCGGCAGCGCGCCGGGATAATCCTTCGGATCCGGTTTCAACTCGGCGAAGGTGACGTAACCGGTGGCGTTGACGAATTGGCGGAACTCGCGGTTCGTCACCGGCGTGCGGTCGATCCAGAAGCCGTCTACGGCAACATCATGCGCCGGCGCTTCCTCAGGATAATGCCGGTCCGATCCCATCCGGAACGTCGCGCCGGGGATCCAGACCATCGAAGCGGCGGGTGACCGGGTCGGTTTGGTGAAGGCTGGTTCTGGGAAGGTCTGCGACATCGAATGCCCGTTCAGAAATCAGCGGTTCAGAAATCAGCGGTCAGGCGGCTGCCCAGAATGACCGCGGTGCGCTGCCGCGGACGGGCGGAACTGGCGAACTGGGCGTCAAAGGTCAGGTGCAGCGCCGGGGTAAGCGCGAAATTGTAGAAGGCCTCGCCGCCGGACTCGCCGCGCAGCCGCAGTCCGCGCAGCAGCCCCGCGTCGCTGATATCGAGGTGATAGAAGCCGGTGCCCCAGCGATCGTCGCTGCGGCCGGCAAAGGGGCCTTTTCCGCCGATCCCGGCGGCAACATTCCATTTGATCGGATTGGGATCGCCGTCCGACACCCCGAACCGCAGGAACGGTCCCCAGCCGCTGTTGCTGTCGCCCTGGATATACTGGTGAGCGTTGTAATAAAGCGCCCAGCTATCCTTGGTGGCCCTCGGGACCGGCCGATTGAGGATCAGGTCGGCGATGAACACACGCGGGTTCCGCGCGATGTCGAGGCGGGTCTTGTCGATGCCGTAGAGTACGCCCAGCACCTGGCCGCCGGGTTCGCCGCCCAGCTTGTGCTTGAACGTCCATTCGGTGGCAAAGGTGGTTCCATTGCCGTGCCCGAACGGATTGAGCATCGCACTCTCTTCACTGTTGAGGACCGTCATTGTGCCGATGACGTCCGGCGACGGGATGACAATCGCCGCGCCGCCAAGGGCCACGGTCGGAACGGTCGCGACCTCAACCGGCGCAAACAGGAAGGCCGGGTTCAGAAAGGTCGTGTTGCTGCGCAAATTGCCGGCGATCGGGTTGTTGTCGCCTTCCAACGTATTGAGCAGCCCTCCGGAAACCCCGAACTGCGGGCTGAGGAACTGGGTGAAGGTCAGTTCGGTCAGTCCGAGGACGCTCTTGTTGGCATTGCCCGGCGAAGCCGGAAACACCGCATCGACATTGACCGGCGATATGGTGCCGGCGCGTGACACCGCCGACTCACCGGTGCGGTGCTCGAGGCGCGACTTGAAGCTGCCGCCCGCCCACCATCCGGCTTTGCCGGTGTCGAGGCCGAGGACAAGATCGCCGGACAAGGTGCTGCCGAGGTCCGTGCCGGTCCGGGGTATGCCGCCGTCGGCGACGCCCTGGAACGTGTAAGTCGTGCCGTAGTCAAGGGTGACACCCTTCGCGGCCCAGGCGTCGCGCACCCCGTCCCAATTTCCGGTCAGCTTCGGGCGGGTCAGAAATTCGCCGCCAAGGCTGGCCGCGGGCTGCTCCTGCGCTGCCGCGGCAAGTATCGGGGCGACCGCAATGGCTCCACCCAGGACAGCCCGGCTCGCCCATCGCCGCGGCGACGATCTCGCCCGCCGCGGTCGCGCAGGCACGCCCATGGCCGCGGCTGCGCGATGACAGCAACCGTGGTAGTGCCGCTCGTGACGCCGAGATGGCGTATCGACGTATCCGCCGACTGTGTTCCGTGACCGACGGCTGATCGATCTGCGGATACGAGCGGCGACAGCTCCGCTGAAAACTAAGCTAAATGGAAGTGATAAGCCGAGCGTCATATCGCCAACCGTTTCGCGCCGACCGGCTGGTTGGGCCGGTTAAGCGAGGCGATCTTGTTCGCGACCTAAACCAGGGGGCTATGCAATTTCGGCGAAAATCCTGACGGAGATCTGGAGACAGTTGCAGCCAACGCGTGCGCCCCAGTGCCGGACAGCGCCATCGCTACTGTGGACTTCGGTTAGCGGCGCCGCTTCAGAATGCTGCAAATCCGCGCCAGTGACGGTGAGTTTTGCCGAAACTGGATAGTCAGCTTATGGGCCGCAACAAGAGAATGACGCTGCGCTCGCGGACGAACGACACAAACGCTGCCTGCCGGGGAGGCACGGATGCGCATGCCCTGCACGCCCGGTTCTGCCAGAGCGACTTCCGGTCACTGCGGGTTGCGGCGCGCCTCGGCGCGATCCGATGAGATTGCTGCATTATTCGCGTTAGAGGAGGTCGGGACCCGATGCTCCTTCACCGACCGGCAAGAGATTTACGCCGAGCACGACATTGCGGATAGCTGGTACCGCGTGGTCTCGGGCGCCGTTCGGACTTGCAAGCTGCTGATCGATGGCCGCCGCCATATCGCTCAGTTCCGCTTTCCGGGAGATCATTTCGGTCTGCCCGCCCCCGATATCCGCGGCCTGTCGGCGGAAGCAATCGGCGACGTGGTCCTCACGCGCTACCCGCGACGGCAAACCGACCGCCTCATTGTCGAGGACCCTCGGGTGGCGCATCTGTTGTACAATCGCACGCTGCTCGACTTCGCGGATGTGCAAAGCGAACATTGCTCCTCGGGCGCCTGCTCGCCGCGGAGCGGGTCGCAAGCTTTCTGATCGAAATATCGGAGCGTCAGGATACGTACCGGGTCATTGATGTAGCAATGTCGCGTAGCGACATTGCCGACTATCTCGGGATGACGATTGAAACCCTATGTCGGCAGCTTTCCAAGCTCAAGCGGGCCGGCATCATCGCGAGCAACAACAAGGGCGATCGCATCGAACTGCGCGATCGCGAGACGCTCGAAGAACTCTGCGAGAGGCGTGGGCCCGGCGACCGCGTCATGTAGAAGGACCGAAGACGCCCTCACCATATCTTGTCGATGCCGCGGCAATTATCCCTTTAACAAAGGGGACACTATAGGTAGAATGGCCGGCAGAGACAGGGACGCCAGCCATGACCGTCAATTTGACCGATCCGATATTCAACGACGAAGACAAGGCTCGCGCCTACTTTGAAGAAATCCGTTGGCCGGATGGCGTCACCTGCCCGCATTGCGGAAACGCCAACTCAGCCCGCATCTATAATATTGCAGCGAACCCGAAAAAGAAAGTGCGTGCGGGTTTGCGCGAGTGCCAGGATTGCCACGGCCAGTTCACAGTTCGCACCGGCTCCGTGATGGAGTCGAGCCATGTTGCGCTTACAAAATGGGCGCTGGCATATCGGTTGATGGCGGCGAGCAAGAAAGGCATTTCCGCTCACCGGCTACACCGCACAATCGGCGTGACCTACAAAACAGCGTGGTTCATGGCCCATCGGATTCGCGAGGCGATGCGGCCGATCGACACCGAGGCGCTCGGCGGCGAAGGCAAGTTTGTCGAGGCAGACGAAACCTACGTTGGCGGGAAGGCGAAGAACCGCGCTCACGCAAAGACGCTTGCGCCGAAAGAAGCTGTTGTGTCCCTGGTCGAGCGCGGCGGCAAAGTCCGCTCGCAGCGCGTTACCGATGTCAACGTGACTACGCTGAGGCCGATCCTCGCAGACGCCATTGCGAAGGACACTCACTTCCGCACCGACAGCAGCCCGGTCTACACCGGCCTTGGCAAAAGCTTCGCGAGCCATACGACCGTCAACCATTCGATCAAGGAATATGTACGGGGCGACGCGCATACGAACACGGCTGAAGGTTACTTCTCGATCTTGAAGCGCGGGATTTACGGCACGTACCACCATGGCAGCGCTGAGCATCTGAAGCGCTACCTCGGCGAGTTCGATTTCAGATACAATGAGCGGATCGCTCTTGGCGTCAACGACACGGAGCGCACCCGTCGCGCGATCAAGGGCGGCGAGGGCAAGCGCCTGACCTATCGACCTGCTGGTGGAGCGTAATCGCCAGTTACGAGCGATTCGCCGTCTGCGGCAGCTTATCGATCTTTTGGACGATCCTTAGAGTCTGACTCGAAAAGGTTGATGTTTGTCATGCGGCGGCAAGGCGGCGGGACAGGAGTCGAAGATTGGCGATAAGGAGCCAAGCGGTGGCGCTGGCGGTAGTCGCTTCGAAGTCCTTGGCAAGGCGCCGGCTGCGGCCGAGCCAGGCGAAGCTGCGTTCGACCACCCAGCGTCGCGGCAGGAGTTGAAAGCCTTTGACGCCGGGTGGGCGCTCGACGATCTGGAGGGTCTAGGGTCCGCAATCGGCGACAGCCTGCTGCAATTGCGGCCCGCGATAGACGCGGTCGGCAAAAACGTGCGCCAGATCGGGAAAGGTTTGTCGCAACGCGTGCAACAGCGGCACGGCCCCGTGCGGGTCTTGAATGTCGGCTTGGTGGACTTGGGCGGCGAGCACAAAGCCTTGCGTGTCGGTGACGATATGGCGCTTGCGCCCCTTGATGCGCTTGCCGGCGTCGATGC
>JADMIO010607279.1_pt1 | contig 14851 bp, 10 predicted proteins | sample 8958161 | NCBI WGS metagenome assembly JADMIO01 (sample SAMN16585339, study PRJNA669376) | soil metagenome | isolation source: Crop rotation soil | place: USA: Cullars Rotation, Alabama | collected 2011 | reverse complement strand
GAATTTTTGAATTCAACATTGGCGCGCCTCGATTTATTGGAGTCAGGCCCCGGCCTTACCTCAATGATTGCCGACCGACGGCGTTCCGGCCGTGATGATCGTGCCAAGAGGACCCTGACTCTCCTGACCCTTATTTTTGTGCCAGCCGCGCAAGAGAAGAATGATTCCTACCGCGATGGCCGTGCCGACCACGACCGCGGTAATGATCCATTTCGATTCTCCAGGCGCCTTGGTCGACCCTTCTGAACCAGCCGGTGGAGCAGCGGGTTTCGCGCCGAGTGGAACCGCTGAGGGAGTGGAACTCCCGGCCACACCTGGGAGTTCGGTTGCAGCTTTGGCGACCTTCGTTTCAGGTAGAACCGCCGATTCCAGAATCGGATCATTCGTTCCACCAGGAATGACTTCGGCAGCCTCGGCCGGCTGACGTGTTTCGCCGGATGCGCCGTCATCGTGTTGAGATGAGGCAGGCTGTACGCTCGGCGCCACTGCGTTTTGCGCCATGAGGGGTGAGACGGTTAGAGCGATAGCCAGAATCCATGACGTCAGCCCGGGCAACGTTCGACCTGTCCATTTCATTCTCGAATCTCTCCTATGCGTCTGCCGCATGCTTGGCCTTGCACACAATGTTCCTTTTGTTAAATGTCGGGCCCACCCCCCACATCCGTTCGCACAATTCCTTATGCGCCGCGCCGGGTTGGGCGGAGAATACCTGCAAAATCCACACACGCTTTTCGCAACGCAACTCTGTCCACGGGAGGATTGGGATGAGAAAACGACATTCGAGTTGTTTAGCAGTCCTGTTCGGATTGCTCGGAGCGGTCTCAGGGTTCGCTCAAAACGCATCACTTGTGGGGACGGTCCGCGATGCTCAGCAGGCCGTGATCCCAGGCGCGTCGGTCAGTTTGACGAACATCGATACGGGCGTCGAGTTGAACACCAAGAGCGACGAAATGGGTTCCTACGAATTTTCCACCGTGCGACCCGGCAATTACGCCGTCAAGGTGGAACAGCCGGGCTTCCGTAGTTTCACGGTGCAACCGCTGGTGCTGGCGTTGAACCAGCGCGCCCGCGTCGACGCGACACTGCAGGTGGGCGCCGTGGCGGCCGAGGTCAGCGTCGAGGCGGTTCTCGCTTCTGCTGTCCAGACGGAATCTTCGGCGTTGGGTGATGTCGTTCAGGGCAAGAGGATCACCGAGGTCCCGCTCAACGGACGATTCTTTCTCGATGTCGCGCTTCTCACAGCCGGAACGGTCGTTCCATCGACAAACAATCGCACATTTCTCGCGACTCCGAGCGGTATCGGAATCTCAGGGATCAACGCGTCAGGCACGCGCGAAGATTCGACGAACTACCTGTTCGACGGCATAAATCTGAGCGATATGGTGCAGAACCAGATCACCTTTCAACCCAACGTTGACAGCATTCAGGAATTCAAAGTTCAGACCAACGCGTTCAGCGCGGAATATGGACGCAACGCCGGCATCATCATCAACGCGATTTCGAAGCAGGGCTCGAATTCCTTTCACGGCTCGGCATGGGAATTCGTGCGTAACGAGAAACTCGATGCCAAGAACTTCTTCGACCGCGCCGATCTGCCGATTCCGGCATTCAAGCGGAACGTTTTCGGGTATTCGATCGGCGGACCCATCGCTCACAACCGGACGTTTTTCTTTCACAGCTATGAAGGACGCCAGGGACGTGAAGTCGCAACATTGAATGCCCAGGTCCCGACGGACGCCGAACGGGCCACGGTGACGGATCCCGTCATTCAAAAACTGCTGGCGCTGGTTCCCAAGGCGAACTCCGGAAACCGGTTCTTCGGGACCGCGCCGCGCAAACGCGAGCTGAATCAATTTACGGGGCGCATCGATCACAACATATCGTCACACGATGTGATCTTCGGCACGTTCATCTCGAATCGCGATCAACGCACCGAGCCCACGCTGCAGCTGAACAATCTGCCGGGATTCGGCGACTTCCGTCCGGCGCATCGTTACTTTCTTTCACTCGGCGCGACTCACATCTTCAATCCTGCCGTTACGAATGAAATGCGCGCGGGCGCGAACCGCGTTCACATCGAGTTCGCCCCCGACATCGAAGGGAAATACAATCCCGCCGATTTTGGACTGAACACCGGCTCGCCGTACCTGCCGAACTTCAACGTTTCCGGCGTGATGAGATTCGGCGGAATCGACGGCTTCCCGCAGGGCCGCGGCGATACCGCCATGCAGTTCAACGACACGCTGTCCTGGATCCACGGCAGGCATTCCGTTAAGTTCGGCGGCGAGATCCGCCGTTTCCGCAACAACAACTTCAATCGATCTACCGGCGGAGTCATTACGTTTCCGACACTGGCTGCGTTTCTCTCGGGCACGCCCTCGAGCGCGATCCAGACCAGACTTCCAGTGACCAACAGTCTCCGGGTCAGCGCCGTCGGTTTCTTTGTTCAGGACGATTTCAAAATGACCAGCCGCTTGACGTGGAACCTCGGCCTGCGTTGGGAATACAACGGAGTTCCCAACGAGGTCTACAACCGGTTGGCCAACTTCGACGCGACGCAGAACAAGCTGGTCATCGTCGGAAAAGACATCGATCGTCCTTATGCCCGGCAGTTGACGAACTTCGGTCCCCGCATCGGATTCGCGTTCGATCCATCGGGCAAAGGAAAGATGGCTATTCGCGCCGGCGTCGGCGTTTACTACGACCAGCCTGTGACGAATCTGGTGGGAAATCTCTCGGCTAATCCGCCGTTCTCCTCCGCCGTCAACTTCACGAGCGGCGTCGTCCTGGCCACGCCTTACAGCCAGCCCGGCGGCGGTCCGGCGGCGATTGCGGCGCAAGCGGTAGACCCGAATTTCAAGAACGGCCGGCTCCTTTCCTACAATCTCAATATTCAGAAAGATGTTGCCGGCATGACGGTGCAGATTGCCTACGTTGGTTCGGAAGGACGCCATCTCCGTCTCAACGGAGACTTCAACCAGGGGATCAGCGGCGTGCGGCCGATCTCGGGCTTCTCGAGCGTCAACATGAACATCTCGGCGTCGAATTCGAATTACAACGGAATGTGGTTGAGCGTCGATCGCCGGTTGGCGAAGGGCCTGACGTTCTCGGGGTCGTACACGTTCTCGAAATCGATCGACAATAATTCCGTCGGTAGTTCCAATCCGGAGGTGCAGGACTTCCGGAATCTGAGCCTGGAGAGGGCGCGTTCGGACTTCGATACGCGTCACCGGTTCGTCATGAGCGGCATCTACCAACTGCCGTTCAAGGCCCAAGGAGCGTTGGGCCGACTGGCGGACGGCTGGAGCCTGGCGCCGATCATCAATCTCCAGAGCGGAAATCCGTTCAGCCCGATCGTTCCGCTGATGTCGGACGGCAGCGGAAGTTTGCTTGCGTTCGACCGGCCGGATCTGGTGCCGGGTCAGACCATCCGGCTCGATAATCCAACGCCGGAAGTGTTCTTCAACAAGAACGCTTTCGTGCGGCATCCGCGCGGCTTCGGTAACGCGGGGCGGAACATCATCGAGGGACCCGGATTCGAGGATATCGACTTGTCACTCGGCAAGGCGACGCGAATCAAGGAGAACGTGAATATCCAGTTCCGTGCCGAGGCGTTCAATGTTTTGAATCATCCGAACTTCGCGCAGCCGACTCGGACCGTCACATCCGGGGACTTCGGCCGCATCACCGCCACACGCACGGCGCGCGGGGACCTGGGGTCGTCCAGGCAGATTCAGCTTGGGTTGAAATTGGTCTTTTAATGATATAGCTCAGGAGAAACGACGATGCGCTCCTTATCCGTAGTTCTCGTCGCTGCTTTACTGCTGTCCTTTGCACAATCCAGCAACCTCGAAATCTACTGGATCGATGTCGAAGGCGGCGCAGCAACGCTGGTGGTTTCCCCATCCGGCGAATCGATGCTCATCGATACCGGCTTCGAGAACGACGACCGCGACGCCAAACGGATATTTGCCGCGGCTCAGGAAGCCGGGCTGAAGAAAATCGATTACCTCGTCATCAGCCACTATCACGCCGATCACGTCGGCGGCCTCGCGGCGCTGTCGAAGATGATCCCGATCGATAAGTTTTTCGGGCGCGGCGACGAGATCGAGGCTGCGAATCAGAAGTGGCTCGAGACCTTCAAGACCGCGTCCGCCGGCAAACGCACGATCGTGAAGCCCGGCGACCGCATTCCCATCAGCGGCCTCGAGGCGCTCGTCGTTTCGTCCGATGGAAAGTTACTCAGCAAACCGCTCAGCGGCGGCGGACCGAATCCGCTCTGCGCCACGGCGGAACAGAAGGCGGCGGCCGGACCCGAGAACCAGAACATGGTCGGGACGATGTTGACCTTCGGCAAATTCAAGATGCTGGCGTTGATCGATCTCGACTGGGAAAAAGAGATGGAGCTCGCCTGTCCGGTCAACAAACTCGGCACCGTGACGTTATATCAATCGGGCCGTCACGGCTCGTTCGACGGGGCCGGCGCGCCCGCGCTGCTCGGCGCGATTCGGCCCCAGGTTGCCGTGATCAATAACGGTCCGCGCAAAGGTCTTGGACAGGTTGATAACGCGGTCCAGCCGCTGAAGCAACCCGGCGTCACACCTGCGCCATACGAGAAAAACGGCTACGCCCGACTCATTACATTGCCGGGGATGCAGGACGTCTGGCAGATCCACCTGTCATTGTTGGATCAGGATCCCAAACACAATGCGCCGGAAGACCTGATCGCGAACTTCGAGGAGACGGCGGACTGCAAAGGCCATTGGATCAAAGCATCCGTCGAACCCAGCGGCCGGTTCACGATTACCAACGGGCGGAACGGATTCAGCAAGACCTACACAGCGCGGTGAATTCCGATGTGGTGTGCGATATTCCCCTCCTCGAGAGGAGGGGAATATGCTTCGCCTTTTCTCTACTCATACCTCAGCGCGACCAGCGGATCGACGCGCGTAGCCCGCCGCGCCGGCAGGTAACACGCAAGAACCGCAACGAGTCCGAATACAACAGGAACGGCCGCAAACGTCGTCAGGTCGCGCGCGGTAACACCGAAGAGCATCGTTTCGAGATACCGGCTCATCAACAGCGCTCCGGAAAGTCCGAGAACCAGGCCGATCGCCGCCAACGCGGCCGCGCGTTTCAACACAAGCGCCAGCACTTCGCTGCGACGGGCGCCGAGCGCGATACGTATTCCGATTTCGCGAGTGCGCTCCGTGACACCATACGACATGACGCCGTAGATACCAATCGCCCCCAGGGCCAGCGCGACGGCCGCGAAGATTCCCAGCAGGACGGTATAGAAACGCGGCCGCGCCACGGTGTTCGAAGTCGAGATGCGTTGTTCCATGGTGGCGACGTCATACAGCGCGAGCTGCGGATCCATCTCGTGAACAACCTTGCGAATCGCCGCGCTCAGCGCCTCGGGATCGCCGTCCGTGCGGACAACGTGATACATCCTGGCAAAATTGAACGGAACGCCCTTGTATTGCCGCGTGCTCATGTAGACTTCGGGCCGCGGTTCCGCGTCGAGTCCGGCATGGCGGATATCGTCGACCACGCCGACAATCTGCCACGCACCTTCCCCGATAATCGATTTTCCAAGAGCACTCTCGTTCTGAAAAAAGCGGCGCGCGAACGTTTTGTTCACTAGAAGCGCGCCGGGTTGGCCGGCGGTATCGCTCTGGTCGAACCCGCGGCCTTCGAGCATCCGGATGCCGAGCGCAGGCACATAGTCCGGACTGACGATGTGCTCGACGACGTTGGGTCTGTCCGGAAGATTCATAACCGTCAGGAACTGTGTTCCATTTCCGGCGATCGGCAGGTCATTCCAGGTTGCCGCCCCCGCGAACTTCACTCCGGGCAGCCTCTGAATTCGGTCGACCAGCTCATGCTGAAACGGCAGAGGGTCGGCATGGCGGACGAGGGGCAAAGGTATCAGAAACGTGAGGACGTTCTTCGCGTTGTACCCGGGATCGACGTGGACAAGCGTTATGAAACTGCGGATCAGCAACCCTGCGCCGGCGAGCAGTATCGTCGCCAACGCCAGCTCGGCGATCACGAGCACGCTTCGTGATCGATAGCGTCCACGCAGACCCCCACCCGAAGCCGCGGCCCTGCTTTCGCGAATGACCTCGATTTCGCTCGTGCGCGCAGTGCGGAAAGCAGGGCCGAGGCCGAAAACAACACTCGTCAATAAAGACACCCCGGCGGTGAATGCAAACACGGTCGGATCGATTGCGATTTCCTCGAGTCGCGGAATATTCGCCGCTCCCAGGCGCTTGACAAGATCAAGCGCGCCAAACGCAAGCCCGGTCCCGGCAAGGCCGCCCAGGAGTGACAGGATCGCGCTTTCGGTCAGAACCTGGCGGATCAGCCGGCCGCGGCCCGCGCCAAGCGCAGAGCGGATCGCGATCTCGCGCTGCGTCGCGGCCGTTCGCGCAAGCATGAGGTTGGCGACATTCGCGCACGCGATCAGGAGCACGAATCCGACTGCAATCATGAGCAGGCGAAGAGCGGGTCTGACGGGAGCGACAAGTTCGTCTTCCACGAACGCGAGCTCGATCCGCGGCCGGTCCGGCGGTATCCGGGGCTTATCGATCTGCTGCAGAATCGAGGTGATGTCCGCAGCCGCGTCCTGCAGCGAGACGCCGTCCTTCAGCCGCGCGATGACCTGATGACTGCTGCTTCGGTTGTCGATGTTGTCCAGACTTGCGCCTACCGGCGAGAGCGGAATCCAGAAGTCGGCCCGCCGGTCGGGATGAAACTGCTGGCGAGGCGATGATGCCTCCGGGGGAAGCTCAAATCCCGCTTGCATGATCCCGACCACTGTATATCCGTTGCCGTCGAGTATCAGTACCTGGCCAAGAACGTTCGCGTTCCCTCCGAAGTATTCCCGCCACGACGGGTAACTGAGAACGACGACCCGGTTGAAGCCCACGGCTTCTTCAGCCGGATCGAACAGCCGCCCCAGCACCGCCTGCGCTCCTAACATTGGAAACATGGACGGCGACGCCTTTGCCCCGACGAGACGAATCGCCGCATCGCGTCCGCTCCACGTCATGGCGACCGACTCATAGGCGGCCAGTTTGGCCAGCGTTTGTGTGCGCTGCGCCAGCGCCGGATAGTATCTGTAGCTCGGCATCACCGGATCGCGCACGGGCCCGCCGAATTCCGGCAGCCGGTTGTTGTAGACACGAACGAGACGGTGGGAACCTTTGTACGGAAGGGGACGCAGAAGCACGCCGTTCACGACACTGAATACCGTGGTGTTGGCGCCGATGCCCAGCGCCAGCGTCAGGACGATGACGAGCGTGAAGCCGGGCCGCTTCATCAAACCGCGAATCGCATGATGCGTGTCGCGGACCGCGTCGTCCAGCATTCGAATTCCGGCCTCGTTGCGCGACAGCTCTCGAATGAGCGTCTCATTGCCGACCATTCTTTTGGCGACGGCCTCCGCTTCCGCGAAATCCATGCCGCGATCGATGAGGTCGTTCCGGACCATCTCACGGTGCGTCTCGATCTGCTCGCGGAGATCGTTTTCAAGGCGTGGACGGCGGAACATGTTCAGCATGCGAATGCAAAAGGACCGGAGAAGATGCACGTTCAGCCTCCTATTCCGGCTTCTGCAGCAATCGAGACATGATCCCCGCCATCCGCCACCAGTTGTCCGTTTCCTTCGCCAGCTGACGCCGGCCGGCCTTCGTAATCTCGAAGAACTTCGCTTTTCGATTGTTTTCGGAGACGCTCCATTCCGATTTGATCCACCCCTGCTGCTCGAGACGGACGAGCGCCGGATAGATGGTTCCCTGATTCAGAAAGAGCGAGTCTTCGCTGATCTGCTCGATACGCCGGGCGATCCCCCATCCATGAAGCGGGCCGAGGGTGTCGAGCGACTGCAGGATCATGAGATCGAGAGTGCCTTGAAGGATATCGGCTTTTTTGGCGGCCATCGATGCTCCTGTTGATTATCAACGGAAGGATAGGTCCCCTTCCGTTGATTGTCAACAGGAGATCAGATCCAGCGGCGAAGCTTCACGAACGCGTGGAGCATTTCCTTGTACGTGAAGTTGGCGTTGCGGCCGCTGGGATTCGGCAGGACGAAGACGCGAGCGCCGTGGATGGTCACCGGCTGCGGACCGATCACGGAGACTGGTGGAGCGCCATCGAGAAGCGGCAGGATCGCCCGGTACACCGTGACACCGACAACCGCCACAACCTGCGGACGGTATCGCCGGATTTTCCGCTCCAGCACTTTCCAGCCTTCGATGTATTCCGCGGGCCGGAGATCGTCGATGCCGGGAGTCGGCCGTGCAATCAGGTTCGTGATGCCGAGTCCCCACTCCGGCAGACGGTCGTCGTGTTCATACGTCACCGGCTCCGGCGTCAGCCGCGAATCGGTCAACAGCTTCCAGAACCGGTTCGAATAGCCCGCAAAATGGTGGCCGGTGATGGCCGACCGTACGCCGGGATTGATGCCGACAAACAACACGCGCAAACCCGGGCGGATGCGATCCTTGAGTCGCAGTTCCGACCAATCTGACCTTATAATTTTGTGTTTGCTTGTCACTGAACAAACTTTCTTCGGCGTTGGGGGACCGGCCAAAATGCAATTCAAGAAGGCCGCCCGCGCAGCGCAAGCCCGATAGGGCGCAGCATCAAGCGAAGGCGGTGTACCGACAGTTGCTTGGCCGGTGGGCCCGACGCTAAAAATATGAACTGGCTGGTTAAAGAAGAACCGACGCACTACAACTTCGACGATCTCGTCCGCGACGGTAAAACCGCCTGGACCGGCGTACGCAATCCCCTCGCTCAAAAACATCTGCGATCGATGACGAAAGGCGACCGCATCTTCTTTTATCACACGGGAGATGAGAAGGCCGTGGTGGGGATCGCGAAGGCGGCCGGCACTCCGTATCCGGATCCGGCGGACAAGAGCGGAAAGTTGTATGCCGTCGATATCGCACCGGTGAAGAAACTGAAGTCGCCGGTGACGCTGGCTGCGGTCAAGGCAGATAAGGCATTCGCTTCATTTCCCCTGGTGCGGATCGCGCGGCTTTCGGTGATGCCGGTCACCGATGACGAATGGAAGCGAATCGAATCGATGGCGGGATAATCCGGCGCGGCTTTGTTTAAAAAGCGGTGTGAGCAACCCCCTCGCTCGCTTCGCTCGCGTCTCCCCCTCTCGAGGGTGTCAACATACTTGGGGTAGTAAGGCTACTGCAGGCAGAATTTCGAAATTGGACGAATCCTGCATCTCAAACCCGAAATCCGAAATTTTGAATTGGACGGCATCTCCGTCGCGAGGACAGTCCAATTTCCGGTTTCGGATTTCGGGTTTGAGATGCAGGATTCGTCCAATTTCGAAATTCTCCCGCCGATCGTGCTCGAGGGGAGATTTGCCATTCTCCCCCTCGTGAGGGGGAGAGCCGCCGAAGGCGGCAGGGGGTCGCTCACAATGACTTTTTATGCAAAGCCATCCGGCGCAAAAAAAATCACCTGAATCCGGCCGGTACGTCGCGACCGAAATCAGGTGATGCCTCTGAATCAGGCCGAACAGCGAGTGAGCGTTAACGCTTTGCCGTCAGGACGGACTCGATTCGTACTCCCTCGTTTTGTTTTGCGAGTTCGAGTTCGTGATGCGTCTTCGGCACTGCGCGGCCGATCGATGCGTCGGGCGACCAGACTTCCGACAGGAAGTACTCGTTGCCGTAGCGCGTGAAAACCAGTTTGGCCGTCGCCGGGGGCATGCGCGACGCTGTTACGATCGGATTGAACAACGCCACGACCGTGTCCTTCGAGTCTGTGCTCGCCACGCGGATGACCTGCCCGTTACTCATCGCGCCGATCTCATATGATCCTGCCGGCAATTTGTAATCGACGACGTAAAACGAGAATGGAATCTGCGCGGCGACTTTGGACTGCGCCATCCCGGAGGTGGCAATCAGTCCGACCACTAATGCTGCTGCAATCAGTTTCGTCATTTTCTCCCTCCTGTGTGAGAACTCGCGTGCGAAGGCGCATCTGCGAGGCCAAACAGAGCGCGTCCGGTTATGCTGTTGCATTTCCTGACGCACGCACCATTTCACCTGGCGGATGCGAGACATGGACGCAATCGAGATAGATAGCGATGCAAACGGAGTTGGATATTGCGGCGATGGTGAGAAGATGTATCCAATATGAGACACCGGGCTCTTTTCTTCGCTTTACTCCTTCTCGCGCCGCGCGCTCTATACGCGGCGGACGATCTGCCGGCGAAGATCAGCGATGCGGAATTCCGGCAATTGATGACGGATCTCTCCGAACCGAACGGCCGTTTTCAATTCGAAAACTTCCTGTCCAACGAGTACGCGCTGCAGTCCGTCATTCCGTCACTGATTGCCAGAACGAAGCCGGCGCGCGCCTACGTCGGTGTCGGTCCGGAGCAGAACTTCACGTACATTGCGGCGCTTCGCCCGAAGATCGCCTTCATCATCGACATCCGCCGCCAGAACCTGCTCGAGCATTTGATGTACAAGGCGATCTTTGAACTCTCGCGAGATCGAGCGGATTTCATCTCCCTTCTCTTTTCGCGGAAGCGGCCCCCCGGCCTGGGCGCCCACTCGACGGCCGACGAACTATTCAGGGCGTTTGCCAAAGTCGAGACCGAAGGAACGCCCGTCTTTCAACACAACCTGCAAAGGATCATGGACCATCTGATCAAAGATCGCGGGCTTCCGTTGAGCGATGAAGACCGAAGCAATCTGAGCTATGTCTACAGCACGTTTTTCAAAAACGGTCCGGCATTGGATTACACCGTCGGCGGCTTTTTCAGCTTCGACGCGCCGCCGACGTACGCGGACCTGATGAAAGCGGATGACGGTCAGGGTGCGATGCGCAGCTTTCTCGCCAGCGAGGACAACTTTCAGATCGTGAGGAAACTCGAGGTCAACAATCTGGTGATTCCCGTCGTCGGCGATTTCGCCGGGCCGAAGGCCGTTCGCGAAGTCGGCCGATATCTGGCGGCGCATCACGCGATCGTCACGGCGTTTTATCTGTCGAACGTCGAGCGGTACCTTTTCGATAACGTCGACACGTGGCGAAAGTTCTACGTCAACGTCGCTATCCTGCCGTACGACGCCAGCAGCTTCTTCATCCGGTCCGTGTTCGACGCCACCTACAATTCGGCCAGCAAGATCTCGGGAATCGAAGACATCATGAACGCGTTCAGCGAGGGACGCATCCGCACGTATGCGGATGTGATCGAGATGTCGAACTGATACCTTCTGTCCCCCGTGTTACGGGACGATCTTGACAGGCGCCTGCCAGAACGCGGCTTTCTGGCCCGAAGGATCGAGGACCGTGACCTGAAAGACGAATTCGCCCGGCTCGAGCGCATCGAGCGGGACCGTCAATTTGAAAGGCACGGCTTTGGACTTCGCGTCCATCCCGGCGCTTACGGTAAATGGCGCAATCGTCTCGAACGCTTTGTCTTCGCCTTTGTAGAACGTGACAAATGCGGCCAGCGGCTGCATCGCTTCCGCCTCGCGCTCGTAGGCCTGAAGGTAGACATACATCTCCCGGCTCTTGCTGAACACGCGCGTCACGCTTGGCAGCAGCTTCAGCCCGTCTTCGATCAGCGGGTTCGCCACCTGTTCTTTGGCAGCCTTGTTCTTTCCTGCGTTGAACAAAGCGTCTTCCATCGGCACGCGCTGGCTGCCGAGGACGACGGAGCTGATCGGAAGGCGTATGAGTTCCTTATTGAGGTTCGGAACGACGAAGTCGCTCTGATAGGTGCCGATCCTTCCGGTCTCGGCATTTCGCGCCAGAAACTTGATCGTGTACTTGCTCGGAAGCAGCGTGAAGCCTGCGTCGTACTGAACCGGACTCGACGCCAGACGCGCGGCGCCTTCGCCTTTCAGCTTGATGTCCACTTTGTCGCGGATGTTGGTGATCGTCGTTCCGAACTCATCTTTGATCTCGCCGATGAAATCAATGACCGTGTGATCGGCTCCGGCCTTCTGCGCCAGGACGAGTTCGCTGCCCGGGATCTTCACGGCAAGGGGAACGAAGTACTCGGCGTGATTGAGCTGAAAGTAATTCAACTCCATGGCAATCGTGAGATCGGTAATCGGATCACCGAGCATCAGGGCTTCTTCGAGCTGCCGTTCTTTGTCTGAAGCCGTGAACTTGCTGAACTCTTTTTCGGCGTAGTAGGCCTCGCGATACGAGAGACTGGCGCCGCTCGAGATCGGATTTTTCAAAGTGATTTTGACGCGCCGCAGTTTGCCGTCTTTCGTTGTGTTCGTGGGGTAGTAGCCGAGGATGTAGTAACTCGAATTGGCCTGCTGCGCGCGGACGATGCCGAGCGACAGGTCGTTGTAGTCGAGGAGGGCTTTCCCGCCCGTGTCTGCGGCGAGCGTGTAGAGCGCGTCCTGAGAACGCTGGAAACCTCTCATCGTCGCCATGGCGGCGGCGCCGGTATACATGCCGATGCCGCCGGGCGACCGGCGGCTCGCGTCGCCCATCGGCGCCAGCGCGACCAGGCCTCGCGCGTCGATGGGATAGAACGAGACGTTGGCGCGGCGCGCAGCGTTGAGCGTGGCGCGCAGTTGCGCCTGATTGTCGACGCCGTTCAGGCTCAGTCCGCTTGCGAAGTAAATCAGCGACTTCTTCTCGTTCAGAACGGACAGCATGTTGACCGCGGTCTGAAGCGCGGCAAGCTGCCGGTCGGTGTTGAAGAGATTGAACTCGCCGGCGTTCTGGCCGAAATCGGTGCCGTATTCGTCCTGATCCTCGCCGTTGAGCAGCGCGATGAGCGTTTCCTGCAGCGCGCCACGATCGCCGGTGAAATCGCGGCGGACTCGCACAGCAGCGTCGGAATAGGTAAAGATCGCGATCAGGTCGACTCCCGTCATCTGCTTTTCGATGAAGCTCTGCGCGGACTCGAGCGCACGAAAGCGTTCGGCGTCGCCCAGCGCGGTCGAAGTAGAGGGCGAGAAGCCGCCGGTCCTGATAACGAGTGTCGCCGGCAGGCACCGGCGCGATCCGTGCTTGTGTGAGCGCCGCGCGCCCGGCCGGTGCGGGACCCTGCGCGGGAGCGAGCGGAGTGGTGTGGGGGGACCGGCCAGGAAATCCCGGAGCCGTACCGACTACTTCCAGGCCGGTGGGCCCGACACTAACAGCATCGTCGAGTTTTTCGAAGTCGAAGACGCTGATGGTTTGGGGGACGTTGTCCTCGGTGACGATGAAGTCGTCTTTCGTGAGGCCGGAGATGGGCTTGCCGTCCTTGCCGGTGACTGTGACGGTTTGCACGATGAGCCGCGTCTCGACTTTGATCGTGAACGGTTGGTCCTGGGCCAGCAGCGTGTAAAGACAAAGACACAAGGACACCAAGACACAAGGTGCGCGCCTCATCCTAGAACCTCACTCTCAACGATGGCTGCAGCACCCGCATCGCATTCGCGTTCACCGGCAAGCCGTACTGCGCGCTGTTGACGGTCGTGTTCCACCTCGGGAAGGTCACATGGTTCAGCACATTCGTGGCGTCGACTTTGAGATCCATGCTGATCCGATCGCTGACCCGAAATGTCCGCAACAGCGACGCGTTCAATGCAAATTGGCGAGGCCCGATGATCGAGTTCCGCGCCGCATTGCCCCACTGCCCCGGAGCCGGCAACGCGAAGGCCGAAGGATTCAGCACACCATCCACAGCGATGGGAGCCCCCGTCACATCGGGCCGCAGCGTTCCGGTGACGCCCGTCCCGCTGACCGGCGCCAGGATCACCGGCGTCAACGGCGAGCCGCTTCCGATCGTCAATTGCGACGACAGCGTCCACTCCTTGAAGACTTTTCCCCGCCAGCCGTCCCAGAACGTTCCGATGCCGTTGAAGCTTCCCGTCGTGTACTGCCCTTGCGCGACAAGCTGGTGCCGCTGATCGAAGTCCGACAGCCCGCGCTCGGCTCGGCGGTCGAGCCAGTTCTGGACGATGTGGTTGCTGCCGCCCAGCCCGGCGTCGTCGATCGCTTTCGCAAACGTGTATCGCGCGCTGGCTTCAAACCCGTTGCGCTGGCGGCGCCGCAATTCGATGGTGCCGGCATTCCGGCTCGTGTTGCCGTCGGACGTGAGGTACACGAAGCCCGCGGGGCAACCCGGACACGGATTCACCGCGCCGGCCGGGAACGTATTCGGCAGGACGCGCTGCGGCACGTGCGTGCCCTTGATGCCGAGGTACGTCACCGTAGCCTGCATCGAGAACGGCAGATCCCGCTGTACAGCGAGGTTCCAGTTCTGCGCGTTGCCGACACGGAAATGCGGATCGATGGCGAAGGTCGTCGCGGTGACCGCCGGCGAACCCCGGAAGCCATCCGCAAGCGTGAGCGGATTCAACGGCGTGTTCTGCACGCTCAAACTCTTCGAGAGCGGCGACTGCTGCGACATCTGATCGGCGATCGCGCGATACACGTTCGTGTCGCGATAGACGCCGTATCCGGCGCGCACGACCATCGATGACGCCACCTTCGGCCGCCACGCCAGTGCGAGGCGCGGTTGAATCCCGCTCTTGTCCGTTTGAACGAGCGCCTCACTCGACGTTCCCGCGATGACCGGCGCCGCCGAACCGAATCCCGGCGTGATGTGGAGATTCACCAGCCGTCCGTACAGTTCCGTGATCGGCGACTCGTACTCCCAGCGCACGCCGAGAGTCAGCGTGATCTTCGATTTCAAATGGAAGTCGTCGGTCACAAACGCGCTGCTGAATGACTGCCGGAAATACTTATCGGCATTTCCGAATGCGAGAGAACTTGCGGTGGGTGTGCCCAGAAGGAAATCCGCGAAGTCGATGCCCGTCGCTGCGCCGGTGAACGTGAAGCTGCCGCG
>JADMIO011437956.1_pt1 | contig 14852 bp, 10 predicted proteins | sample 8958161 | NCBI WGS metagenome assembly JADMIO01 (sample SAMN16585339, study PRJNA669376) | soil metagenome | isolation source: Crop rotation soil | place: USA: Cullars Rotation, Alabama | collected 2011 | reverse complement strand
CCCACCAGCATCGAGGAAACGCAGCTTGGGAATCGCCGATACGCCACGGCCAAAGGGAGCCGCCGTGAGCCGAATAACTTCCCGCGAATTTCTTCTCCGAACCGACGTTGCGGTCGACTTTGCGAACCAAACGACGCTCGCGCAGTTGCGTCCCTTGGCTGGCCAAGTCGCCAAGACATTGCGCCGCGATCTCGCAGGCAAACTTTCGACTCCCGGAAACGGCGCGTCGGCTCTCGCCTGTCAGGGAGTTCAGGTTCGCTCCCGATTCGACGTCGAGACCGTGCGAGCGTCGCATCGGGCCCTGACCGACCACGGGCCGGCATTCATGGCTCTCCTTCGTGAAGATATGGCCAAGAGCGGGTGGAAAGTTCATAGCTTCATCGTGGAGTCGAGCACCTGCAACGCGCTCTTGTTGCCGCGCCGTTAACGCGCCGCGATCAATCGCTCGATGTGCGATCGATGTTTGTTGTACTTCTCACCTACGTTCGTCCGCTCGAAGAAGTGGATCGCCACATGAAAGCGCACATGGCGCATCTGCGCGAGGCCTACCGCGAGAAGCGATTTATCGCCTCCGGTCGTCGCATTCCACGAAGCGGCGGGGTCATCCTCGCGCGCGGTCACGACAAAGAGGTGATCCAAGCTTTGATGGAGAAGGATCCCTTCGTCATCGAAGGTGTCGCCACCTTCGAGATCATCGAGTTCAATACCAGCCAATCGGATCCAGCATTCAAGCCGTTCGTCGATCCTTGAGCCGGGCCGAGCGCTTTCGGGCGCGGCGCGCCGAAAAGATCAGAGGAGCGCGATGCCCGCGGCCCGGGTCCGCTCGGGTTGGAGGATCACTCCGGCATATGCGGCCGTGAAGTCGTGCGTCGTCGGATCGACGCGGAGAGTGAGCGTATTGAGGACGCCGCATTTCTTCGCGTTGCCGTCATCGAGCATGACGACGGCCGATCGCACGAGCGCACAAAGAAGTTTGTAGGATCCTCGCGAGACGTGAAAGGCGCCCTCGTCACCGACGAGGTGGCCGTCGGTCACTCGTCCGGGCGGATTGATCGACTTCAGCTTCAGACTCTTTCCCTCGCAGCGTACGTCGATCGCGATATGGGCAGCGGCGAGCGCGTCGCGAATCGTCGCGGCGTCGAGTCCTTCAGCGAGCGGCTCGACTGCGAGCGCCGTCCAGCGGGCGCCTTCTCTCCAGGCGTGAAGCAGTTCCAACGCGGGAGGATCGAAGGCTTCGTGATTGTCTTCGCGGAGAGCACGATCGAGTGCGGCGGCTCTTTCGGCGGGCGGCAAGTGCGCGATCTTTGCCAGCGCAACCTCGGTCGCTCCGAGCAGGATCAAGCCGCCGGTTCCGTAGGCCTCGACGAGATCGGCATGGAATTGTTCTGCGGGAGGAAGCACCTCGGCCGAGCGCCGTCGGACTTCCCGCGGACTCGGTTCGACCGCGGGTCCCTTCAAGAGTTCGTGAGGGCGAAGGCCCGCACCGAGATTCCCTGCGGATAGCCACTCCCGCAAGCGATCGCGATCCGGGGCCATGATCGCCTCGCGATCGGCGCCCTCGAGAAGCTCTCCGACCAGAAGCATGGCATGGGCATCGCCTGCGGTTCGCGCGGCTTCGATCACCATCTCCGGACGGAGGACGCCGGCGCCTGCATAGCAGCGAGCCAGCTCCCGTTGAAAGGCTGTGCGAGCGGCGTCGAGCGTCATCGCTCGTTGGTTATCGGTCGCTCGCGAAGATCGGACGTCCGGCAGGGCAAAGACTCTTATTCCGTGCGATCGCAAACCTGAGCGTGGCGGGTCGTCATTCGAAGAATTTGCGATCTTCACGGGCGTTCGAGACGGATGGGCTCCGACATCGCGCGAGGAATCTGCGCGCGTTTGGGCATGGCATTCGATGGGACTTCGTCCCGTGATATATCTCGCGCCGCTTCGATGAGGGGTTTGTCGGCGCTGCTCGTGTTGGGTTGGCTCGCCGCCTGTCAGCCGGAGCCGATCATCGTGCCACCGGGTTCTCAGTTCTCTCGGCTGATCTTGGTGCTCGAGACCGAGGGCGAAGCGCGACTCTTCCTACACGCCGGCGGCAGCCCCGCGATCCGTGAGTCGATCCCGCGCGATGCGCGAATGACGGCACTCTATTATCGCGATCAGGATCTCGGTCTTGCACCGCTCGAATTGAGCACCGATCCGCTGCTTTCGCGCGCGCTTCCGCTGAGCGAAGAAACGTATGAAGCGACCGTTCATGACGGGGCCGCCGCCGCGTGGACCCGAATCGATGCGCCTTCCGATTCGGTCAAAGCGCTGCGGATCGCCGAAAAAGATCCAGAAACCTGCGTCGACGAGGGTGGCTGTTTCGGGCCCGAGCGCGATCTGATGAACCTTCCGTATTGTCGCGCCTCTTGTTCCGCACCCGACGAACCTCGTCCGCCGGTGGCACCGGTGCACACGGCGATCGCTGCGCCGCGCTTCGTTCCATGCCCGACGGGATGGAGCGAAAATGGATCCGGAACCTGCGATCCGCCGCTGTTTCCTGCGATCGCCTGTTCGTTTGCGGAAGCGCAATTCTTGGGCAGAGATCGCTGCGACGCGATCGGCACGGCGTGCCCAGCGGGTGCATGGGCGACCGACTTCGCCCCGGGCGATCGCGTCTTTTACGTGCTCGCTGGGTCGGCTGCGGGCGGCGATGGCAGCGCTCTATCGCCTTTTGCGACCATCGGCGAAGCGGTGCGCACCGCGACGACGGTCGCGCTTCCCGGCGCAGAGACGGTGATCGCCGTCGGAAAAGGGATCTATCCGGAGAGCGTGCGCCTCGACGGTTCTCTGCGGATCGAAGGCGCTTGCATCGAGGAGACGCGCATCGAGAGCGTCGGATCGCGAAACATCGTCGAAGTGATCGGCGGCGATATTGTTTTACGCAACGTGGCGATCGTCGATGGAGCGACGCTCGGATCGAGGCATGCGGTCTTTTCTTCGCAGCCGGCGCGGATCGAAATCGAAAACGCGGTGCTCTCGACGGCGATGCTCGCAACTGGATTCACGGGCGGAACGGTCTTCGTTGGCCATCGGCTGTATGCGAGCGGTCCGATCACCGCAGGCGAAAGCACGATCGAGCTTCGCGATGTCGTCGTCGATGCGGTGCGCGATTCCGGTATCTTCTTCTCGGGCACGAACGCCCGGGTCGCGAGGGTCGTGATCCGCCGCGCGATCCCGGAACAGCCACCGCACTTCACCGGCATCCTTGCGCAAGGTGGGCAGGTGGAAATCGCGGACGCGGTGATCGAAGCGATGCCGCTCGCGATCTCGTACGACCAGGCCGAAAGCGCGTTTCCGCTCAAGCTCGATCGCATCGCGATCACCGGCTCGATCGTGCACGGGCTATCGCTGTCCGGAAGCGCGACCGGTTCCGATGTTTTCGTCGAGCCCGAAGCTGGATATGCGATCGCGCATCGACAGGGGAGGCTCTCGCTCGCTCGAGTTCGCAGCGCCGGCTCCCTCGCGACCATCTCGTCGACGGTGACGATCGAGGACTTTGTCTATGACCCGGGCTCGGGTGAGGTACCGACGCGTGATATCGCCATCCGCGAGGGCGCCGAGCTCACGATCGCTCGCGCCAAAATAGGATTGAACCCCGGCGGGATCGAAGTCGAGCACGCGTCGCTCTTTCTCCGCGATGCGATCATCGACGGGACGGATGTCGGGATGACGGTCGTCTCTGGAACTCTCGACATCGAACGCGGTGAAGTGCGGCGCGTCTCGACCGCCTTATTCGAGGGATCGCGAACGCACATGGCCGATGCGATCGTCACCGGACCTTTCAGTGCCAAGGGGCCGGACTCAGTGATCGAGCTTCGCGATCTTTCGACACGACCTGTCGAAAATTCGACGATCGCAATGCGCTTACGCTTCGAGTCCACCGACGTTGAATTTTTGCGCGCTGAGGTCGAGCGCCAAGGGCTCGCCTTTTCCGCGTGCAGCGCAACGGTCTCCGACCTGCACATCAGCGATGCACCCGATGTCGCGATCAGTGTCGTCGGTGACGGGACGCAAGTGAGCGGCGATCGGGTGGCGATCGCAGCTCCCGCAAACCTCGGCATCGCCCTCCGCGGGGACAACGTCGTCTCGTTCCGCGATTTCTCGATCGAAGGTGCCCAGTGCGTCGAAAACGATATGACCTGCGGCCTCGGTGTGTGGAACCTCGAGCGCAGTCACGTCGCGATCGATCGCTTTTCGATCACCGGCTCCGCCCGCGCCGCGGTGCGCATCGAGGGCGGAGATCTTGTTCTTTCCGAGGGCCGCATCCAAGACAATCCGGTCGCGATCGAGCTTCCGGCGAGCCGCGATGTCGGCCGTCTCGAGATTGAGCGGCTGATGGATCGCGTCGTCTTCGAACAGAACGTAGCGCTGCTGCAACAACGCTAGGTTTCTCGAACGGAGGTGACTCGTCCGGCACGGTCACCATTCCCAGACGTCGTCGCCGAAGACCAGCTTCATCACTTGCGTCAGGTTGCGCGCGAAGGCGACGCGGCTTTCCCAGAAGGAACGGGGTACGACGTGCGAAAGCTCGAGATCGACCCTATTCTCCGCGGGCGCGATCAAAAGCGGAACCTTGCGGTGATAGGTGCCGAGCACTTTGTGATCGATGTCGGCGACACGATTGATGCGGATCTCCGACGACGAATCGGCGACCAAACTTCCGGTGATCGCAAAGTGATTGGGCACCGACTTTTGTAAGAAGACGGAAAGGAAGGCGAGGGCGACCGCGGCCCCGGCGCTGACCCCGCCCGATGGCTCGTCGTCTTTGGTCACCTTGAGCACGTAGCGGTAGCGATCGAGATCTTCGACCAGGTGCGGGAACTTCTGTTGTACGAAAACTCGGACGGCGACGAACACATTTTGGATGTCGCGCATCATGTCGTGCGCGACGTTGCCGAAGATCGAGGCTTCGTCGAGCTGGCCGCCTTCGTCGTCTTTTGAATTGACTGCGTAACGGTTGGCCCAAATCTCGTGAACCAGCCCGTGCTTCTTTCCTTTGAACTCGTAGATCGCCGCTACCTGCACGTGGCCGATGCGCGGGGTCGATCGCGAATGGACGCGTTCGAGCGCCGTCGCTTTCTTGGTGTGGCGCTCCGCATCGTCGTCGCGTCCGATCAAGCGCTCGAAGCGGGCAAGCGTCGACCAACTCTCCGGTGAAAGCTGATTGCCTTTGGCCATGTGTCGCAATCCTTCCAGCGTGTGCTCCGCCTTCTCTCGATCGGAAAAGAGCGCGCGCAGATTTTCAGCGGGGGCACGTTCGGGATCAGCGAGGAGTCGTCCGAGCACGAAGCCGTCGGCAACCTCTTCTTCAGAGAGCGCAGCGAGCAAGAGTTTATGCGCGCCTTTGACATCGCCGTTCCCCTCGAGAAGTTCGGCGAGGTACTTGAGATCTTCGGGACGAACTCCGCCGCGGGAGATGATCGTGCGCCAGACCGATTCGCTCTCCCGATGTTCACCGCGGAGCGCGAGCAGGATCGCTCTTTTGCGATCTTGATCGTGGCCGGGCGGTGCATCGAGCGGTTCTTCCGAATGGAGCAGTTCGCGCAAGGTCGCGATCGGAACCCAGCGCAGGAGTGCCGCCTCCAAGATCTCGCGGATCTCGAGCTCCCCTTGCTCTTCGTGAAAGGCGGTCATGAACTGGCGATCGAACTCTGCGGCCTCTTCTTTGAGCCCAGCTCTCTCAGCGAGCCGCGCCATCCGCGACAAATATTCGGCGCTTCGCGTCCGCTCGAAGAGGTGGACGAACAGCTTCATGGCTCGCCCGAGATCGTCGTGTGTCCCCCGGCGCTCGTAGGCGCCGGCGAGCGTGATCATCCGATCGTTGTCGAGCTCGAATCCGCGGGTGCGGCCGAGATATTCGAGCGCCTCGATCGCCCGATCGAGTTGTCCGACGCTCTCGAGAAGAATGCATTTGACGAGGCAGGCGAGCTTATAGATCTGCGCGTCGAATGCGCGATGGCGATCCGCGACCGCGTCGCAAACCTTGATCGCGCTCGTGAATTTTTGTGCCGCGGCCAAGCGAAACGCCGATTCGAGTTCGCTGCGCGCACGATGCATGCGTGCGATCGCGCTATCGGCGACCAAGTCGAGCTCGGGCTCACGCTTCGTCGCGAATTGCGCGCACCGATGAATCTCGCCGATCGCCCCGAGGACGCTGTCGGTCTGGGGTTCGACTGCGTGAAGACGTGCGAAGGCGTGAACCGCCTCCGTCAGTTGTCCCTGAGTGTGTTTGATCTGGGCCCAGATTTTGAGCAGTTCGCGATGATCGCGGTCGGCTCGGATCAACGGGCGGAGAAGACGATCCGCCTCTCCGACGCGCCCGGCGTGAAAGAGGAGTCGAGCGACGAGAAGCTTTTGTTCGAACGTCCAAGCCTGGGCTTCGACAAAAGCGGCGTCTTCATTTCCGAGCAGCTCGAAAAGTTCGCCCGCCGATTCGCTCATCGGTTCACTCCATGACGAAAGAGGCGTGTCCGATCACCGGACACGCCTCTCTCATCGCGACCATCAAATGAATTAGATCGTGCTGCCGGGGACGTGATAGTGCGGCATGCCGAACGGCGAGCTCATGCCGTACTGTTGCGCCATCGACCAATTCGGGTTCATGCCCATGTTCATGCCCATGCCCCAGTTCGACATCTGGGGAACGAAACCGGTGTGGCTGAGGCCGTAGCCATAGCCGTACGGATTCGGCATGTACGGGCTCTGCGCGAAGTTCTGCGGCATCCCGAACGACGGATTGGTGACGAAGCCGTACGGCGTCGGAACCATCGGCGAGAAGCCGCTGTGGTTCAGGCCCGACATCATCGGGTTGAAGCTCGAGGACGAGCTCAATCCGTGAACGACCTGGCGGGTCGCCTGAAGGGCGTCGATGGTCCGCTGAATATAATCGTTGATGATCTGAAGGCGCTCTTCGAGCGTGTTCCCGCGATTCTGCATGACAAACTTCTCCCTTACCTCGACCGCGAAGCGACCGAGTCCAAATTCCGTGAGATTCGATGCCAGCGATAGGCCGTCAGCGGATCTCGATCTTGTGGGTCGTGTCGTCGATGATCGGAAGACGAACACGAATTGTCAGTCTCTCCTCCGAGAGTGCCGCCCGCACCGCATTCGCTTCAACGCGGGTGGGTAAAAAGATGATCTGTTCAACGCGATCGTCGAGTTCGAGTGCAACTCGGATCGTCGAGCCCTGAAGTTCGAGGCTGATCTGCTCGCGGCGAGCGCTTGCGAGCTCGAGGTGATAGCAGACGTCTTCGCCGCTTCGCTCGACCTTCATTGGGAAGCGGACGGAGCGTGTACGGCGCGCCTTGTTGACGCGGTCGAAGAGCGACTTGGCTTGATCGAGCAAGTGCTGTTCGGCGTCGACCTCGGGAGGAATGCGCGCATAGGGCGTTTCGGGAGAAATCGCCGGCGCGACGCGCCCGGAGACGAGCTCATAAACAAATTTTGCACGCTGCATTGTCTCTTCGATGGCGCGTTCCATTTCGCTCCTCCTTGCCTTGCGAGAGCCGGCGTTGTGCACCTGGCCGAAGCGCGCGTCAATGTGGGCAAGGCATTCTTCCGGTGACGAATTTGTTAATCCGGCCCTGCGCTTGGCTTCACGACCCGTCGGTGTGAATGCGATCGCGCGGGCGTTTCGCTCCAAGCTGAAACGGGGCACGCGATCGTGATGCATCAGCGCGAGACGATGCATGCATCGTTGTTCGAGTGCGGATCGTCGTGCTGCCGAGATGAACCGCTATGACCACCTGGCAACGACAGCACGACCGACCTTAGTGTGCTGAGAAGGCAATGTTGATGTGCCAGAGCTGCGGGGCCGTGTTCGCGGGAGCGGCCTGCGACGAGTGTGGAGCCTCCGTTCGCGCAGCGCCATCACGCCCCGCAGCACCGCCTCCGCTTCCGGTGTCGCCGCCACCGATTCCCGCAGCGCCGCCACCGATTCCATCGAGATCGGCAGCGAGCGTATTGCCTCCGCTGCGCGCAGCGAAAGCGCTCACTCCCCCTCCGCTTCCGCTCCCCGATCCACCGGCGGCGTTTTCGGAGCCTTCACGCCCGACGATCGATCTGCAGCCGCGTCCGTTCTCAGAACCGTCTCATCCGGCGATCGATCTCGCATCGCCGCAGTTCTCCGAGCCCTCGCGTCCAAAGATCGAAGCCGCGCGTCCGTTCTCGGAACCGTCGCGTCCAAAGATCGAAGCCGCGCGTCCGTTCTCGGAACCGTCGCGTCCTTCGATCGATGTTTCGACGCGTCCATTTTCGGAACCTTCGCGTCCGAAAGTCGATACCGCGCGTCCATTTTCGGAACCTTCGCGCCCCGGACAAAGGATCGTCCGCCCCGCGACGCCGCCGTCGGCACCAGCCCCCGAGCGTCCGGTGACCGGATCGCAACCCGCCATTCCCGCGCCGATCGCGTCGCGACCGACTCCGCCGCTGCCGCCCGCAGAGGATTTCGAGATCAGCGCGGACGAGGACGAGCGTGCGGGCGATCCCAAACCGGAATCGCCCGGCGCCAAAAAGGAACCGATGCGAGAGGTCGTCAAGATTCGCGGCCCGCGCTTGGTTGCGCGTTCGCGCACATCGGATCTCCAGCGGGCGACCAGCGATCTCTCCAATTCCGAGTTTGGCTCTTCGCGCGTCGTCGGTGTCACCACCGGACGCCCGCAGACACCGCCGGTCGCGAGCAATGCCAAGGCGGAAGCGCTCTATCAGCAGGCGCTCGCGGATCGCGACGCCGGAAATCTGACTTCATCGCTGAGGAACGTGAAATTGGCGAAGGCTTTCGATCCGACGAATTCGGTCTACGCCAACATGTACGATCAGCTGAATCTGACGCTCGGAAACAGCGTTTCCGACGGAGTTCCGAAAGCGCCTCCGGTCGCGCCTGGCCCGAAGAAACGTTCGCCGAGCAAACGGGGTTGATCGCGGATCACCGATCGACCGATTCGATCAAAATCGGATCGAGGAAGCGGACCCGATCGAGCAGCAGCGCGAAGTCGAGATCGGTGTCGTGGGGCTGCGCGATCGAGCTGCGATTGCGTTCGAAGACACCGCGATGCAGCGACAGCATCGCGCCTTCGACACCGATCGCCAAGCCGGTGACGCTCTGATCGCGGATCGCAAACGTGTCCAGCGTCAGCTTGCTTCCGGCGTTGAGCTCGGCCGCGGTCTCGTTTTTCGAGTTGAGCAGGTCTTCGAATTCGACCGTCGAATGAGGGCCGATGATGAGGCCGGTGGCGACATGCTCGATCGCGATCCGCGTGCCTTGCACTTTGCTTTGGGCGCTGAGGAAAAATCCATTGGCGCCGCCGGCGATCGTCAGATCGTCGAACTTTGCCGAAGGCTCGAGGTGTTCGCAGACTTCGTCCGAACTCAAGATGCGCACCGCATATCCGCCCGGGTTGTGGACCCGAACCTTGCTCGCCTCGAGGCGGGAGACGACGTCGGTGCTCAAGCCGCGCTCCCCCCGAAGATCGAGGAGATCCGCATTTTCGACGGTAACCCGAGAACAATTCGAGGAGTTGATGCCGATGAAGGTGCTGCCCTCGATCATCAGATCGCGCGCCACGACGCGCGCTCCGCTCTCCGCGGCGATCCCGCGAGCTCCGTTCCGAAGCAGAGCTCCGGAGATCGTCGCCGACGCCGCGGCTCCGAGGACTCCGATCATCGTCCCGTTTTCGTTGGGGAGCTCGATCGAGACCCGGTCGAGGACCGCGCTCCCCCGATCCTGAATGCGGATCGCACTGTGGGCGTTGGCATCGCCATGGATCGTCAAATCTTCGAGATGGGCGCGTCCGCCGAGTTCGAGGACATCGCGCGTTCCGAGCTGTCGCGAAGTGAACGTCGCCTGCGAGATCGACAGATCGCAGTCATCGGCGAGGTTGAGCATCGGGCGCGTCGATAGAAACGCCGCGTTGCTGATCCTCGCCTTACCGGCATGGATCAAACTGGATCCGTGGACATCGAAGACGAGTCCGTCGGCCGTCCAAACGGAACCTGCGCTGACGTTGACCGGAGTCGATTCTAAAAAGGGGTCGACGATCGCGAGATCGGTGGTGGTGGCGGTGGCGGCAAAAAATGCGAGCGGATTTGCCAAGCCGATGATCGCCAATCGTTCAGCCCGCAGCGCACTCGCACCGACGATGATTCCCTGCGAACCGATCGAGTTCGAAGCTTCGATGCGCACATCCTGCAAAGCGACGTTCGAGAATGGATTGCTGGTGATCGCGGTGACGTATTCGGGAACAGCGAAGATTTCGAGCGCGTCCATCGTCATCGCGCCGTTCATGGTGATCGCACTGCTCGATGCCGGAACGTGGCCGAGATCGATGTTTGTATTCGCGATCGTCGCGGTTCCGCTCAAGATCCAAGCCTCCGTCGGCGCCAGCACCGCGTGCTCGATCGTCAAGCGACCGTTGCTGTTCAAGGGGCCGCGAAAGACGACGCTGTCCAAAGTCGCGTCCACGTCGCCATAAGTGGTGAAGAAATCGGCCGAGATCGCCGAATGAGAGAAAGTCGTCTCCGCGCCAAGACCGACGCGGATCGTCGCGCCATCGAAGCGAAGATCTTCGAACGACGCTCGTCCGACGAGATCGAACGTCGCTCCGCTGATATGAGCGCGCTCGAGGCAAGCGCCGATCAGATGCACCTCGCCGTCGAGCGCCGCGCCCGAGGAGAGTTCGCCATCGATCGCGATTGTCAGCGGACGCTCGTGATGCGACGTGATCGCTTCGAAGAGCGTCGAATAGGGGCGCTGGAGCGTGCCGTCTCCGCCCAAAGCCGCGGCGCCGACGACGAACAGCGCATCGGCAGGGACGGACGCGGCCCAGGCGGCCATCGATTCGGGGCAAGGACGGATCCCGATCGGCGAGCAGTGGTCTTCGCCTTTGAACTGCGCGCTGCCTTCGGGACAGAGCACGCGAGCGATGGGCGCCGGCGGCGCGCAGAAAAAGACGACGCTCGAAGTCGCGGTCCATCCGTGTTCGCAGATGCGAGCCGGCGGCGCGCGCGGGACGGCCGGGAGATCGCTCGGCAACGTCGGTGGTGCTGGCTCGGGCTCTTCTTTGCACGGTGTGCTGCAGATTTCTTGCGAACCGTCGATGAAACAACCGCCGCGTTTCGCGCAGGCGATCGGATCGATCACATCGAGACGGAGCTCGGTGATCGAAGCCGGGAGCATTTCGCGGTCGCGCCAAACACCATTGCTCAGCGTGCGAATTCGCGCCGGTGTCGGAATCGTGCGCCCGGGATCGCCGTGGTGCACCGCAACCGCGCCCGGCGTCAGATCGAGCTCGTCGAGTGTGTACGGATAGAGCAGTGCGGTCACCGTCGTGCCGCGCGGAACGAAGATCGCGAGCCCGGGTGCGTTTGGGTCCGAAGCGCGGATCTCGGTCGTGGCTTCATTTTCGAGAACGTAGAGGACTGAGCGACTTCCGTTTTCGTCATCATCGGGAGCGCTCGCGAGATCAGAACACGCGGCCGCCGCGCACAGCGAGACCAGAAGCCACGGCAGGTGGCGCCCCTCGAGGATGGCAGCGGCGCGCATCGGACGACAGATACAAGAAATCCGGACGGGAGGGGAGCCCGCGCCGAGCGCCGCTTCCGGTGGGCTCGCGAATCATGCGATGTTTCGATTCGCCTTCGATGGGAGCTCGCATCTTTCTGTTTGCGGCCGCCGGCGTGCTTCTGTCGCGGGTGGCGATCGCCGAAAAGATCAATGTCGCGGACACGCAGCCCGCAGGCATTTGGGTCGCAACCGCGCGCGGCGACGAGGCGGGCGCGGATCTGACGATGACTGATATTTACCGCGCCGTGGCCGCGGTGCTCGCGGAGCACACCGATCTCAGCGTGCGCGAGGAGTCTTTTGCGGCTTCGGCCGATGTTCTCGGGCGTTGCGAGCGCGCGACCCGCCTCGCTTGCCTCGCCGAGAATGCTGCCCCCGCTCTCTTCTTGGTCGTCGTCGGGTACTACGCTGCGGGCGCCGGTCATGCGTCGGTCTCCGCGACGATCATCGATGTCGAAGATGCGCTTGCCGTCGAGCGCCGTGAGGGTGGGGATCACCACGCCGACGTCGAACAAAAGATTCTGGCCGATGCCGCGATCTCCGACCGGGTCGAGGTCGAGAACGCGAAGGCTTTCACCGTTTTCTTCGAGAAGGAGATCGTCGGACGTTTTCGTCCCCTGCTCGAAAAGAAGGGACACTTTCATCCCTTCGGAACGATCGCCCTCGAAGTTCCTCCCGGAAGCTACGATGTCGAGCTCGACGGACGAGTTGTCGGCAAAGGGGGCGCCGAGGGCACGATCGTCCTCAGCGGTGTTCGTCCCGGAGCGCGCAAGATCGCGGTGATCGATCGCCAAACGCGCAGCGTTTGGACAGATCGCGTCGACGTCGAACGCGATCGTCTGCTCCACCGTGCTTGCACGCTCAGCGAAGCTCCCGTTGCCGCGGACGTGAGTTGGCCGAGTCAGGCGATCGAATGGAGCGGCGCCGGCGTCGCTGTCGCTGGCGCGCTACTCTCGAGCTATGCACTGCTCGCATCGCGCGGGCAGAGCGGGATCGCGACCTGCATCGGCGAACGCTGTGCTGCCTCACCTTGGTTCGTCACCTTCTGCGAATTGGGATCGACGCCGCGCTGTCAGCCGGGTGGATTGCGCGTTGCGCCGCTCGGCTTCGCATTGATCCTCGCCGGCGGCATCACCGCCGCGGGAACGTGGCTCGATCTGGGCATCGAGCGCCTTCCTTGGCTTCCGATCGCGATCGGTGTCGCCGCGGGCGCGCTCGGCTATGGACTCAGCGTCGCGCTCGAACCCCGCATCCTCACCGAGCCGCGCTGAGCCGCTTTGGAACGCGGGGGACCGTGATAGAGTCACTCGGTTTCGTGCGCGCACGATCGATCATATCTCTTGCGATCATCGCGCTCGCTGCCGTCGCTTGCACGAAACGGGTCGTGCGAATTCCTCCGACCGACGAAGACACCCGATCGATCGTCTGGGCGATCGATCGGGGTGAGCAGTCGATCGAAGCGTATGCCTCCGACGTGAGCGGCAGCGTATCGGTCGCGCTCGAAAACGGCGAGCTCGTCTCGCTCCTTCTCTATTCGCGATCGCTCGATCAACTTCGGATCGCGCCGGGATTGATCCCGCCTGCACAGACACGGTGGCGTCGAGCGCTGCCGGTTCCGACGATCGCCTATCGACCCAATGGCGACGATTGGATTCCGACGAGCACCGATGCGCTTCCGCTTCGCGACTTCGAGCTCGACGATCTTTCGCCCGCCGAGTGTGCTCTCCAGGGAGGATGCTTTCTCGATGAAGAGCGCGATCTGAGGAACGATTTGATCTGCGCGCTCGGCTGTCCGATCCCTGATCTGCCGACCGAGCCGACGCTTCCCGATCTGCCGCGCTTCGAGCCTTGTCCAGGGCATTGGACGGCGCGCACCGACGACGGCGTCGTCATTTGTGAGCCGCCGGACCTCTCGCCGCCGTGCAGCAGCGGTTCGCTGCGCTTTCCTTCGGGCGAATGCGCCGCGATCTCCGATCCCTGCATCGGCGAGGAGCCGTTTCCGAGCGGGTTCGGCACGGAGGCGATCTACGTTCGCGCGGGCGCGAGCGGAGGAGTAGGGACGATCGATGCCCCGCTCGGTTCGATCGGCGAAGCCGTCGCACGTATCGCCCCGGGGGCGACGGCGACGATCGCGATCGGCGAGGGCGACTACACAGAAAATCTGATCCTCGTCGATCGCAACATTTCTCTGATCGGCGTCTGCCAAACGAAGACGCGCGTTCACACGAACGACCGTGATCGCACGACCTTGGCATTTGGCAACGGCAGTTATCGCGTTCGTCACCTCGAGATCATCGGCGGCAATCCGGGGCTCGAAGTCGATCCCGATGCGCAGCTTACGATCGAAGATGTATCGGTGCGCGATGGCGTGAGCGGACTCATTGTCTTCGGAATGGCCACGGCGAGCCGATTCTCGATCATCGGCAGCTCCGCCGTCGCGATCCGTGCGGCTGGAAGCATCGCCATCGACCACGCCCTGATCGACGGCGCGGTCCGCGCTGCACTGGCTCTTCAATCGAACGACATCCGTTTGTCGTCGGTGATCGTCCGCCATTCAATCCATACGAGCGATGGCTGCTGCGCGGTGATCGGTCTCGAAGGAACGCTTTCGATCCGCGATGTGATGATCGAAGAAAGCGATGGCCCGGCGATCTCGATCAAGGGCTCAGTCACCGCCGAGGATTTCGCAATCCGCAGGTCGGCCTTGGATGCCGCGAGCGGGGGCATCCTCATGCACCCTGAGGCTCGACTCTTTGCGGAGCGGTTGCTGATCGACGACTTTGGCCGGGTGATGACGATCGCCGAAAGCTCGAGCGCCACGATCGCCGACGCCGTTTTTCGCGGAGGACCGGCGATTTTGATCATCGGTTCGCTCGATCTCGAGCGGGCGCGTCTCGAAGCGATGGAGGACGCAGCCCTCACCAGCTTGTTGAAGGAGTCGACTTTACACGCGAGGGACCTTTCGATCCGAAACGTCGTCGGTTCTGCGGCGATCGCAACTGCGGGCGATCTCGATCTTCATCGCGTCATGCTGAGCGACGTCTCCTCAGGTGCCTGGGGCGACGGCCCGTCGGTAATAACCGATCTCATCGTTCGCGGCGGCACGAGTGGCCTCGCGCTGCGCGCCGACGCGACCGTCGATCGCATCTCGTTCGATGGGGTGCAAGGCGACGCGTTGACCGGCCTCTTCGAGTCTACGGTCGTTCTTCGCGATGCGACGATCCGCGAGACCCAAGGATCGGCGATCCGCATCGTGGACAGTTCT
>JADMIO010842083.1_pt1 | contig 14852 bp, 12 predicted proteins | sample 8958161 | NCBI WGS metagenome assembly JADMIO01 (sample SAMN16585339, study PRJNA669376) | soil metagenome | isolation source: Crop rotation soil | place: USA: Cullars Rotation, Alabama | collected 2011 | reverse complement strand
CTTTCCCGGTTGACACAACCGCCGCTCCAACAAAATCACGCTCGCGGATGAAATTGTCGATGGACGGCCTTGAGCCGCTGCTGATCCACGTGCGTGTAGACCTGCGTGGTCGAGATATCGGCGTGCCCCAGCATTTCCTGGATAATGCGAAGATCGGCCCCATTGCCGAGCAGATGCGTCGCGAAACTGTGCCGCAGCAGATGCGGATAAATGTTCGTCTCGAGGCCGGAATATTTGGCGTGCTTCTTCACGATCTGCCAGATCCGCGCGGTCGTTAGTTTCGTCCCGCGCTCGGAAAGAAAAATTTCGCTGCCGCTCCGACGCTTCACCAGTTTCGGCCGTTCCGACGACAAGTAGGAAGCGAGCGCTTCACACGCTTTGCGCCCGACCGGCACGAGCCGCGTCTTGTTCCCTTTCCCGGTCACGCGCAGGATTCGATCTTCCTCCGAGAAATTCTCGAGGCGGGCATTAGCCAGTTCGGAAATGCGCAGACCGCTCGCGTAAAGCATCTCGATCATGGCCCGGTCGCGCAACCCATGCGGAGTTTTCGTATCGATGCTGTCAATCAACTGCTCGACCTGCATCTCATTCAGCGTCTCCGGCAGATAGCGCTCAATCCGCGGCAGCGACAACGCTTCGGTCGGGTCCCGCGCCACTTCGCCTTTTTCCGTGAGATAGCGAAAGAAAATCTTCAACGCAACCACGATCAGTTTAATCGACGACGCGGAAAGTCCGGCGCGTTTTCGATCGGCCAGATATTCGCTGATCATTGGCAAACTGACTTTTTTCCACCCAACCTGATCTCTGACTTCCGATCTCTGACCTCTGGGTTTCGCCGCCCAAGCCGCGAAATCCATCAGCGAACGCTGGGTCGATAATTGGTAATTCTCGGACAGACCGCGCTCGACCGCGAGAAAGCGGATGAACGAATCGATGGATTGCTCCACGGGGGGAAGATCAATTAGAAAGTAGAAATTAGAAAGTAGAAGTGAAGACGATGGAGGGACGAGCTCCGTCTCGTCCTCTGGAATGGACGCCACGGAGGGTTTCCCTTCAAAAGGACACGCGTCACTACAGCAGAACGGGTGTCGCCTGCAAAAACATAAAGACTCGCAGCCGACACGGCTGCCTCTACAGAAATCGAAAGAGAAATTGGAAAGTAGTTGTAGCCACCGCCGTGCGGGCGGTCAAAGGCGAACAGCCCACAGGGCCGTTGCTACAGAAATCCTCGCCTAGTGCGAGCCGACCGAACCGACCGAAGGACCGATGGATCCACCGCGAATCAGAATGCCGTAACCCGCGGAGATGACGCGCCGTGCCGCTTCGCCGGTCGCTGGATCGGCCTTCAGCGCGTCGTCGTGCACGCTTTGTTGAACCTCGAAAGATCGGATTGGTTTGGTCGTGTCAGTCGTCTCGTAAATGTAAGTCGGCACAGCTCAACCTACTCCGAAACGCGCCATACGTCTGTTCTTTCTGCTTGATAGTTGTAGCCACCGCCCTGCGGGCGGTTCTCTTTGATCGCGAATGTAGAGGCGGTGTCCCCAGCCGCACTCCGTTCCGATTGCCAAACCTTGCGCGTGAGGACACGCCGCCATACAGCAGGACGGCCCGCAGGGCCGTGGCTACACCCTGCGCAGGTGAACGAAGCGCCCCGGAAACCGTCCAATAGAGTGTGAACAACCCCTCCGGAGTTATTGACAAGCGAACTATAAATATTGGAATATCGCTGCTGCCATGAGCTTGGATTTAAACACGATTCTGAAGGATTGGCCGCACGAAGGCGGCGCCATCAAAGTGCGCAAAATCTTGGGACTCGATGGCCGCGAGAAACTGCAATTGCGGATCGATCTCGGCGTTTTGCAGATGGAACTGACCGGCCGGCCCGATGGAAATCGGCCGCACGGTTGCGAATCGCTCCTCATTTATCATCAACTGCGCGCCGTCCGGGCCGAGGAAAAGGGAGAGAGCTATCAGCTCACGCAGGAACAATGCGCCGAGCTGCAGCAGGAAGGGATTCAATATTATCATCGTTACCTGAGCCTGTTTCAGCTTAACGATTTCGCCGGCGTCGTGCGCGACACGCAGCGCAACCTCGATCTTTTCAACTTCGTGACCGAACACACCGACCGCGAGGAGGTGGCCTGGAGTCTGCAACAGTTTCGGCCGTACGTGCTCATGATGAACACGCGCGCCAAATCGTCGATCCTGCTCGCGCAAGGCAAGTTCGCCGATGCCATGGCGCAGATCCAGCACGGGCGTGATAAGATCATGGATTTCTTTCAAAAATCGAACTTCCCCGAGCTGGCCGCGAAAAGTTCCGAGATCGCGTTCCTCGATGAATGGCTCGAAGAAGTGCGCGCGAAACGTCCGTTATCGAAGCTCGAGATCATGCAGCGCGAAATGGAAACGGCGGTGCAGAAAGAACTCTACGAGCGCGCCGCCGAACTGCGCGACGCCATCCGACAACTGAAAGCGACCGAGCAACGCGTCTCGTCCTAAGCGCGAACCTGTAGCGGCGGTCTATGACCGTCGGATTTTTCCAATCAGGAAAGCAGGAACACAGGAAATGAAATCGTATAAATCCTGTCTCGATTCTGAATCAGGCGAGATCGAAAAAAATTGCTCGTCGCATTTCAACGCACCTGATAACTGATAACCATTAACCAATAACTTCCTCTTCCTCCTCGAACCATGCGCCTCCTCATCGAGATCTTCATTGTCGGCGCGGTCATCTCGCTCGCCTGGGAAAAACCATTGCGCGACCGCCTGCCGACCGCTCTGACTGGAATCAAGCAGGAAGCAACGAAAGCGGTGCAGCATTTGCAAACGAGCGCGACCGCGACGCCAACCGGCGCGTGGATGTGGGACTCTAATCACCGATCTGTTCTGGATACACCGGCTCCAGGATCGACAGCGAGAAGTCCCGGATCTTCACCCGGTTCATGGATGCGGGATCCAAATCATCACTCACCGCTTGATCCGCCGCCGAGAGCATCACCCCGTTAATTGATCTTGCCGTCTTCCAAAACAACAAATGTGAGACGGCTGTAGCGATCAAGCATCACAACGGCGCTGATTGAATCAACTGATCTGAAATTCGCTTCTACGGGTTGCTCCGCTTCGTGCCCATTCGGTAACCGATTTGACATAACGAGCATTACAGAACCCGGATTATCCTGGAAAATGTGTTCAGACATTCCGGGAGGGATACGCGCTGCGATAATCTGGTTTGAAGGTGATATCTTGAGCGATGCGTCACGGCCTACTGCGAAATTAAAGATCCGGAGCCTTCTCCCACCCCGCGGAGTTATCGATTCTGTATCATTCGCAAGAAGAACTCTCACCGTAGTTCCTTGGTCTTGGAGGATAATAGTTTGAAAGCTGTCTTGGGTGACAGAGATTTGGACCGGCGAAATAAGCTCAGGGCTTCCCTCAGCGGCGCCGAGGTCCTTCGCCGCTGCCCGAACAGCCAACTTGTATTGGCCTACAGGTACTTCCCGATAATTGATCATGTCAGACAAAGTTAGCGCTCGTGCAAGAATTACAGATTGAGATGCTCCGCCCGCCATCGACACCGAGACCGGTACCTTTAAGGCCGATGCAAAATGCCAAATTCGAATATGCCCCATCGGCGGCTTCGGAGTCGCACAGTTCAATTGCGATTGAAATAAAATCAAGAGACACCAGAGGATCGGAAGGCTCAGTTTAGTTCGGTGCATAGATTCTTTTCGCTCGAAATGATGCTACACTGTCGAACGGCGTGGTGCTGGTCTCCAGCAATGCGCCGGTTGAACTCAATGGCTCTAACTGGAATGTAATGGCCAACCGCTTTTGACCGGTCGTTGTTTTGTTGCCAGCTCGGTCCTGTCGAACGCTCTGGCCGATCGCATAAACCGTGAACGAAGCGCTGCGAGTTGTGATCATTTCAATCACGCGTCGGAAAATCTCTTCACGACCTCGATCATCGGCCGTTGCTAATCCACTCGTGTTAAAGAAAGGAAGTTGTGATATCTCTCCGCGTTCCATGAGCGGTCCATTAGCCATTAAATAGCTTTGCAGGTTGCTAACGAGAGTGTCGACTTCTGAATTTGACAAGGCACGCCCGCTCAATTGTGCGTCACCATTTGGGGAAGTAAGAAAGTTGTAGCCCCGCAGTGCTGCTCGAAAAGCAGCCCCACCGCTCGGTATTACGCTCCCGTCGCTCGCAATGCTGTCCCGAAGCACGCCGTTGACGTTAATTTTTCCGCGAGTTGTCGCCGAGGCCACTTTACTACTAATAGGTTTCGCTTCAAAAAGATCTGTTAAACGCCAAGCTGCATTGAACCAGGTTGATGAAAATCGGGCTCCTGTGATCAGGTCGTCTGGTTGGCCGATCTTTAGCGTCCGACCTCCGCCTCTTGCCCGCAAGATCGATGGGGAAGCACTGCCATCATTGTTGGCAATTGTTCGAGCGGCGTCGTAAATATTGCCCAGTTCGCCAATCGATTGCATAACGTCGTCGCGATTTACGTGATACGCTGTACTCGCGGCATCGTTCAGCGCTTGAGTGTAGTCGGACCACTTGGTTGTATCCACAAACGATATTGCAGCCTTTCCAAAGGTACTCGTGCCGGGAATTACTCCGTTGCCTGAGATGTTGCCGAAGAATCGAGTTTGGTCGTTGCCAAGAGATGACAAGCCGCCTGTCATCGAAAGTTGCTCGCTCAAGCTGCGAGCATCACCCGTGCGGCTGGGCTGATCATTACCTCGCAGCGAGTACGAATATACAAAGCGTGTCTTGCTTCCTATTTCGGAAGAATTTCCGTCCATGTTCCACGTATTAGTTGAGTCACCGCCCGATGCTACATAACCCAGCGCCTCATAAATTCCGTTTGGGGCGCCCCAAACCGCCTCTGTGGAATAGTCCGTAGACTTACTAGAGCCGGCGCGCCCCTGCATTTGCAAGCCCGCGGCTCCACTAATGAGTTCGTCAGTTTCACCCGTGAAGTTGCGGGTACCACCAGTTAGGCGAACGACGTTGGAACTGGCGGGAATTAATCCAGGAGGATCAAGCGAGGGGTCAGTTTCCGTTGTTAACACTACTGTTGCACCAGCGGGGAATGTAACTCCATCAATGGGATACTCGGTGTCGGGAGGTTTAACCCATGGGTACGTTCCGGCACTCCACTGAACACAGTTATAAACCTTTAGAAATGCCCCGGCTGGAGCCACAAAATCCTTCGTAGTTGGATTAAAAAACTCAAAATAGAAGTCAATATCCACATCATACTTTCGTCGAGTTTTGGTCGGATCATTTTGCATCGTTCTTTGATATCCGTACCACGCCAACTCTTGCAGAATGGGTATCGCTTCTTTGCCGAGTGCGCGTGGTTCGCTTCCACTTTTCCAGGCAAATGTCGGTTTCACATTGGAAATGACCTGATCACTTGTATCAATGTAGGTGCTGAATGAGTCGGTATCGATATAGTCGCGAATACTCGCCGCTATTCGCTCAACGTACATTTTCTGCTGGTCAGCCGTAGGAGTGGCGCCTGTAAAGAAGCGGACACCGAAATTTGGCAGCGCGTTTAGAGTCGTCGCTGCGCCGTCGAATACGCGTTGGTTTTTTGCGACCGTCGGACCTAAGGTGCCATCCATTAGATGTGTGCCAGTGATCACGTAGCCGATATCGTCAATGTTGTTCGCGATCTGATTCGAGTCGGAGGTGTTCGTAACGAGAGCGTTAATGTTGACGCGTCGCCGACCGGTTCCTGCGATATCGTTCGAAAGACCGAACACTGTCGCATAAAACTTCGTTGTTTCGTGGACATCCGCTGTCATACCCGCACCAACTCGATTTAAGAAGCGCGCATCTAGCATAGGCATCGTTGAACGGAAATTAAGAATCCCTTGATTCGTTGGTTTGTCACCGACTGACAGGGGTGAGGCGCTGATGAGCGGTAGAGCACCAACGTCTAAGTCGTTTACCGCCAGCCTTGGGGGCGTATTTGTCGGCAGATCGACCCCGTCGCCACGTTGAAAGGCGCCGCCGTTGTCTTTATTTCCAACGATTGATATGTCGAGCTTTGAAGTTTCATCCTCGACCCAATAGGCATATCTGCCGATGACGGGATTATAGTTCGCCAGGCTTGAATCGGGTTGGACTGGCTGTGTAGGATCGCGAAGTACGTCAACCCAAGGCGCGCGATATGGAATCGGAGTGGCGGCACTGCTAGGCGAGCCAATCCATCCTTTTGGTTCTGTTGCAAGGTGGTTTGCGTTTAGATCAACAGAGTTCGTTGCCGTAAGGCTTGTTGGCGCCGCTGAGCCTGGCGGATCTCCCGGGCTTGTGCTTCCAGTTGTAGAGACAAGATATACATCTGGACCAGGTGCTGTGTTATACGTAGCCGTCGTCGCGGGAGTTGTTGTCCGCGGACCTGTGATGACCGGCACAACCTCGGTGTTGAGCCCTGTGTTGATGCTACGGTAGCCGATGGCGTGATAGGGCCGATAAGTCATTTCTGTGACGACGCGTGCAATCGCTGCGTCTACGCCGGCTTCGGCAAATAGATTAGCTTTGTCGATCCGGCCGTAAGCAGCCGCCGTCGTTCTTTCGGTAGTTGTCGTGCTCAAGAACGCGACGACCGTTATCGCGGCAAGCACAACAATGATAAGCGTCAAAATCAAAGCAAAGCCGCATCGCTGAGCGTCGTGGCCCGTTCTGAATTTCGTTTTGACCTTCATGGCCTCACAGCGCTTTGCACTTTGATTCTAGTTCTGAACTCGTGCATGTGCGGCAATATCTGGTTGATATAAGTAGTTCCTCCCGTATCAAACCAAGTTCCAGTTCCAATGCCTTGGGCTGTAAGTTGCCTTGCCGCTTGCGGACTCATTGCCTTAAAGGAGATTTCGACAAACTGCGGAAGAGCGCTGTTATACGTAATTGGGTACGTGTTGTTCGGGGCAAGTGTTCCAGCGTTTGACTCGTAAGGGACGACTTTTAGATCCCAAACATACGCGGCGACATCTTCGTCCTGAGCGGGCGATAGGGTTGGGCTGGAAGGATCGTAAACACTCGCCGCACTTACTGGGCCGACACCACCTGGGAGACCGGCACCTTGTAACCGAGAGAATGTTGCATCACTTGCAAGAAAGTGCCGACGCAAAATGTATGCGTGTTTTGTGCTATTCCATGTGCAATAAAATCCAACTGCGCACAGATCAGTACTGTTGAGGGCGGGGTTGCTCGTATCCACGTTCCTAGTGGGCAATAGCGCGTAGACCTGCTGATTGTGTGTTGGACCGTCTGGATCATTCGTGTTGTCCTGATTATTAGGCTGGCTGTAGATATTCTGGAGTGCAAATACTGGGGCTCTGTCGTGGGTCACAGTGAGCGTCAATTCACGCGACATCAGCTCGATCGCCGCTCTTGCATCACGAAACGGATCCGTCCGCGCTTCGGAATTTCGCCATATGCCCTGCGTGGCAATCAAAATTTGCGAAAGGACCGCAACCAAAAATACAACGATCGCAGTAGCAATCAGAAGCTCTATTAGAGTAAAGGCGCCGGCGAATTTTTGTCGAGCGGTCTTCATTTTGGACGATTCAATCAGTGCGCTGCAATGATCGACACATAATCCATCCGCGGTGTTCCGATTTCGCGTGTTGAGATCTGGACTCGGACCTCGCTTGCTGTCCCACTAACTATTCCTTCTGGAGCATTCCGGAATCGCAATTCGATACTGAAATAGTCATTTACTGGAACAAATTGGCCGTCATAATTCGCATGCAACACCGTGCCGGTTGTGCCTGTTGCAGTGTTTTCGGTCGAGAGATCAATCGTGCCTGCCGCGCTGGCCAATGATGCAAGGCTCACGCTGGTAAATGACTGCGAGCGCAGCGTTGAAAAGGTCTCTTCTGCGAGATGATTCGCTCGCGTTTCCTGTATGCTTCCTCGATTGGATGCGAGGCCAATTGGCAAGAGTCCGATGATTGCGACAAGCGCGAAGCTTATTACTCCAAGAGCGATGACCACTTCGACTAGCGAAAAGCCGAGTGTGCACGGGACAGCTTGATTCTGCGTCCTGATCTTCATCTAGTCACGTATTTTGCCCGCCCCGTGAATTTCTCTACTTGCACCTCGTCACGCACCGGTTCTCCAGTCGATTCCCGCGCTGTCGGACTCTCGTTACCGCCGTTCACATTTCCCTCGAAGATCACTATTCGCATCGGAGAAACCGTTGCCGGCTGAATGATCGCACCTGTGGAATCGAATTCTAGATAAGGGCAGTCAATCGTGCTGCCAAGTGGTGGAAAAGAAAACGTGACTGTTGTCGTGTTGTTCGCGCTCGTGAGACAGGTGCCGGTTCCGCTGGACTCGTTTTGATTGCGAAAGCTGATGCCCGTCGGCAATTTTTGCCACCTCGTGACCTGTAATTTTGTCGAACCCGTAGCATCATCTTCAAAAACAGCATAGGCGCGATACGAATACTCTTGGATCATTTGAGGCGGCGCTGAACCAGGCAGGGCTGTAGCAAACGCGACGTAGGTGTTTCGTGCATCCGTTAGCGCAAGTGAGCGGCCTTGCTCGATGATACTCGTGATATTGCTAATCGCGCCCTTCCGTCCGCTGGATTTCGATAAGGAGTTAACCACTGGAAGGACAGCGACGAACAAGATCGCAAGGATACCTATGACGACGAGCAATTCGATGAGAGTGAAAGCATCCTGTTCGCTGCGGCGAACGGGGTGACGAGTGGCGAGTGACGAGTGGCGAGACTGCACGGAAAGCACACTCGAACTATATCAAAGCGGTGACGAGTGACCAGCCTGCGCTCGGCTACGGCGGGAGGAGGGAGGTCAGAGATCAGAAGTTGGATGTCGGCATGGTTTCCCTGATTCCTGATGTGTTTCGGGAGCCGGCAAATCGACAGAGTCGGGGTTTGTCACTAGGCGAGAGGGACTTGCGTATGTTACGGCGGGAAAAAATGATGGAATTGAAAGACTTACGGGGATTCCCCTCGCATAGGGGCATGCTTCTAGCTTTTTACCTTCGACGTGCTGGAACACACACTGTCGGACGAAGAGCATAGTCAGATTCTCCAAACCATCGAGATGTTTGAGGCCATTGCCCAAACACAGCCCGATGATTATCAGTCCCTGGAGATCCTGAAGGAAGCCTACCTCAAAGTGGGGAGGCACGAGGATTCTCTTCGAACCTCCCGCAAGCTGGCCGAAGCGCTTTTCAACGCCGGTTCCTACACCCAGGCCATGCAGGAATGTGAAGTCATTCTGCTGAAGGACCCGAACGCGCCGGAAATTCTCGCCATGCTCGGTGAGATCGAGACCCGGCTTCAGGCTTCGGGCAAAGCGCTCGTCAGCAATGGCGCGCAGGAAGGTCTGACCCTCAACCCGAACGAAGCGACCAAGGGCGAAGGCGCGTTGATCGACGTGAACCAGGCGCACGGTGACACGGGCAAGATCGCGAACCTGGCGGAACGCGGAGACGATCATCTCGCGAAATTTTTAATTGTGCAGCAGCTCTTCCCCGAAGACGAAGTGCTGGCCGCGCTCGAATCGGTCAAGCATTTGAACAAGGACCTGACTGGTCAGGCCCTGGCCGTCTCGTTGCTCGATTTTCTTTGCAAAGATAAAGTCGACCGCCTCGAAACGGTCATCTCCGCGCTCATCGATCGGACGAAGTTCGCTTATGTGCCACTCGAATATTACGACACCGACCGGCAAATCGCGCCGATGTTGCCCGAATACCTGACGCTCGGCCGTTTGTTTGTGCCGTTCGATCTGGTGAGCCGCACCATGATGGTGGCGTGCTGCAATCCTTTTGACGCGACCGGCCGCGAAGCCGTGCAGCAATCGCTCGATTACACAGTGGCCTGGTATCTGGCCCGCCCGGCCTCGATCGTAAAAAGTTTGCAGTCGATCTACCGATTGGAGTCGCGCGGTTAGCGCAAGATCGACATGAGCAGAAGCAAGTCTTTCGGTGAAAGAATCGCAGACGTCCTGATCGAGGACGGTTTGCTTCTGCCCAATCAGCTCGAAGAAGCGGTCGGCATTCAGAAAACCGAAGGCGGGCGTCTCCTCAAAATTCTGACGGACAAACGTTTCGTCACGGAACAGGACATGGCCTTCAGCATGGGGCGTTGTCTGAACACGCCGCCGATCAATCTTTCCAAACTGCGCGTACCGGAAGACGTGATGTCGATCGTGCCGCGCGACATGGCGAAGGCGAACAAGCTGGTGCCGATCGCGCGTCTGGATGGAAAACTTTTTGTCGCGATGTCGGATCCGACGAACGTGCTCGCGCTCGACGATCTGAAGCGGCGCGTGCAGCTCGAGATCATTCCGATGATCGCGACGGAGCGGGCCGTGACCGACATGCTGAGCGGCGCCCATGGCGGCGGCAACATGAGCCACATGCTGAAGCAGGTGGCCGAGGAAGCGGCACAATCCGCCGACAGCGTCGAGGTTCAGGCGAACAAACGCGAAGAGATCGATCTCGATCGTCTCGCTTCCGACAGCGAAGACGCGCCGGTCATCAAGATCGTGAATTTGATTTTGGCGCAGGCGGTGAAGGAACGGGCCTCGGACATTCACATCGAGCCATTTCAAAACACGCTCAAGCTGCGTTATCGACTCGACGGTGAACTGGTTGTGGCAGAGTCGCCCCCGAAAGCGCTGCAGCTCGCCATCACTTCGCGCATCAAAATTTTGGCCGGCCTCAACATCGCGGAGCGACGCGTTCCGCAGGACGGCCGGTTCCGGATCAAAGTGCTCGGCAAAGAAATCGATTTGCGTATCTCGGTCCTGCCTACGGCGCACGGCGAGAAAATCGTCATTCGTATTCTAGATAAAGCGCAGCTCACCGGCAGCATCGACCAGATGGGCATGGACCAGGACACGCTCAACAAGTTCAAGCACGCGATCGATGCTCCGCACGGAATGATTCTCGTGACCGGTCCGACTGGTTCCGGAAAGACGACCACGCTCTACTCCGTTCTTCAGGAGTTAAACAATCCGCAATACAACATCGTCACGGTCGAAGATCCGATCGAGTACGAACTGGCCGGCGTTAACCAGGTGGCGGTGCGCTCGGATATCGGGCTCGATTTCGCGGCGGCGCTTCGTTCCATTCTGCGTCAGGACCCCGACATCGTGATGGTCGGTGAAATTCGCGATAACGAAACCGCCGATATCGCGGTCAAAGCCGCGCTCACCGGTCACCAAGTTTTGAGCACGCTGCACACGAACGATGCGGCCGGCGCGATCACGCGTCTCGACGACATGGGCATCGAGCCGTTCTTAATTTCCAGTTCCGTTCTCATGGCCTGCGCGCAACGTCTCGTGCGGCGCGTCTGCTCCAACTGCCGCGATACGTTTGTGCCCGAGCCGGAGATTCTGGCGAAGCTCGGGCTGCAAGAAGCGAAGGACGCAGTTTTTTATCACGGCTCCGGTTGCGACCGTTGCAAAGGCCGCGGTTATCTCGGCCGGGTCGCAATCATCGAGGCATTGCCGGTGACCGAATCGATCCGGCGTTTGATTATCAAGCGCGCGTCGGCGGCGATTATTAAAAACCAGGCCATGACCGAGGGAATGAAAACCTTGCGCATGGTCGGGGTGGAGAAAGCGCTCGAGGGCATCACCACGCTGGAGGAAATCTGGCGGGTAACGGCGGAGGACCATTAATGACGAATCCTTTTGCCGATCTGGTGAACAAAGTGCGCGATCGATTCTTTGCGGCCGGCAACGGCGCGCCCGTCTCACCGCAGCCGATGGTCAAGGCGCAGAAGGCACCCGGAGAACGGTTGAGCAAAACCGTCATGCCGAATTCTACGCGAACGATTGCACCGCAAGATCCTTTGCAGGCGGCTGCCGCCAATCCGACCGCGCCGAACACGGCGACCATTACGAAAACCGGCCCGCGCATGATCTCGGTGGGAGCGACTCCGCCGCCGTTGCAGACAAAGGATTTGCCGCCGGCCATTGCCCTGGCCCTCGAACCGAAAGTGGAACGGGCCATTTCACTTCAGCTTTCCGACATTCTCGCGCAGATTCCGGCCGGTTACATCAAATCGGAAGAGAGTTTCGATCCGACCCGTCGAGTTCTGCTCAAAGCGGTGGAGATCGAAAAAGGCATGGCCGCGCGCAATCCCAGCGTGGCGCTGACCAGCATCTACGAACAGATCCCGGAAATCTTTCTGCGCAGCGTCGCGATCACGGATGCGACGCGCATTGCCCTGCCCTTTGACAAAGTGCTCGACCAGTTCAACCGCGTGCAGGTTCGACGCGACCAGGTGCGAGACAACAGTGTTCCGCAAGTCGACACGCCCTTTCTCCTCGTCGCCATGGAAGAGAGCGCGAAGTTCGGCACCTCAATCGATCCGCTCCAGACCTCCGCACTTCCGCCCGTCAAAGTACAACCGGCGACGGCGGAAGCCCTGGCCGCGGCCGAGCCCGAGCCCGCCGAAAGCGTGTTGGGTTCGTTATCTCTGGCTCGCCCGGAAAGTTTGCCGCTCAAGACTCCGGAAGAGTCGGCCACGGCTGCGCCTCCAAAATCGACGGCGCCGCCTCCGCCCTCCCGGGTGCAGGAAGAGCCGCCACATCATTTCGCTCCGACCCCTGCCAGAATTCCATTTCATCTTCCACCGAAGGGAACGGGTGCGCCCGCCTCTGAGAGAGTTCCAGCCTCAAGCGGGCCGCCCGTTCTATCTCCGGTGACACCTCCTCCGCCCTCCAAACCGCCGCCACCGCGCAATCCATACGAAAGTATTCCTTTCGACGAAGTGAAGTTTTCCAATGTCGATAAGGAATTGAAAGTGGAACGATCGGCGGAAATTGAAAAACCGCGGAAACGCAAACCGATTCAATCGACCAACCTCGACCTGATCAGTGCGCCCATTCCTGAGATGGCGCCGAAGCTGGCCGAGAAAATCGAACTTTCACTGCGAGTGGTGTTGCAAAATCTGCCCGCTTTTCAGCGACAGGGCGATCCCAACCTCGCGCCGGAGAACGCAAAGATCAGCCTGCTTTTCGCACCATTGGCGGAGCAACTCGCGACCGGACGGGTCACGGTCCCGTCCACTGTTTTTCAGGAAGCGATTCCGGCTGAGTATCGCCACCTCTTTCATATTGATGAGGCCCAGAGCCCGGTCTTGCTCCCATTGCAGGAAGTGTTGAAGAACGTGCCCGCGGCAGCGTTGCAAATGCGGACCGATCAGGAAAAACCGGTGGAGAACGAAACAATCGAAACGCCGTTCTCGATTCAGGCCAAGGAAGATGCACGACGATTCAGCGGCGAAGAACCGCCATCGCTGGCTTCCATCCTGGACAGCCCGCGCTCGCCACGGAACGAGTCCGTCCGAGCGGCGGACAAAGTCGAGCCGAAACCGGAAGGGAAGTCGGACAAGGTCGACGCCAGGGAAATTGTGGCGCGCGTAACGAAGCTTCCGGGCATCAACGGCTGCGCGATCACCTTTGCCGATGGGTTGAGTCTCGCGGGAAATCTTCCCGCCGCCATCGCGGCCGACGGTTTGTGCGCGGTGGCACCGACGCTGCTTCAACGGATCGAGAAACACATGCTCGACACGAAATTAGGCCCGTTGCATTCGATGACGCTGCAAGGCGCCACTTCATCCGTCACATTTTTCATGCACGGGAACATTTGTCTGTCCGCACTGCACACGACCGAAGCGCTGGCCGCCGAAACGCGCCGAAACGTCACCCGAATCGTGGAAGAACTGGCGCGGACCTATTCACAGCCGGAGATATCTCATGTCGATCATTAATTACGCGAGCCGCGAAATTCAGTTCAAGATTGTGTATTACGGGCCCGCGCTCTGCGGCAAGACGACCAATCTGGCCTACATTCATCAACGCATCAGTCCGCAGAATCGGGGCGATCTCGTTTCGCTGGCCACGGCCGCGGACCGCACCTTGTTCTTCGATTTTCTGCCGCTCAATGCCGTCGTGATCAAAGGCTTCGTCACCAAATTCCAGCTCTACACCGTTCCCGGACAAGTCATTTACAACGCGACGCGTCAGCTCGTTCTGCGCAGCGTGGACGGAATCGTCTTCGTGGCCGATTCGCAGTGGGAAAAGATGGAGGAAAACGTCGAGAGTTTCAAAAACCTCGCCGATAACCTGGCCCGGCAGAACGTCGCGATCGACGATATGCCGTGCGTGTTGCAGTACAACAAACGCGATCTTCCGAACACGGCGCCGCTCAATTACATGGAGTACGTGCTGAATAATCGAAAGAAAAGGCTGCAAAGCTTTGAAGCGAGCTCGAGCACGGGAGAAAATGTTTTCGCGACCTTAAACGCCGTCTCGCAAATCTTGTTGCACAAATTCAGCAAACAGAACGACGTGCCCCAGAATGTCGCGCCCAACGTCGCGCTTCCGGCCACGCCGACGTTGCCGCAAAGTGAAACGACTCCCGCATGAACTCCATTCCCGTCCTAACCATTGAAGATGTCGCCACGCTCGACGGGGTGCTCGCGGATTTTCTAAAAAAATCCGAGGCCGACCTCACCGTCGTGATCGACCGCGGCGGGAATGTGATTTCGCAATTCGGCGATGTGAACGCGATTGACGTAACGATCATCGCCGCGCTCGCCGCCGGTTCCTTTGCCGCCACGCAGGAGCTGGCCCGTCGCATCGGCGAAGTGGAATTCAATGCTCTCTATCATCAAGGCAACGGCAGCCACATTTTCATGAACTCGGTCGATGATGACACGATCATGATCACGGTGTTCGGCCGGCGCACGACCGTGGGTCTGGTCAGGTTCTATTCAACGGCCACCGCCCAGAATGTTTCCGATCTTCTCAAGTCGTTATCACGCGACGGTCAGGGAAAG
>JADMIO011216418.1_pt1 | contig 14855 bp, 10 predicted proteins | sample 8958161 | NCBI WGS metagenome assembly JADMIO01 (sample SAMN16585339, study PRJNA669376) | soil metagenome | isolation source: Crop rotation soil | place: USA: Cullars Rotation, Alabama | collected 2011 | reverse complement strand
CCGCCTCTAAACAATTATGGTAACGAATCTAAAATTTGATCGACCTTCGCGGGCGTCAGGTTTTCGTGATAATCAAAATTAAGTTGAAACATCGGCGCGGTGCCACACGAACCGAGGCATTCAACCAAAGACAAGCTGAACTTTCCGTCCGCCGTAGTCTCGCCGGGTTTAATCCCCAACTTGTTACAAACGTGTTCGGTAATCTTGCCCTCACCCAGGATCTTGCAGGAAAGCGTCTTGCAGATCTGGATGTGATACTTGCCGATCGGCTTCGTTTGAATCATCGAGTAAAACGTCGCCACTTCCCAAATATCAGTGACGCGCAATTGCAGGCGATTCGCGAGATACTGCACCCCTGGCGGATCCAGATAACCGCGTTCGCGCTGCACGATGAACATCAAAGGAATGATCGCTGAACGCTTCACCGGATACTTAGCGATATGCCGATCGATCTCCGCCTCGACTTCAGGCGAAAAGACGGCCGGCTCCGGCATGTGCACCGGGTGATCGGGTGGCTGAATTTTGACGAGTACTTCGCCCATCAATTTGTTCGTGTCGATTCGCCTGCGGTTTTACGAATAACGTGCAAGGCCACAGGGACTGCTGCGACCAGCGCGCCTGCGCCTAGTAGCGCCAACCCGGTTGTCGTCCGCGCCTTGCGTCTCACACGCTTATTCAAAAGCAAACTCAAACCGGGCACCGGCACCATGTGTGTCAGCGCCATTAGTCCTATTTCGGCAACCGTTTTCCTCATCTGTCGAAAAGCTGAACCCGGCCGCGCAGCCATCACCGCGCAAGCGCAGCTCTAAACAATCTAATTCAATTTGAAGATTCGTTGGGCTTCTTGCTCAGCACATCCAGCACCAAAGGCGCCGTAGTTAGTACTCCCACCAGAAACAAACTCCAACCGACCGCGCGTCGCTCTTTTTCATCCAGTCTTTCACCGAGAAGCAAAGCCAGCCCTGCTCCGAGGGCGACCCGAGTAATACCAATCAACCCAATTTCGGGAACGGTTAAAACGCTCTTTCGCATCACGTCCTCCTAACGATCGATCTCTCCCAGGACGATATCCAGGGATCCGATGATGGCGACGACATCGGCGATCATTTCGCCCTGTGCAATGTGCGGCAGGGCGGAGAGATTCACAAAGCTCGGCCCGCGAAAATGCACGCGCGCCGGTTTTGGTCCGCCGGTTGATTGGACATAGACGCCTAGTTCACCTTTCGAGGCTTCGATCGGCATATAGACCTCGCCCGCCGGCACGTCGAATCCTTCGGCTACGATCAAAAAGTGATGGATCAGCGCATCCATGTGCGTCTTCATCGCTTCTCGATCAGGCAACACTACCTTAGGCGCATCGGCCTTGACGGATCCCGGCCGTAAACGCGACAGAGCTTGCGCGACGATCTTATGTGACTCAGTCATTTCGCGCATGCGCACCATGTAACGCGCCCAAACATCGCAATCGGTTTCGGTCGGAATTTCAAAATCGTAGTTTTCATAGCCGCAGTAAGGATTCGTGCGGCGTACGTCAACGTTGATCCCGCTCCCACGCAGGCATGGGCCGGACAAACCCCAGTCGATCGCATCTTCGGCCGAGATGTAGCCAACGCCCTGAGTGCGCTTTTGAAAAATTCTATTGCCCGTAACCAGGGTATGGAATTCCTTAACCGCCTGCGGAAAATCATTAAGAAACTGTTGTACGCGCCGCTCAAACCCCGCCGGGAGGTCCATCATCAAACCGCCGATACGAAAGTACGACGGCGTCAGGCGGCCACCTGATGCGGACTCGATCAAATTAAGAATTTTTTCCCGCTCGCGAAACGCGTAAAAGAAGACTGTCATCGCGCCGATGTCCAGCGCATGCGTTCCTAACCAAACGAGGTGCGAAGCGATGCGTTGCAGTTCGCAAGTCAACACGCGGATGACCTGCGCGCGTTCCGGGATTTCTATCTGAAGCAGCTTCTCGACCGCCATCACATACGCGAGATTGTTCCCCAGCGGGTTGAGGTAATCCATCCGGTCAGTGATGACGATGCCTTGCTGGTACTTCCGGTATTCGAAGAGTTTCTCCATGCCGGTATGGAGATACCCAATGTCCGGCGTGGCCTTCACCACCATCTCACCGTCGAGCACCAGTTCGAGGCGCAGCACGCCGTGCGTCGAAGGATGCTGCGGGCCCATCGAGATCGTCATCTGCGTGTCGAGCGGCTGATCGACGACTTCGAATTGCGGCGGAATGTTAACGGCGGTGCTCATTGGTCGCATTCGTCCTATTTCTCCCGTTCGTCCTATAAGACCTATAGGACAGATGGGACCGACGGGACTTATTCCAAGCTGTACGGTTCGTAGCCTCGCAAGGGAAAATCTTTTCGCAACGCATGACCCTGCCAGTCATCAGGCAGCAGGATGCGCCGCAAATCGGGGTGATTATCGAAAATCACTCCAAACAGATCGTAAGTTTCGCGTTCGTGCCAGTTGGCGGTTCGCCATACGCCGGTAACGCTCGGCACATGCGCGTCATCTTCGTTAACTAATACTTTCAGACGCACTCGATGAAACCTGGTCGTCGAAAAAAGATGATAGTTAACTTCAAAGCGCGGCTCTTCTTCCGGCCCGCGATCGAATCCGCACACGTCCGAGAGGAAATTGAACTCAAGTCCGTCCGCACTCTTAAGAAAGGCACAAACCTCGGCAATCCGATCCCGCGCAACGAAGATCGTGGTTTCACCGAGTGCCTCAACGATTTGGTCGATCCATTCCGGATGCTCACGCTGCAACGTCGCTGCTGCCAGCGATCTTGGAGCGGCTGCTTGGTTGGAAGTTAATTCTGTTTCCGGCTGGCCTGTTTGCGTGTTCTGCGGTTCCATCTAGCCTCTGTCTCGGGGAAACACGTCGGTGCCACCGGTTTCAGGTGGGCTCAAGCTAAAACGATCGGCGCTTCTCGTGCCTCGATGCGATTGTGTACGGCTTCGTAGTCGCGGCCTGGGGTTCACGCAAAGTCGATCCATCAGTCACCGGCAGGGTTCCCGGCGTGAGCGCTTCGCGCGCTTCTTCGTCCGGTGCGTCGCGGCGATCGCGAATCGATTCTTTCATCACCTTGTCCTGCAACATCATGACCGCGTGGATTAGCATCTCAGGTCGCGGAGGACAGCCCGGAATATACACGTCGACAGGCACAATTTTATCGACACCCTGCACAATCGCGTAGTTATCAAACACACCGCCCGAGGTCGCGCACGCTCCCATCGAAATCACCCACTTCGGTTCGGGCATTTGATCGTAGATGCGGCGCAGCACGGGGGCCATCTTGCGCGACACCCGACCCGAAACAATCATCACGTCCGCCTGCCGCGGCGAGGCCCGAAACACTTCCGAGCCAAAGCGCGCCAGGTCATTACGGCCGCTGGTTGCGTTCATCATCTCGATCGCGCAACAAGCCAGGCCGAAGGTCGCCGGCCACAACGAAGACTTGCGTGCCCAGTTGATTAAGGAATCAAGCTGAGTCGTTAAGATCTCCGGCAGTGCTTCAGCGATGACGTTTTCCAGCCCCATAAACTAATTTTCAAGTTCAAAGTTCCAGGTTTCAAGTTTCATGCAGCTTTTGACGAGCTTGAAACCTTAAACTTAGAACTTGATATTTTTTCTTCCAGCAGCCGCGCCTCCGCTTCGGCCTCACGTCGCGCACTTTCGCTCCAATCAAACGCGCCTTTCTTGATGACGTAGATCAAGCCGACCGCCAACAACGCGATAAAAATGATCATTTCAAAAAAAACCACGTTGCTCAGACCATATTCCGGCGCAGAAAGCCGGCGAAAGACCACCGCCCAGGGCACCAGAAAGATGACTTCAATGTCGAACAGAATAAAGATCATCGCGATGAGATAGAACTTAACCGAGAAACGTTCGCGGGCTGACCCAACCGGATCTTTGCCGCATTCATAGGGCATCAGCTTCGTACGCGTCCGTTTCCGCTGACCGACGAACTGAGATAAACCGACGAACGTCAACGCGAACCCCGCGGCAACCACGAACATCAGAAGGATCGGCAGGTATTGACCTGGTTCGAACGACATTGACGGTCCTATCTCGGAGCAACGCACTTAAACCCGAACGGCGTTGCGGTTCCACTCACTGCTTGAGAATCATTGTACAAGCTGGGATCGTAGGCCAAGGATCGAGGGGTGTCAAGCGCGTGATCGATCATCACATAACGGAAATGATTACGTTGACCGCGGAAAAATCGATGTGCTAATTTTCCTGCGGTCGTTCGCAGCGTTTCGCATCTCCACACGCATCTGAAATCAAGTGATCACAGGTTACAACACAGACGTTGAATACGGCGGCGTTACTTATCACGTGCAGACCGAAGATAAAGGTTTGCAAACGCCGGTGATTCTTTCACTCGTATACACAGGCGGCGAAATTCTGGCGAGCAAACGATCGCCTTATGACGATCTGGTCCATCAGGGTTTTGATAAGGATGCTCTGGCCAGCCGCCTGCAAAGACAACACAAATTGATTTGCGCGGCCGTTCACGCGGGAAGAATTGAAGACTTAAAACGGATGACTGAGCGCGAAGCCGCTTCTCCGGTTACGAGTCCAATAACTCCCGAACCTGCGCCAACGACCGAACCGGAAGCCAGTGACGCCCGCACAGAACCCATCTCAGTAGTAGAAGATCTGGGTTTTGCCATTATCTCGCTTGATAATCCTGAGTTGCGGGGCGGCGAATCAGCCACGTTGAGTTTTCAGGTCACGCGCGACGGCCGGGAACTCGGCGGTGGCGTTCCGGTGGTGGTCAGAATGTTGGGAACAACTTTCCCACCGCAAACTACCCGGCTGAGCACCGACGATCGCGGCGTGGTCACCGTGAATCTGGTGTTTCCTAACTTTACCTCCGGCCGCGCGGCTGTTCTCGTGCAGGCCCAGGACAGCGGCGAGACCGCCGAACTCCGCCGCATTATTCTTCCTTCGCACTCCTGATCGGCAAACGCATTTGATACTTCAAATCAACGGTGAAAAGCGCGAGGTGGCCTCCGGATCAAGTCTGGAGGAACTAGTGCTGGAACTTTCACTCGCGCCGCAGCGCGTAGCTATCGAGTTGAATGGACAAGTCGCGCGCCGTGACGAGTGGGCGCAGACTGTCCTGCGCGAAAATGATCGCGTCGAGATTGTCCATTTCGTCGGCGGCGGAGCAATAGACGAAAATAAAGAGCGCAACTTCGCTTCGGCGCCCGCATGGGTGTAAATTGATTTTCAAAATTTATGGCAAGGAAGTCAGCTCTTAATGTCCACCGCAGCAACTGCCCTAACTGATCAATTCAAGGTAGCCGGAAAAGTTTTTAACTCCCGCCTAATCATCGGGACCGGAAAATACCGTTCGTACGACGAAATGAAAGCGGCGCATCGATCGTCGGGCGCTGAAATGGTTACGGTCGCGGTTCGTCGCGTTCCGCTTGATCACAGCAGCGAATCGTTCTTGGATCACTTGGACGCGTCGTTGCAGATTTTGCCGAACACGGCAGGCTGCTATACCGCTGAGGATGCGGTGCGCACCGCGCGACTCGCGCGCGAGGCTTTAAAGACTGAATGGATCAAGCTGGAAGTCATTGGCGATCAAACGACTCTGTTTCCTGATAACGAACAGACGCTCGCGGCCGCGCGGACGCTCGTCGATGAAGGATTCATTGTGTTGCCTTACTTCACAGATGATCTGATCGTGGCGAAGAAACTTCTGGACATCGGCTGCGCGGCAGTGATGCCTTTAGCTGCCCCAATCGGGTCGGGTCTGGGAATTCAGAATCCAACCAACCTGCGCATCATGCGCGAACAACTTCCCGAGGCCACGATTATCGTCGACGCCGGCGTCGGCACCGCCAGCGACGCCGCTATCGCGATGGAACTCGGCGCCGATGCCGTCTTGATGAATACCGCTATCGCCGAAGCGCAGGACCCGGCGAAGATGGCAAAGGCGATGAAGCTCGCGATTGAAGCGGGCCGACTTGCCTATCTCTCCGGTCGCATGTCGAAGCGTTTGTATGCGAGCGCTTCAAGTCCCGTCAGCGGAGTCATCAAGTAATTTCTTACGGACAGGTATTGGTCAAAGCGCTGTTCCGAGGTGACGGAGCCGCGCTGGAAAAATCTGCATTGTTGTTGTTGCTGTCAAAGCAGCCATTGGCGCCGCCTGCGCCAGTCGATTTTCGAAAGTCCGCTAGCGTCGCACTGATCGTCGGGGCTGCCCCAGCACCTTCAAAACAGTTGGCGCCACTCCCTCCGGTCCCATAACCAACCAAATCGATCACATTCGCGAATAACGCCGGACAGCCGCTGCCTGCGGTTCCGCTCAGAGCAATCGTATTGCTCACGAGCGCTACTTTCCCGGCCGTCGCCGCCATATTGATCGGGTTGGTTGGCATTGAATCAGGCGTCGGTAGCGCAGCCCCGGTTGCTCCCGGCGTTGTTAGTCTCACCAGATAATAAGAATTGGCGGGGATGACGCACGGTCCTGAAGGACAGAGCGCGCTCACCGACCACGCGGCTCCCGTTGTTGTGGTCGCGGCCTGGTATTGAATGGACCAACTCGTAATGTTGATGGCGGTACTAGTCCGGTTGAAGAGTTCTACGTAGTCAGCGTTAAAGGTCGCGCCCGCATTACTCCCTCCGCCGTACACCTGACTGATAACAACGTTCGCGCCGTCGTCATTCGTAATCGTGCCAACGCCCTGAGCGTCAAGAATATTCGCGTTGGTCGCACCAATCAGTTTCACTGTGAAGGTCTCGTTTGGTTCAATCACAGTGTCGCCATTGACGCTGATGCTGATCGTCTTAACCGTTTCACCCGGATTGAATGTTAATTGGGTTGAAGGAATTGCAGTATAGTCGCCTGGCGCGTTGGCCGTGCCGTCGGTGGTTGCGTAATTTACGGTCACGGTTTCGTCGCTTGCGGGCGACAGAGTGACGATGAAATCGAAATTCGATGTGCCGCTATTTCCCTCGTTCAAGGTTACGTCACTTATTGACAACGCCGGCGTGTCATCATTTTGAATAGTTCCCAGGCCCTGGCTGTCCGCGACAATCGCACCGGTGACGTTCGTTACATTTACCAGAAAAGTTTCGTCTCGCTCGACATCCGCATCTCCATTCACGATGACTGTGAAGGTATAGGTCTGCTGGTCCGCCGGAATAGTTTGATTAGTGAGACTGTGGCCGACGTAATCGATACCCGCTATCGCGGTGTCATCCTGGGTGGCGATGTCGAAAGAGACTGCGCCAACCAATGCAGGCTTCGAAAGACTAACTGTGAAAGTGAAGAGTTTTGTTCCGCTGTTGCCTTCAGTTGCCGACACGTCGTCGATGCTAAGCGTGGGCGGCGCATTGCAATCATTGATCGGCGAAGATGAATTACGGGGCGGTGTGCCTGAATTCAAAGATAACGTCAGGAAGTCGTTCAGGTTGTTCTCAGTGTCAGTGCAGCCATCGTTCTTTCGCAGCGCTGACTTTGTGGCAGACAGAGAGCCGGTTGGCGAAGTTTCCGAGCAATTTGCGCCGCCGTAACCCACGAAATCAGCCAACGTTATTCCGGTCGGACAGCCGGAAACAGTTACGGCCGTAGTTGTGCCATTGACTAAGACGACTTTGCCGTCGGAGGCCGCCATATTGATCGAGCCAGTCGCATCGGCGGGTGGCAAACCGGATCCGTTGGTTGTTCCTCCTGAAAGTTGAACTAGAAAATACTGGCCTGGAACCAAAGAACCTGTTGTCAAATCGAGCTTGTTACCAGTGCCGCCGGAGAAGTTTCCGGTTTGTGACGCGTACTGAATTGAGTACGGCGTTACGCCGAAATTAACTGTAGTTGTCCCGCGATTAAATAACTCAACAAAATCGTTCTGGAAAGTTGCGCCGCTGTTATTGCCGCCGCCGTAAATCTGGCTGATGACGAGCCTCGCCACATCATCATTCTGAATCGTGCCGTCTCCCGTGCCATCGCCGATGCCGGCTCCGGCCGAAACATGCGAAACAGTCACGTGGAAGGTTTCATCCGACTCAACAAACTTATCTCCATTAACCATTACGGCGAATGAGTAGGTTGTCTGACCGGCAGGGATTGTTTGATTAGTCAGACTGCGCGCCACATAGTCGTCGTCTTCAGTGGCTGGATTGTGATCCTGTGCAGTGCCGTCGCTGGTGGCGATATCGAATGTGATGCCGCCGGCAGGCGCAGGTAACGTCGAGGTGACGATGAACGTAAACAGCGTGGTTCCGGTATCGCCTTCCGGCATCATCACATTGTTTACACTCAGGAGTGGGGTGTCGTCGTTTTGAATGATGCCCTGGCCCTGACTATCAAGCACGGTAGCTCCGCTGACATTCGAAACGTTCACAAAGAAGTCTTCATTGGGTTCAATAATCTGATCTCCGTTGATCGTAACATCGAAGATGTAGGACGTGGCGCCCTGGGCAATTGTCTGATTCGTTAAAGCACGCGACACGTAATCGCCGTCCGCATCCCTGGCCGAACCGGCCGCTGTAGCAATATCAAAAGTGACCGGGCCCGGCGCCGGCGCCGAAAGCGTTACCTGAAATGAGAATGTCCTTTTACCATTGTCGCCTTCGCCGCTCGACACATCATCGATTGAGAGGGCTGGCAGATCATCATTCTGAATTATTCCCTGACCCTGCCCATCGGCAACGTGGGCCCCTGAAATATTCGTCAGGTTCACGAAGAAAGTCTCGTCCGGCTCAAGCATTGTGTCTCCGTTGATGGTAACCGTGAAGCTGTAGGCCGTCTGCCCCGCGGGAATGATTTGGTTTGTGAGACCGCGCGTTACGTAATCGCTGTTCGCCGTCGTTGCGGTTCCATTCGCAGTCGCAATATCAAACATGACGTCGGCTCCCTGCGCCGGCGCCGAAAGGTTCACCGTAAACGTTGCCGTAGTTGTCCCACTGTTACCTTCAATAATCGAGACGTCGTTAATTGAGAGATCAGGAGGCCCGCCTCCGGCACACGCGTTCGCCGGTGATGTTGAATTACGCGGAGTTGGGGCGGTCGCAAAAAAGTTTGCCGCATTATCGTTAGTATCGGTGCAGCCGCCGGCTCGTCTAAAATCCGCCGTGGTGTTGCTACTAGCCACGGCCGGCGCCAATCCTTCATAGCACTGGCCGGCATTAGAAGCCGAGCTGCCATAACCGACAAAATCCGCAATCGTCGAGTCGCTGGCGTTGAATGGTGAGCTCAGATCGTCGCCCGGGCAGGCCGCGGCCGCTAAAGCGTTAGTGCCCATAACCAGCGCGACTTTTCCCGACGTCGCTGCCAGGGCAATCGATCCCGTGACGTCCGGCGCAGGCAGGCCAACACCGTTACTGGCGCCACCGCTTTCCTGAATCAGAAAGTACCTGCCGGGAGCAATCAATCCCGTCGTAAGGTTGGTTTTAGCGCTGGCCGTAGTTGCGCCAAAGTTCGACCCAACGCTCGCGTACTGAATCGAGTACGGTGTGATAGAAAAGTCGACGGTCGTAACACCTCGATTGAAGATCTCCACAAAATCATTCTGAAACGGTGCGCCAGAATTGTTGCCGCCGCCGAAGAGCTGACTGATCACCAAATTCGGGATGTCGTCGTTGGTAATCGTGCCGGTACCCGCAGCCTTGCTGATAGTTGCGTTCGCTGGAGCGCTTAAGTTTACAAAGAACGTTTCGTTGGGCTCGACTAACGTATCGGCGTTTACCTGCACAGTGATTTGTTTCGTCGTCTCGCCGGGCGCAAAGGAAAGTTGCGCGGGCGAAATGGCCCCGTAGTCAATGGGCGTTAATGCGGTTCCGTTGGCAGTAGCGTATTCAACGTTAACCGTGTCCGCGCTCTGCGGTGAGAGCGTGACTGTGAAAGTGAATGCAGTCGCTCCGGCGTCTCCCTCGCTCATCGTAACGTCATCGATGCTTAGCGCGGGGCTGTCATCATTTTCGATTGTTCCCACTGCCTGTCCGTCGGCCATCGTTGCGCCTGAAACATTTGCTATGTTCACGAAGAATGTTTCATTCGGTTCATTGAAAGCGTCGCCGTTTACGACAACATCAAATGTGTAAGTCGTTTGGCCGGCGCCAATCGTTTGTCCCGACAAGCTGCGCGCGACATAGTCGTTGTTTGCGACTGTTGCGGTTTCGTCCTGAGTCGCGATATCAAAAAGCACCGGCGCCGGTGCGGGAGCGGAGAGGCTTACCGTAAAGCTGAAGATTATTGAGCCGCTGTTGCCTTCTTTTGCAGTCACGTCATTGATTGAAAGGGAAGGCAAGTCATCGTTGCGGATCGTGCCCTGGCCCTGTCCGTCACTGACCGTTGCGCCCGCGACGTTAGTCACATTCACAAAAAAGTTTTCGTCAGCCTCAACTGTGGTGTCACCGTTAACTGTGACTGTGAAGCTGTAAGCAGTGGCGCCCGCGGGGATGACTTGGTTCATTAGGCTCTTGTTTACATAATCACCGTTTGCGATGGCGTCGCCATTCTGCGTCGCGATATCGAAAGCGACATCGACGCCTTGCGCCGGTGAGGACAGTGTCACCGTGAACGTCGCGGTCGTCGTACCGCTGTCGCCTTCTGTCACGCTCACATCGTTGATTGAGAGGTTGGGTGTCGCGGCGCCCATACAGTTGTTCGCCGGTGAGATCGAATTACGAGGTAAAGGCCCAGCCGTGAGGAAGTCTGTGGCGTTGTCATTCGTATCGGTGCAACCTCCGGCTTTGCGGAACCCGGCGATCGTATTGTTACTTAAGTTGAATGATGAAGGTCCTGAGCCTTCATAACATTGATTGGTAGTCGCGCTGGTACCGCCGTAGCCAACGAAGTCCGCGATCGTCGAATTGCTGGCGTTGAAAGGAGCTGCGCCGTCATCGCCCGGACAACTTCCGCTGAGCGTTGTGGTACCGCTGACCAGCGCAACTTTACCGCCGGTCGTGCTCGTGAGATTGATTGTGCCGGTCGCGTCTGACGCCGGCAGCGATGAGCCATTTGTACCGCCCGAAGCCTCGCGAACCAGAAAGTAATGGCCGGGTGGGATGATGCCTGCGGTGAGATCAGTCCTGGTCCACGACGAAGCGGTGACACTCAGGAATTGCACGGAATACGGGGTTAAAGAAAAGTCGATCGTAGTATCGCCGCGATTGAACACCTCAACATAGTCATTCGTGAAGGCTGCGTTCGAAAGACCACCACCCGGATAAATCTGACTGATCACCAGACTCGGATTGTCATCGTTCTGAATGGTGCCGACGCCCTGGCTGTCAGCGATTATTGCATTAGCTGATGCGTGCGAAAGGTTGACGAAGAAATTCTCGTGCGGCTCGACCAGTTTGTCGCCGTTGACCGTCACCGCAAACGTGTAGTCTGTTTGCCCCGTGGGGAGGGTTTGGCTCGTCAGCGAACGACCAATGTAGTCGCTGCCCTCAGCTGTAGTCCCGTTCGCGGTGGCAATGTCGAACGTAATTCCCGGAGAAGGCGCAGGCAAGGTCGAACTGACTGTAAAAGTGAAAGTGGTGGTGCCGCTGTCTCCTTCAAAAGCGGAAACATCGTTGACGCTCAAGGCGGGAACGTCATCACTCAGAATTCTGCCCACGCCCTGAGCTCGTGTCACGCTCGCTCCGCCAACATTAGTCACGTTTATGAGGAACGACTCATCGGGCTCAATATTCTGATCGCCATTAACCGACACATCAAAGCTGTATGTCTGTTGTCCGGTTGGGATGGTTTGAGACATGACGCTGCGGCCGACGTAATCGTTGTCGGCAACGGTCGCCGTATTGTCCTGGGTGGCGATATCAAAGGTGACGGGCGCGGGCGCCGGACTCGACAGGCTGACCGTGAACGTGAAGATGGTCGTTCCGGCATTACCTTCGGTAAGACTCACGTCGTTAATTGAAAGTGAAGGCCCCGTGACGGTCAGCGTCGCCGGCGAGCTATTACTCTTGATGGGGCCGTCAATCGCAGACGCCGTAATGTGTGAAGTGCCGGGATTCTTTGTGCGGACCATGGCGGTCGTCACTCCGGCACTTGCGGATGTCGAGTCAATGGTCGCGACATTGATGTTGTCGCTCTCAAAGCCGATGGGAATTCCGTTCAAAGTGCGGCCATACTGATCCAAGGTCCGGGCGCTGAATTGAGTCGTTTGGCCGACGACGATGCTTGCGTTCGTTGGCGAAATGATCACGCTGGTCAAACTGCCCGGACAATTTCCAAATGGCGTTCCATCAGTTCGTAAGCCGGGCGAGAATTTTCGGCCACTGGCATTCAACGCCGTCGCGTGCAATACAAAACTACCGGTGAAGTCGGGCGAACGCGTTAGTGCCTGAGACGCGTTCCCATCAAGCGCAGTCGCACCTCCGTAAGAGAATTGCGCGATCAAGTTGCCGGAGCTGTTCCGAAGCAAGAGCGTGAGGCCGGTGTTCGTCAGCGCGAGCCCGCTCGATGAAGTTGCTTTAAAGATTTGTGCGCAGCCAAAAACTTCATCGTTAGGATTGAAAGCTGGACCGCCTCCGCCGAACACAACCAAAGCTTCGCCCGCCGGCAACGAAGTTCCCGCCGGAAAACTGAATCGCGTCGTCTCAGTTGTGCTGCCGTTCGCGCGCGTCTTAATCGTCCAGCCACTGAGACTAATTGGTTCTCCGAGGCTGCCATTCACCAGTTCAACAAATTCATCCTGAGTCCCATCGCGTACGCCGTCGTGATTCGCATCGCCTGCGACGCCGTCGGGCGGATCGGCAAGCACTTCATTAAAGAAAATCGCTCGGCCCGGATCACCGATGAAGTTTACCGTCACGGGATTGCTCTCGCGGCCGTCAGAGATCACCGATAGATTCACAACTCCGGCCCCGCGCATATCGCTCGGCACGCGCACATGAATTTCATCCAGACCTTGCATGTCCGCCGAAGGGACCACGGCATCGGCATTAATTAACGTTCCGCCAATCGCCACCGTCGTTTGGGCGGCGTGGCGCGCCCCGGTAGCAAAAACCGTTAACTCCAGATTGCCTCCGGTGGGATTGAAGGGACCTTCCTGGAGCGTATCGCTGTTGAGGATCTGACCTTCGCCGATCCCATCACCAGTCTTCGTAAAAATCCCGGGAGCCGCGCGGAGCGTGGGCAAAGTGCCTCGGGAAGGGAAGTTCTCGCCATTCGTGACGACGACTTCGGCGGCGCCGATTTCCGTCTGCGGCGGAACGATAAAGATTACTTGGGCCGGCGAGACAAAAACGATTTGTGCCGCGCGACCGTTGACCGTGACGCGCGTCCCGGCAACGTTCGTTGGAAATTCTCCGTTAGGCAATTTCTGAGATTGAAGTGTGGTGCTCGCCAGGTTTGTTCCCTGGGCGATGGCCAGACTGTCAGGAGCGACAGCTTTGAACGCAGCGGGCTCATGTTCGAAAGATGCTTGATTAAGAATCGAAGTCAGTGTGCCGTTGGCCGGTCGTACCGGAGGAGCAATCGCATAAATCTCAGAGTTGTTTTCAGTGCCGCTGTTCGCAACTGCGCCAGAAAGAATCCGCGGGAAGTTGAAAGCTACAATCGCGCCGTCGTCACTCAAAGAAGACACGATGTCGGCGGTCGCGCTTGAGCTTGCATTAGTAAGTTTAGAGAAAGTCGCGGTCGGTAAATCATAGAGGTAGAGCTCGACTCCGCCATCCGAGTTCGTAGGCGCGCCGCTCACACTGCGGCGGGCGGCAAACGCGATGCGCGATCCATCTCCGCTGATGGTCGGATGAAGCGGCACTTCGGTAACGCGTGCGCCGAGCGAAGTAATCTGCCGGTTCAGCCCGCCGTTGCGTCCGTCAAATAAAAATACCTGCGTCGTGTTAGTTGCGGTTTGAGCGGCGTAAACGACGCGAAGTCCGTCGTCGCTAATCGCGCGGCCATAGGTCATCGCAAGTGATTGCACGTTGGCCGCGATAATAGTTGCCGAGGTAGGCCCGACACGGGGCTGCCTCATCAGGTCACGCGTCGTTGAAGGTGTGGGACCGTTGTCGCGGATGAATGCTATCGCTGATCCATCGCCGCTAATTTTTGCGTCCGTAAATCCGACTATGCCCGATGAATTCGTGACCTGTGCAAACGCGTTTGCGCTCACGTCGTAAATAAATATTTCCAGATTGCCATCGCTGTTTTGATTGTCGAGATCGCGGTTAGATGAAAAGGCGATGAACCGTCCGTCGTCGGAAATTGATGGTTGAAAGTTGCCTTGCGTGACTCGATCGGCGAGACTCGCCGCTGACGTCTTGGTAATCTGGATCAGCTTCGCGCTGTCGAACAGGAAAATTTCCGAGTTGCCGTCCGGGTTAGTGCGCAGCGGATCGTCTTTGGATGCGAAAGCGATACGCGACCCGTCCTGCGAAATAGCCGGAGTGACCGCGCGCGAGCCGGCCACCTGAAAAAAGGTACCGGGATCAATTTCGATGTTTACGGTGATCGCGCGAAAATGATCAGTGCCTCCGGCCGCTGCGACATCTTCCGTCGATTCGAAAGCCACCACGCGACCGTCGCCGCTAATCGATGGATTGAGATTGAGACCTTCTTCGTTGGTGTTGGTAATCCGGCGCAACCCGGTCGATTGCGTGACGCCTGGGCGCAGCATAACGAGGCAGGCGAGAATCGCTCCGGCAAAAATCAGAAGTGCTGGTCTGGCGCTGGACATGGGCGAGCACCTTCGGAAGCGGCGGGCATTCTATGGAGTTTTCCAACAAATACAATCTAATAAAATGTGCATCGCGAGCTTGGCTGAGTTAGGATCGGGCGACTGATCAACGCCCCTGAAAATGATCGGGAGGAAGCGGATACGATGAATGTTGCGATTGCCGGCGCCGGCGGTTTAGTA
>JADMIO010607278.1_pt1 | contig 14855 bp, 1 predicted proteins | sample 8958161 | NCBI WGS metagenome assembly JADMIO01 (sample SAMN16585339, study PRJNA669376) | soil metagenome | isolation source: Crop rotation soil | place: USA: Cullars Rotation, Alabama | collected 2011 | reverse complement strand
CATGCAGGTGATCAACAATATCTTTACGGATAACAAAATTGGTGCGTATCCACAAGGAACTAACCATATTGTCCGCAAAAACCTGTTTGAAGCGAATAACCGCACCGGTGCAGCCGGCGGTACAAGCGTCTATACTTATTTATCTACAGGTCTGGTGGTAGATGATAATGAGTTCAGGAATAATTCAGTTAATGCTTCGATCCTTTTTGATGGTCCGAATGGACACACGAACGCGACGATCACTAAGAACTATATACATGGTAATACCAACACGGGTTCCGGAACTTATTTTGCCGGTGTGAATGGATTATTGATCAAAGAGAATGAGATCACACATACTGCAGGGCAACGGGCTGTGAAAATCGCCGGAGGCAACAGCAATGTGGTGATTTCTTATAATAATCTTAATAATAATACAAGGGGGATAGAGATTAATACTGACTTTGGCGCCAACAGTAATGTGCAGGCACACTATAATCATTTAGCGAGCAATACAACTGCCGGTATTCAGAATGATGATCCCGGCCTCACGGCGAATGTTACTTGTAACTGGTATGGAAACATTTCCGGGCCTGGTCCCGTTGGAGGACCGAATACTGGTGGCATGGGTTCAAACGTATCTGGAACGGGTGGCGAAGTCTACGCTAATTGGCTCTATTATGGCACTGATGCAAGTGCAAATATTGGAATTCAGCTGCCGACGTCTATAACGGCTATTCCTGGTTCGAATACTTCTCCCGCAGTTAATCATTACAGGATTTTATCCAATGCAATTGGTTGTCTCGTCAGTAATCAGACATTAACTCTGAGCGGGACATTCAATTTGGGAAATGCTACCGCCCAGGCAGAATGGGCCAAAGGAAATAACCAGGTTGCAGGCGATGGACAAGGACCTATAAACGGTACCGGTGATGACTATACCATAACAGCGCCTCAGTCGGTAACAGGAGTTACCATAACAAGTGCATCATTAGGTAGTGCGATGATCCAGGGTCCCGGCGACATTGCGGGTGTAGCGCTCGAGGCTGCATTATTCCTTAATAACAACAGTGCTGCCAGCAGTTTCCAGAACTGGACCATATCGAATCTCATATTTAAGGATTTTGATGTATCAATTATCCAGGATTTGAATGGTGGAAACACAACAGCATTTAATGACTTTAAGATCCTGAACAACCGGTTTGATATACCGGTAGATCTGAATGCGACAACAGGTGGTGAAACGGTAAACTTCCAGAATATTGGTATTCATTTAAGCTTTGGCTCAAACCAGGAGATCAGTGGCAATTTATTTAATGTCGATGGAACCGGTGAAAGCGATGATGGTGCAGCAAAATATTCTTCAACGGTTGTAATACAATCAAACACCAGCGGTGGCACTGTATATGATGGTTTGAAAATTAAAAATAACACGGTCACAGTAACTGGCAACCCGGATCCAGTGGCGCCAGCCGTCATCCGTGGCTTCTGGGAAAATGGAAGTAACAGTGGTGCAGCAATTGAAATCAGTGGTAATATTTTCTCTAATGCAAGTGGTGGTAACACAGCCAATTTGAACAGGCAAACAGCATTCTGGGTAACCTCTCGTTCAGGCGCGGTAAAGAAAGTAGAATATAAGAATAATGAAGTCACCGGATTTAAAGAAGGTGTAGCATGGATCGGTGGTTCGTTTACAAGCAATACTCCTCCTGATTATGAAGCCGGAGCATTCCCTGTTGAAGTAAACAATAACAAATTTGATGGCATGCTGAATGCCGTGACAGTTCGCAAATCTGTTTCCAGTACTAATGCAGGTTCTCCCGGTTACATGGAGAAGAACAGCTTTACCAATTTTGTAAGCGGTGGATTGGCTATTAAGAATGAAGGCACGGGCAACGCTCAATCTGTATGTAATTGGTACGGCACGGTATCTATTTCAGGTATCGCAGCATTGAATAGCGGACCGGTTTATCTCGCTTCATTCCTCAATAGTGGTACTGATGGAAGTGGTGCGACAGGTTTCCAGCCAACTGGAACATGCACAGCACCTCCTGTTCATAACGTGACACAAGATATTTACTATATCACCATTCAGTCAGCTGTAAATGACGCCAACAACGGCGATTCAATTACTGTTGAGTCCGGAACTTATAATGAGCAGGTATTGGTCAATAAATCAGTATCCTTAAGGGGTATTGGTGCAACATTGCCTATTGTTGACTTTACCGGTACGGTAAGCGGCAAGCCAACTCTATTTGATATATCTGCCAATAATGTATCTATAGACAGCTTCCATTTCAATGTAGACCTGTCAAAACTCAGAAGTGCAATCATTGCCAGCGCTGCGGACCTTGATAATATTATTATTAAGAAAAACGTGGTGGATGCTTATGGTACACCGGCAGGTTCGTTCGGCGACCGCAATGCAGTAAGCATTAACTATGGCGGCACTACAAATTACAGAGTTGCAACCGGTGGTGTGAACAGCATTTCGTTCACGGATAATACGGTAAATGGAAGCGGCCCGGCCAGTTATTTCCGTGCAGGTGTATCCGTTGATGAAGGCGGTGGTGTATTTACAGGTAATACACTTCAAACGATCAGCCATGACGTACAGGTACGTTTTGGAAGTAATGGACCTGTTACTATTTCAAATAATAACTTTAATGGCGGTGGTGTTGAACTCTCCGATCAGAATGCAGCGGCAGGAACGATTACCGTCTCCAATAATATCTTCACGCCGGCCGGCAATGATCCGACAGTGGCTGTATTGCGGATAAGAAATAACTATAATAATATTTCACATGTTATCTCTGGCAATATCTTTAATTATAATACCTGGGGCATTTCGCTGGAGAACATGAGGAATGTTACACTGAATGCAAACACCTTTACGTCTTCAACATCGGGTGCGCATGCCGTAGTAGTAAATACCAAGTCGATATCCAGCAATTCATCGCTCATAGTGCAGGTTCCGATCGATGCAACAATGACGAACAATAATTTCAATGGAACGGGTACAGCACTCACTTTCCTGAACCATGATAATGATAATGCCTCTTTTGGTACGTTTACGATCGGCACAGCAGGCAATGAAAACAATTTTGCCAGTACGCTGAGTTCATTCATAACCTTCGATGGTCAGACGGGTTCTTCTGATCTTGCAACATTCCCGAATTATTCCGCGATTATCGGAACAGGTGGCACAAAAACCACAACAATGGCCTGTTGGGACCAGAATATAAATATGCAAAATAACAAGCTGGATGTGGGTGCAGGCCTGCAATTACCTTCAGCAATGAGCTTGCCTGACCTGTTTGCCCTCGAAGATAAAATTCAGCATAAAATAGATGTGGCTACATTAGGTTTTGTTACAGTAAAAGCGAACAATGACTATGTAACATTGAACAGCTTTGTTGCACCGGCAACCACAACGCCTTCCATACAAAGAGGTATCGATGCAGCAAGTGCAGGCTTTACCGTTAACGTTGCCAATGGCACCTATAACGAGGATATTACTATCAATAAAGCTGTCACCTTAATGGGTCAGTCAACTGCAGCAATCATTCGTGGCCTGTATGCAGGTGCGACGAAAACAGTGACGGTTACTTCAAACGGTGTGACGGTAAAAGACGTAACAATTACCCGTGATTACGGCGCTACCTTTAATGGTGGAGGTAATGACTGGGTATCGAGTTTAAAGACCGAAGGTATTATTGCGGAAAACCTCACCAGCCTGACACTTGATCATATCATCGTGGAAGGCAACAGGAATGGTGTATATATCCATTCCGTGCCAGGATTTATTGTTAAGAATTCTACTATCAGGGATAACCGTACCGGTTTCCAGATCTGGGGCAACCTTGATAATGGACAGATCATTAATAACTTTATTAAGAACAACTTTACACATGGTATCCTGGTGAACTTTGACCAGGGCCCGACAACAGGAAACAACCTGTTGATCAATAATAATGACATTAGTGGGAACTGGTACTCGCAGATAAACTTCCAGAATAACGGCTCACCAGGAACTAACGTCGGAAGCTTTACCGGTTTCAATGCAAATTGCAATTGGTATGGCAGCCTGTTCCCTGCTTATGAGGCAACGAATGCCGGTGGTGTCGGTTATGGTTCACAAGTACCATCACAGTTTGGGGGAACAGATCCGGGTGTTAACGCAGATATCCGGGGACAGGAAGCAGCGCTGATCACATATCAACCTTACCTGCAAAGTGGTGCTGATTTGGGTGGCGATCCAAACGATGGCTTCCAGCCTGTAGGTCCTTGTGCGGCTGCACCAACCACATTGTATGTAAATAAAGTAGTGGACGGTACAGATGTATATACTAGCGCGCCAGGTAATGATGCGACCGGTCTTGGTACACCATCTTCACCATTTGCAACGATCACTCGTGCAATAGCAGGAGCTCAGCCAGGAGATGTTATCTACGTTGATGGCGACACATATGTTGAAAATGTAGTCGTTAATAAATCATTGACTATCCTTGGCCCCAATGAAGCAACAGATGGTTGCTCTGGTTCGAGGATTGCAGAAGCAATCGTGAGACCGGCCATTACACAAACTTCAATACAAGGATCTACATCAGGAGCTATCTTCCGTTTAGGAACAGCTTCGGGTCATATTGATGTAACAATAAGAGGATTTACTATTGATGGCAATAACCCATTGCTTACTTCAGGCAGAACACTGAATGGCATCGATGTGCATACAGGTGCCGGTATTATAAACAGTGTGGGCTCTTTTGATGCCAATCCTGGTGGTTATGATGTAACCATGAACATCCAGAACAATATCATTAAGAATCTTGAACGTTATGGAGTGTTGGCTGATGGCGTCCCTTCTACTACACCAATGGCCGGAACTGTTGTAAGTAATAATAAGATTGACAACCTTCCTTCCGGAAATAATTTTGGCGGTGACCGCGGAAGAGGAATTGCCTTTGAAGAAAACCATTACGGAACTGCTTCCAATAACTGTATCACCCGTGTGAACGTAGGTTGGCAGGATGACAATTACTATCTGCCATCACCTGGTGCCGGTACAGTTGTTTCTAATAATACGATCAGCGCTTATCACCGTGGTATTTTCCATAATCTGCAATACCAGAATGCGACTAATGCAACGATCAGCAACAATATCGTTTCAAAAGAAACGGTTGGTAGCTTCCCGGCATCTGCCACCAACTTCGGTATAGAGATCGCTTCCATACAAAGCGCAGTAGGGGCATCAGTGACAGGCAATAATGTCACCGGCAACCAGTTTGGTATCCTGTTATGGAATAATCCAACAACGGCTACGATCAATGTTACCGGTGGTACACTTACCAATAATACATATGGTGTGTATGCTACTAACTATGATCCGCAATTCGCCGATGGTAGTTCAAGCAGCTACGTGATCGATGGAGTCAGTATACAAGGCAGTACTGCAGCAGGTATTTTTGTTGATGATAACAGCGCTAACTCTAATAGTGCAACTGTAAGTGTGGCAATAAAGAACAATACGCTTATTAATAATACCACAAAAGGATTGCTGATAAATGGCGGAGATGCTTCTGCCTCCTTTGCAGGTGCAACGCCGGCATCCTTCACTAACCAGTCAACATATATTGATCAAACATCTAACGGAGCCAATGCGCCTTCGGCATCAACTGATGCAACAGCTGTTTTGTTTGATACAAAGACAGGAGCTACTGCAACAATAGCTGAGAATTTAACAATAGAAGATAAGATCAATCATAAGATAGACTGGAGCAGTTTAGGTTTTGTCCTGGTAAAAGCAAACAATGACTTCGTAACCGTCAACAGTTTTGTTAGCCCTGTTACAACACCTTCGGTACAAAGAGGAGTTGATGCGGCATCAGCGGGCTTCACTGTTAACGTTGGCCCTGGAATCTTTACAGAAGATGTATTGGTTAATAAACAAGTAACTCTTCTTGGGCAAGGTCATACAAATACTACCTTGTCCGGACCAATTGGTGGGCAAGGATCTACCATACAGGTGGCCGCATCAGGAGCAATTATTGATGGGTTGAAGATCACGAGAGAAGGAAATAATACAACTGACTGGAACAATCCCGGATTGAATACGGCCGGTATAGCGATACAGGGATTAACTGTCAACGCTGAAATTAGGAATTGTTTCCTTACGGGTAACCGCACAGGTATCGATATCAATAACAGTAATGGGAATAATATTCACAACAATATCATTGACTTTAACAGGACAGGTTTGATCTTCCGTAATCAAACGGATAATACGAACCTTCAGCAAAACTTTATCAGGGACAACTGGACCGTTGGAGTTTTATTCCTGGATGCAAGTGGCGGAACAAATAGTCCTGTTCAGACCGCATTGAATGGTACATTTAATAATAATAATATCAGCGGAAACTGGTATGGTGAAGTTGTAGATCGTCAGTCAGGCGGATCATTACCAGCGCCGGGTACTACCAATATCAAGAATTTTGATTGCAACTGGTATGGTGCCACGTCATCACCGGTGGTTACTACCGCCAACAGTGCGGAACCGGGTTATGCCGCCCAGATCCCTGTGGCATATGGAGGTGCTGCGGTTAATCCTGGTGGAGCTCCTGATATAGCTGGTCCTGCTTCTGCCAACATCGATTATGTTCCGTACCTGACAAATGGTACAGATAATGATGGAGTAATGGTTGGCTTCCAGCCGGTACCAGGCTTCTGCACCGGTACACCCGTTGTTATTGCGACCGCGGTAGCAGATCCGATAACCTGTGGTGAAACAACAGGCTCAATACTGGTAACGTTTAGTGGTGGCACAGGTCCCTACAATATCGCATGGAGCGGTGGTGGGTCTGCGACCAATATCATAAGCCCGTATAATATTACTGGTCTTGCTGCGGGTCCTTACAGCATTACCGTCACTGATGCTAATGGTTCAACGGCTACTACAAGTGCTACTGTTCTTTATTTACCTGTAAGTAATACCAGTGATTTCCCTGTTACATACTATCCGACAATACAGGCTGCAATTGATGCTCCAACTACCGCAAATGGTGAAGTAATAGAAGTATGTGCAGGTACGTATGCTGAGAACATCATTGTCAATAAATCATTGTCCATCCTTGGACCGAATGCAGCTATTAATCCATGCTCGCCGGGCCGGGTTGCCGAAGCCATTGTGGTGCCGGCTACTGCTGCCATAAGTTCTGGTGAAATTTTCCATGTAGCGGCATCTGGTGTTACCATTAGCGGATTCACTATTGATGGAGATAATACAGCAATTACAAGCGGATTTGCCAGTACTACCGCCGCTGATGTTGACGCTGCAGAAGGTATTACCGTGTATGAAACGGGTATCAATAATTTAACGGTTACAAATAATATCATAAAGAACCTGTCCTACTTTGGAGTAACTCTATATGATTATCCCGCAGCTGTTCCTTCAAGCGGGCATACTATTTCCAATAATAAATTCCAGGATCTTGGGACCTATGATGCTGGTTCCGGTATTGACTACTGGGGTGGTGGTGTATTGCTATATAATAACCAATATGCTGCTGTGACGAATAACTGCATGGACAATGTACGTTTAGGCGTGCAAACCGGTAATTTCTCTGCGGCAAACCCGGGTTCATCTGCCTACCAATTAATAGATGGTAATGTGATGACCAATGTTCGCCGCTCGGGAGTATTCCACAATTTGCATTATGCAGGCGCATCCGGATTTACCATTTCAAACAATTCAATTACTGGTGTTACAAATCCAAATGAAACAAACTGGGATGGTGTGAGCCTGTTCTCATTATCTGTTCCATCTACTGCTTCGGGTAATATTATTAATGCAACCGGAATTGCACAATCATCTAAAGGTTATGAAGTATGGAATGTGAAGAGCACATCACCGGCTTCAATAAGTGGAGGAAGTGTAACGGGAGTAAACACAGGAGTATTTATCAATAACTATGATGGATACAGCAGCAATGCAGGTGATGGAGCGCATGCTTCAATTTCTGGAATTACAATCACTCCTTCAGCATCAGGGACTGGCATAAGGTTGTTTGATAATCCTTTAAGCACACATGCCAATGTACAGGCATCCATCGGCGCAGGAGTGGTGATTACAGGAGGAACAAACGGCTTAGTGGTTGAAAACTCAAGTGCGTCTGTCAATGCATTGGGTAATGTTGCCTTCTCAGGTCAAACAGCCAACTATATCAAGTTAATCAGTAACACGAATAACATTGATGCCACTACCGCAACCTTTGCTGGGAACACCGGCGCGGGTGCAACGCTTGCACAGAATTATGCGATAGAAGATAAGATCATTCATAAGATCGATGATGGTAGTTTGGGTTTTGTACTGGTAAAAGCAGCAAATGACTTTGTAACAGTGAACAGTTTTGTTACCCCAGCTACAACGACCCCGAATATCCAGCGTGCTATAGATGCGGCAAGTGATGGATTTACGGTCAACATTGGCCCCGGATCATTTACCAATGTTTCAACCAGTGTAAATAAATCTTTAGCATTCAAAGGAGATAACAGGGGTATAAGTGGACTTGCACCTCGCAACCCCGAATCATATATTGATAACAGTTCATTCCTTTCGAACACAGCCTTTACAGTTGATCCTTCAAAAACTGTTTCCTTTGATGGAATACAGTTTACAGGAAGACGAATGATCAGTTTTGGTTTAGCTGCTTCAGTGTCGGTGAAGAACTCCGTGTGCAACTGGTTAAGCAATAGCCAGACTCAACAGCATATCGATTTTAATGGAACGGCATTTAATAATTTCACCTTCGAAGACAATGACGTTACAGTGAATGGTCCGACCCAGCAGGCATTTCAATTGTTTGCGTCAACACTTTCCGGTTCCGATAACACTATTTCTGTTAAGCGCAATCATTTTTATGGGGGTATTCCAGCACCCGGCGATGGATCCCGCCCGGTAATACTTAACGTGGATTACACGCAAGGGCAAATTTCCCGGAACGATTTTGACCAGGTGGATATTGGGATATTGGTCGCAACGGGTTGCGGAAATCTGACAATAAGTGAAAACTATTTCCATGGACTGGTTCGCAATGCAACTGATCATGCCTTGAGTTCATACGCAGCAGGAGTTGTTTTCTTCAATCCTCCAAATTATTCTGCGCCGATCAATATTCTAAATAACACTTTCACATTATCTGATGTAGGCGTTCGTACCTGTTGCGGTTCAGCCGACTTTACAGGTCAAACGATCAACATTAACGACAATTCATTTACCAGCATTGCTTACTATAGTATTCGCAATCTCGGAACGGGCACTTCATTTAATGCGACGTGTAACTGGTACGGGACAAACGTACCGTCTGCTGTTGCAGCAACCATCGATCAGCCCAATTCGACCGTTACTTATATACCATATAGGATCAATGGCAATGAAGATGGTGATATAACAAACGGATTCCAACCAGTCGATCCTTGCACTGCTCCTTGTAATCTTGTATTAAATACTTCGTTCACGAAAACAACCTGTTCGGCTCAAAATGATGGTACTGCTACAGTGGGTGTTACAGGCGGAACGGGTAACTACAGTTATTTGTGGAGCAATGGTCAAACAACCGCGACTGCAACCGGCCTTGTGCCCGGCACTTACACCGTTACGGTCACTGATCTGAATGGCTGTGTTACTACATCAGGCCCTGTAACCATACCAACGGATGTGATCTCTGGTCCGGTTCATAATGGTAGTCTGAACTATTGCACTATCCAAAAGGCAATTGATGCAGCAGCGGCGAATGATGTGATCACCGTTGATCCGGGAACATATAATGAGAATGTCATAGTGAACAAGGATATTACTTTACTGGGCGCAAATGCTAATGTTAACTGCAACAGCGGACGTGGCGCAGAAAGTATTATTAACGGTACAGGAGGATCAGGGTCGTCAGCAGTAGTCATTGCATCGGATGGCGTTACCATCAATGGATTTACCATCAGCGGTCCGACCGCTACCTATGGAATTTCTGCGTCGGGCATGAACAGTATCGATATCCGGTATAATATCATTACGAACATTGGAGACAATGCAAACGGTCAATTCTCATCTTATGGAGTAGCTGTGGCTGTGGCCGGCGCTAACATTGCAGGAGTAAATGTTTCCAATAACTGCATCAGCGATATTCGCGGCGGTCAAAACCCGGGAAATGTTAATCCGGGAAGTGGCGTTGGTATTGGAGTTGGATTTTCAGCGGCAGACTTTGATGTCACGGGCGTAACAATAGATGCTAATAGAATAAGCAATATAACTGCGAAGGTTGCTCCTTTCGGCAGCGGGGGCAGAGGCGCTTATGGTGTTCTTATTAATGTGGGAGCAAGTGGTGCTCACAATGGTAAGGCCACAAATCCTATTGTTAGCAATAATACCATAACAGGTCTTACAGGTTTGTGGGCTCATGGAGTGGGTCTTGAAGGTGAAACACCCGGCGCCCAGGTTATCAACAATTATATTGATGGTCTTACAGGAACAGCCGGTGATGCAATAGGTGTAAAAGTAGAAGACAATGCTGGCGCAGGAACGGTAGCAATCCATGACAACAGTTTCAGCAACATGTCGACAGGTGTGGCAAATGTTGTGGCTTCTACAGTGAATGCAACCTGTAACTGGTATGCCGCAACTGTGACCGCAAAAGCTTCGGGTAGCGTAACGTATACACCATTCCGTACTACCGGCAGCGACGACGATGACTCATTTGCCGGTCCGGGATATCAACCGACAACAGCATGTTCTGCTCCGTGTACGACAGTCGTATCGGGTCCTTCTGCTGTATGTGTTGGTAGTATGATAACATTATCCCCATCAAGTGGCGGTACCTGGATGAGCAGTGATATTACAAAGGCAACTATAACGAACGCGGGTGTTGTAACAGGTGTTGCGCCAGGCACGGTCACGTTCACATTTACAGAGACCAATGGTTGTAATGCAACTACGGATCCTGTAACAGTGAACCCGACGCCAGCAATCAATAACCTGGCAGCAACGATCTGCAGTGGTGGAACATTTACAGTTACGCCGGTTGATGTTACAAATGGAATAGTACCGGCAGGAACAACGTATAGCTGGTCAGCACCGTCAGTGCCAGGCATTACCGGTACAGCATCGGGAAGTAATGCATCAAGCATAAGTGGTACGTTAACGAATACGACATCATCACCGATAAATGTTGTGTATACAGTAACACCTGTTTCACCAACAGGACCATGTACAGGAAGTACGTTTACAGTAACAGTGACAGTGAATCCGAAGCCGGCAATCAATAACCTGGCAACAACGATTTGCAGTGAAGGAACGTTTGGGGTTACGCCAGTTGATGTAACAAATGGAATAGTACCGGCAGGAACAACGTATAGCTGGTCAGCACCGTCAGTGCCAGGCATTACCGGTACAGCATCGGGAAGTAATGCATCAAGCATAAGTGGTACGTTAACGAATACGACATCATCACCGATAAATGTTGTGTATACAGTAACACCTGTTTCACCAACAGGACCATGTACAGGAAGTACGTTTACAGTAACAGTGACAGTGAATCCGAAGCCGGCAATTACTGCCATGAGCACAACAGTATGCAGCTCCGCACCATTTGCCGTCACTCCTGTTAATGGTGTCAATGGTATAGTTCCCGTCGGAACTACGTATAGTTGGTCAGCACCATCCGGGTCAGGATTTACGGGAGGCGCGGCCGGAAGTGGTACAAGCATCACAGGTACGCTGACGAATCTATCAACGTCAGGTACTGCAACAGCAACTTATACGGTAACGCCAACTTCGGCTGCAGGATGTACGGGAAGCAGCTTTACTGTCACGGTTACTATTCAAGCAGCATCCAACGGTACCATCACTGGCGCAGCCAATACAACGATCTGCCAGGGACAAACGGCAAGCGTGAATGTGAGTGTTAACGGTTTGACACCATTCACCGGTAGCTTTAAGATAACAGAGCTTCCTTCCGGAACTCCGGTTACCACTGGATCATTCAATTTACCGATCACTGGAGCACAGGCAGTGACAGTCGCGGCATCTTACCTGCCAAATACTACAGGAACTGCAAAGACATATAGAATAGAATGGAATTTCCTTAGCGATGTGAATGGTTGCGGCGCATCACCATTGACGGGATTTGTAGACATAACAGTTAACCCATCGGCTCCTGTGTTCACATCCTGCCCGTCGCCAATAATCAATGTACCTGTTAGCAGTGCAGGTTGCCAGGCTTCTGTAATAACGCCGAATCCATCGTGGACGGTCAATTGCGGCGCACCTGCTTCAGTTGATCCGCTTACGTGGATTTTGACCGGAGCAACAACTGGATCAGGAGTTGGTAATCTTGGAACACACAATTTCAATCTGGGTGTGACCAATGTTACATACACAGCAACGGATGCATTAGGACATACAGCTACGTGCTTCTTTACTGTAAGTGTCGTGACGAGTCTTTCAGCCTCAATAGGAGGTACAACAACAGTAGCTCAGTTTGCACCTTCACCGAATGTTACATTTACAGGAAGCGGTGGACTTGCACCTTATACGTTTACTTATAACATCAATGGAGGTTCCAATACTACGACCTCGTCCGGCAATCCAAGTGTGTTGGTACCGGCTCCAACGAATGTAGCGGGCACGTTTGTTTACAATTTGGTGAGTGTGTCAGATGCTTATGGTTGCACAGTGCCGGCGAGTGGTTCAGCAACTATTACGGTGACTTCCGGAGCTGCGCCAGACCTGGTGTCTGCTGTAAACAGCCCATTGAACACCACATTCTTTACGGGTCTTGAAAAAGAAGGTTACGTCACAATAACAAATGTGTCACCGACGACGACCTCAGGCACGGTTACGTTCTGGATATCCAATGTCTCCAACTTTGATCTGACAATCATCGGCGGTGGCGGAGGTCCGGCAAGTGTTAATCCTCCATTTGAAGGCACGGTTACAGTCGATAATCAAAGCTGGACTATAACACCGGGAGCGTTCTTCTATACTGTTACTTCTAATAACCCGATTGCTAATGGCACACCGATAAAGATTGGATATAAATTGAAGGCAACGGGCGGGGCCAATTCAAGTGGTTTGATGACAGTAACGATCATTAATGGAACCGGCGGAGATGGAAACAATACGAATAACCAATCGGTGAAACTGTTTAGTATTAATTAAGAAACAATAAACAAAAGCGGGCCGAATCAGAATGGCTCGGCCCGCTTTCTAAAAAGATCTTAGAGACTTTATACAAGAAATGATCAATAGTGTGAAAGGGCAGTGATGTTGCACTATCAATTATAAAGAAAACTAAAACTAACGTTATGAGGGTCGCAGTTATTACAATATTGATGGCATTCCTGGTGAGCAATGTTAGGGCACAGGCGGATTGCGATATCGCGACAACCGGAGTTGCTATTGTCAGCACGGTTCCTCCCAACGATCCTGTATCTACTATTTGTGTAGGCCAGCATGCATATTTTAAATTCTCTATTGCCAACTTAGGTACTTCAACGGGTTGTGCTATCCCCGCCGGAAGTGTTACGGCTGTTTTTTCATTGCCGATCAGCGCAGGAACGCCTCCTTATAGTTATGTCGGCGTGATTACCCCGGCAACTCCTTATTTCAACTGGGTATACAACAGCATGGCCAATGTATTGATTGGCACCAACACCCTGCCAATACCGCACGGTATGGGTGACGCAAATATTCTTGTAGAAGTAGTAGGGAACGTTCCGGGTACAGCGAGTAGCGGTTTGAACCTGACACAAAATGGTGTCACTTCAGACAATACTGCCAACAATACCGGCAGTGCACAATTAATAGTCGCTGCAATCCCGGTAGTGAGTGATCAGCCTAATCAATCACTGTGCGGTACATCTACCTTTACGATGACGCAATCTGCTCCATCTCCAGGCTCGGGTCTATGGACATTAACAAGCGGCAGTGCAACAATAACAACACCGACTTCACCAACGACAACAATAACGGGTGTAGCACCGGGTGCAAGTGCGACGGTAAGATGGACGGTGACAAATGCTTCCTGCAGTGCCTATGATGAAGTAACAGTTACTAATGTAACACCTCCGGACTTGTTTGCTGATGTAACAAGTCCATTAAGTACCACATTTACTCCTTCGCAGGCAAAGGATGGATATGTGACGATAACGAATAGCGCTTCAGCCGGCGCGACTACTGGTCAGATTGTTTTCTGGATATCGAAGCCGAGCAACTTTACTATGCAACTTTTGTCTTCCACGATAAATGTTTTCCCGGAGGAGGATAATCCTAACCCGGTTGCGGTTAATAATACACAGTTTACGGTAACGGATATGGGGATCTTTTATGAGGTCAAGTCCAATATCGGTGTAGTAATAAATCCTGGAACATTCAAACGGATCGGGTTTAAGCTGACGGCTATCAACTTTCCGAATTTCAGCGGCATAACGACAGTTACCATTATTAATAACACAGGTGGATCTGTCGCTAGCTGTGGTGATAGTAATAGTAGCAATAACCAATCCATCATCCTGTTCTCGATTAACCCATAAATTCAAAAGGCATGAAAATTATACCGGGAAGTATTAGGGTTGCGGTTGTGCTCTTGTTTACAGGATTATTTTTGAATTCTGCTAAAGCCCAGAATTGCGATCTTGCGACAGGCGGTGTTGCTGTCGTGAATGGTGCGAACGTTCCTATTGCCAGTATTTGTGTGGGACAGCATGCTTTCTTTAAATTCTCTATTGTAAATCTTGGCAGCGGATGTACAATTCCCGTGGGTAGTGCCCGAGCTGTTTTTTCTTTGCCGAATACAGGAAATCCATACAGTTTTGTTGGCATTACGACAACT
>JADMIO012791486.1_pt1 | contig 14856 bp, 10 predicted proteins | sample 8958161 | NCBI WGS metagenome assembly JADMIO01 (sample SAMN16585339, study PRJNA669376) | soil metagenome | isolation source: Crop rotation soil | place: USA: Cullars Rotation, Alabama | collected 2011 | reverse complement strand
CGCGACAACTTGTCCACGTGGAATTCTAAGCTTAGGATCCCAATGTGCTGGAAAGTTGAACTGCACGGCGGTCGACAGCTCCTGCACGCCGAACATGAAGCCGCCATCGCCCGTGATCGCGACCACCGGCCGGTCCGGATGCGCGACCTTGGCGCCGAGCGCGGTCGGGAAGCCCGAGCCGAGCGTACCCTGATAGCCTGACGTGATGAAGGTGCGCGGCTCGTAGATCGGAAAGCCGTACCAGGAGGCGAAGCCGACCTGCGACAGCTCGTCGGTGACGATGGCATTCGCCGGCAGCACCTCGCGCAGGATGTTCAGATACGCCATCTGCGGCTGAACCTTCTGGATCTCCTGATGCGCGGCGGCGGTGGCCTCGCGGATTGCGCCGCGGCGTCCGCTGGTCCTGCTGTAACCGGCCTTCTTTATGGCGGCGACCAGATCGGCGGTGCCGGCCTTGGCGTCGGCGACCACGGCGGCGTCCGGCGTCAGCCGCCGCATTTCCGACGGATCGATATCGATACGAATGGACTTCAGGCCGGCCGGCTGGAACGGCCAGCGGAATCCCGAAGCCGGCAATTCCATGCGCGTGCCGATACCGATCATCAAATCGGTCTGCGGCCACAGCTTGTAGGCCGCCGCCATCGTCAGCCCGAGTTCGTGCGCGTTGGAGACGATGCCGCGGCCGCTGCGGAACGCCACCACCGGCGCATCGATCATTTCGGCGAGTTCGAGGATTTCCTCGCGCGCGTGGATCGCGCCGCTGCCGACAAAGATCATCGGCCGCTTGCTGCCGGATACCAGCGCCGCTGCCGCCTTGATACGATCAGGGTCAGGCTGCGGGGCCGGGAAGGGATCGAACGGTTCTGAACTGCCGACCTGCGCGCGCTGCGTGAACACGTCCCACGGCATTTCCAGCGACACCGGGCCGCGGCGCCCCGACTGCATTTCCTGGAACGCGCGCGAGACCTTCGCCGGCGCGTCGTCGGGATATTCGATTCTATCCGCCCATTTGACGAAAGTGCGCAGCGTTGCGAGCTGGTCCGGCATCTCGTGCAGATGGCCACGGCCCTTGCCGAGAAACGCCGTCGGCACCTGCCCGGTCAGGCACAGCACCGGCTCGTTACAACCGAACGCCGTGAGCAGCGCCGCACTGGCGTTGAGCACGCCAGGGCCGGGGACCACGCTGAACACGCCGGGCTTGCCGCTGGCGCGCGCATAGCCAAAAGCCATGTAGCCGCAAGCCTGCTCGTGCCGTGCGCCGATCACTTTCAACTGTGCCTGATGGAAGGCGTCGAACAGCCCGTAGACCTGTGCGCCGGGCAGGCCGAACACGGTATCGACGCCGTGCGCGACGAGGCCGTTGACGATCGCTTCGCCGCCGGAAGTTGAAGTCATGTCACTGTTCCATCATTGCAAGGATTGATCAGGTTTCGTCCGCCACACCATTGCGCAGCACGCCGACGCCTTCGGCTTCGACCTCGATGACGTCGCCGGGCGTGAGATAGCGCGGTGGGTCGAACCGTGCACCGGCTCCGGTCGGCGTTCCCGTCACGATGACGTCGCCGGGCATCAGCGTGGTGAAGGTCGAGATGTAGTTGAGGAGATAACGGAAGCCGAAAATCAGCCGCGAGGTGCGGTCGTCCTGCCGCGTCTCGCCGTTGACCTTTGTGGTCAGGCGGATGTCCGCGATTTGCGCTTCGCCGGTGTAGGGCACGAGCCACGGGCCGAGACTGCCGGTGGAATCAAAATTCTTGCCCTGGGTGACGTTGAACTTGGCGTGCCGCACCCAGTCGCGGATCGTGCCTTCATTGCAGAGCGTCACCGCGGCGATGTGATCCAGCGCATCACTCTCCTTGATATGGCGGCCGGCCTTGCCGATCACCAGCACCAGCTCGCCCTCGTAATCGAGCTGCGCCGACGCGCGCGGACGGACCAGCGGCGCGTTGTGGCCGACAAAGGAGCGCGGCGTACGCATGAACATGCTGGGGAACTTCGGCGCATCCTGGCCGTCCTTGTACTCGGCGTTGCGGTCCGGATAGTTCACGCCGATGCAGATGATCTTTTCCGGCGCCGGGATCGGCGGCTGCCATGTGATGGCATCGAGCGCATGATCCGGCGAGCGCTTTGCGGCGTCCTCGGCAAGTTTTGTCAATGCGCCGGCGGCGATAGCTTCGCGCAGCGTCGGATATTCCTGTCCGAAGCGGGCGGAGAGATCGACGATACCGGTGCCGGTGACGGCGCCGTATCGGGTGGCGCCGTTGATGGAGTAGGTCGCGAGGCGAGGTGAGGTCATCTGGGCGTCCTAATCCGCAATCGTGACGTCGGCAACGAACGCCGGTTCGCGCACCGCTTGCCCCGTGAACGGCGAGCCCTGTTCGAACCACGAGCGCGGCGCCGGGGCGCCCCACAGCGTTTGCCGGCGCGGGTCCTTCAGCGACCAGCGCAGCGGCTCGTGGTCGTGATCGCCGGTGAAATAGTCGCTGGTGTAGAGTTCGAGCCGATGGCCGTCGGGATCGCGGACATAGAGGAAGAAAGCGTTCGAAATGCCGTGGCGGCCGGGACCGCGCTCGATATTTTTGAGGAAGCCGCTGGAAGCCATCACGTCGCACAGATGCAGTACGTTCATCGCCGTCGGCACCCAGTAGGCGAAATGGTGCAGGCGAGGGCCCTTGCCGTTGGTGATGGCAAAATCGTGCACATTGCCCTTGCGGTGCATCCAGGCTGCCGCGATGCGGCCGTTCGGCCCGTCCTCCTCGCCATATTCGGTCAGGCGAAAACCGAGCCGCGCATAGAAATCGACGGTGCCTTGAACTTCGGCGGCGAAGACGTTGAAGTGATCGAGCCGCTGCGGATGGCAGCCCTTGTAGAGGTCGTAGCGCCGCAGCAGATGCGGGCGCTTCTCCATCGTCGCGTAGAGCTCGATCTGGAAGCCGAAGGGATCGGTGAAGTGCAACGTGCGGCCCTGGAACGGCTGCTCGGCGAAGGCGTAGGTAATGCCGTTCTCGGAAAAGAAGCTCGCGGCCTTGTCGAGGTCGCCGTCATTGCCGACCTTGAAGCCAAGCCGGTTGCAGGCGGCGGTGGCCGCCTTGCGCAGCACCAGCGAGTGATGCTGATGCTCCTCGGCGCCGCGCAAATAGACCGCCTTGTCGTCGCGATCCTCGACATGGAGGCCGACGGTCTTTTCGTAGAAGTCGCTGCTGGCGTTCAAATCCGTCACGTCGAGCACGGCGTGGCTGGAGCGGATGATGTTGAACGGCGGATCGAAGACGTGTGTAGGTACCGGCATGGCGTTTCCCAGTTTCGCGATGTTGCTTCTCCTCATGGTGAGGAGGCGCTCTTGCGCCGTCTCGAACCACGAGGCCCCAATACTTTCAAATGGAGCCCATCCTTCGAGACGCGCGCTAGCGCGCGCTCCTCAGGATGAGGTCGTGCCTAAACGCTGTATTTTATGCGTCCCGCGTGCCAGCGAGACGTGCTTGGTTTCCATGTAGAAGTCGAACGAGTAGTCGCCGCCGTCGCGGCCGATGCCGGACGATTTCATGCCGCCGAACGGGGTGGGCAGATGGCGGACGTTTTCGGAGTTAAGCCAGATCATGCCGGCCTCCAGTTCGTCGGCGACGCGCAGCGCGCGGCCCATGTCGCCGGTCCAGACGTAACCGGTGAGGCCGTACTGCACGCCATTGGCGATCTCGATGGCGTCCTTCTCATCCTTGAACGGAATGACGGTTAAAAACGGCCCGAACACTTCTTCCTGCGCGACACGCATCTTGACGTTCGCACCGGTGACGAGCGTCGGCTGGACATAATGCCCGCCGCCGGGGCCGTCATGCGGCTTGCCGCCGACCGCGATGGTCGCGCCGTCCTGCTGCGCGACCTCGAAATAGCTGCAGACTTTGGCAAGATGCCGCTCGTGGATCAGGGGGCCGATCTCGGTGACGGGATCGAGGGGATGGCCGACCTTCAGCGCTTTCACCCGCGTTGTCAGCTTCTCTATGAATCGTTCGGCGATGCCCTGCTGGACCAGCAGCCGGCTCGACGACGTGCAGCGCTCGCCATTGAGCGAGTAAATCATGAAGACGACCGCATCGAGCGCTCGGTCCAGATCCGCGTCGTCGAACACGATCACGGGGTTCTTGCCGCCGAGCTCGAAATGCACGCGCTTTAACGTCGGTGCGCCCTGCGCCATGATCGCCGAGCCCGTCGAACTCTCGCCGACAAAGCCGATCGCCTTGATCGCGGGATGTTCGGTCAGCGCCTTGCCGGCCTCCTCGCCGATCCCGTGCACGGTGTTGAGCACGCCATCGGGCACGCCGGCCTGTTTTACCAGTTTTGCAAGGAGGTCAGCCGTCACTGGCGACCATTCAGCCGGCTTGTGTACCACCGTGCAGCCGGCGGCGAGCGCGGGCGCGATCTTCCAGGTAGACAGCATGAACGGCGTGTTCCACGGCGTGATCACGCCGACCGGGCCGATCGGCACCCTCGTCGAGATATTCCAGTGTTCCTCGCTCGGCGTGCTGAGCCCGTCGCGGGCCTCAGCGCATTTGTCGGCAAAGAAGCGGAAATTCTCCGCGGCGCGGATCGCGGCCTTGGCCATGAAGCGATGGGCCTGGCCGGTATCGATGCATTCGAGTACAGCGATATCGTCGGCGCGGTCTTCGATGGCGTCGGCGACGCGATGCAGCAGCTTCTTGCGCGTCGCAGCCGGCATGTCGCGCCAGGTTTTGAACGCGGCCGCCGCCGCCTTGGCGGCGCGATCGATATCTTCGATGTTGCCGCGCGCAACGGATGCGAGTACCTCGCCATCGACCGGCGATTTGGTCTCGAATGTCTGCCCGGAGAGCGACGGCACCACCTTGCCGTCGATCATGTGCCCGATACCCTCGTCCTTCAGCTTGGCGAGCAGGGGAGCTGCGCGGTCGCGATTGGCCTGGAACACGTCGTTCGGGGTGACCTTATCCATTGACCGTCTCCACCTTCAAAGCTTCGTGGATGTTGTTGCGTTTCCAGCTGGTTTCCTTGTCGTTGATCTGCATGTCGAACGACAACGCGAATTTTGTCTCTGTGAATACCGGATCGAGATAGGCGGAGAGCGCCTTGAAGATGTGTTCGCCGGCTTTCTTCCGGGTAGCGAGATCGCGGCCTTCACCGAGTCGCAGCACCATGTCGAGGAAGCCGTAATTGTGCCTGTTGTCGGCGATTGCGTAGTACTCGCATTTGATCGCGCGGACACGGATGCCGCCGAGCGGGAAGATGCCGGTTTCAACCGCGGCCTTGCGCACCAGTTCCACCACCGCGCCCATATCGACGCGCGCATCGAGATTGGCTGAGTATTCGATCGTGAAATGCGGCATGTCAGTACTCCAACAGTTCCCGTTTCAGTATCAGGCGAAGTAACAACTCACCGAGCCGTAGGGACCATAGTCGGCCTGGATCGTGTCGCCTTTGCGGGTTTCGATCGGGCGAATGAACGATCCCGCCAGCACCACCTGACCAGCCTCCAGCGCCAATCCATTGGGCGCGATCTTGTTGGCGAGCCAGGCCACCGAGGTTGCGGGATGATTGAGCACGCCGGCGGCAAGGCCCGTTTCTTCCAGCTGGCCATTGCGAAAACACAGCGCGCCGACCCAGCGCAGATCGGCGTCCATCGGGCGGATCGGCCGGCCGCCGAGCACGATGCCGGCATTGGCGGCGTTGTCGGCGATGGTGTCGAAGATTTTTCGCGTTGCTTTGGTTTGCGGATCGACCCGCTCGACGCGGGTGTCGAGAATTTCCAGCGCCGGCACCACGAAATCGGTGGCGTTGAGCACGTCGAACATCGTGCAATCCGGGCCCGAAAGCCGCGTTTTCATCACGAACGCCAGTTCGGCCTCGACGCGGGTGGCGATGAAGCGGTCCGATGGTACCAGACCGCCGTCGGCGAAGAACATGTCGTCGAGCAGGATGCCGGAATCCGGCTCGTTGATATTGAGCGCGCTTTGCATCGCCTTCGAGGTCAGGCCGATCTTGTGGCCTTTGACAATGCGGCCTTGCGCGATTTTCATGTCGACCCACGCCTTCTGGATCGCGTAGGCGTCGCCAATCGTGATCGTAGGGTGCTCGAGCGAAATCTGCCGGATCTGCGTGCGGGTCTTTTCCGCATGGTCCAGCCGCTCGGCGGCGGTGCGAATCTGGTCGTTGGAAAGGGCCATATGCTCTCAGCAAAAAGATGGTGCCGGGAGATGATTAACATGTTAAGTGAAATCGATCAAACCGAATCCACACTTGCTGCACCGCAAAACTTTATTCCCTTTGATCAGCATTACTGATGACGGACGATTGGCGGATGGCACGGAAGAAATCGCAGACTGAATCCAATACGGAAACGACCGAGGCAACGCGGCGCGCGCCGATGCGCGACTTCTCGCGTTCGCTGCCGATGTCGCTACTGCGCGCCCGCGAAGCCGTGATGCGGCAGTTCCGCCCCTCCTTGCGCAATCACGGCCTCACCGAACAGCAATGGCGGATCCTGCGCGCGCTCACGACCGTGGATGCCATTGAAGTCACCGAACTGGCGCGTGTCGCGTTTCTGCTGGGACCGAGCCTGTCGCGCATCCTGCGCGACCTCGAAGCGCGCCAGTTGATCGAGCGCCGTGCGGCCAAGGCCGATCTGCGCCGCGCCGTGGTGTCGATATCGGCCAAGGGATTGAAACTGATCGAGGCTGTCGCGCCGACCTCGGAAGCGATCTACGCCGAAATCACCAGCCGCTATGGTGCCCGCAAGCTTGCCGAACTGCAGGACATGCTGGGCGTGCTGGAACGCAGCCTCGTCGCCATGGAAGTGGCAGGCGAGGAAAGCGGCGAGATCGAGGAGTGAGCACAAAATTGCATGATGCTACCGGCGCCACGCATAGCGGCCGGGCAAATGATTGCAATCATTGCTGGAATGCGACTGAGGCCATAGACATGCGCGCGATTTTTCGCTCAAAGTGCAACCAAGCTGGTCGTGAAAACCGGCGCGGGAGCTAGCGGTTTCGTCGCGGGATGATGCGGCTGGACCGAAAGACGAAGAACAGGCTGAACTCCAGACATGGTCACGATCCAAGTCAGCAATTTGATCGATTTCGTTGCCGAGGTCTTTTCCCGTTCGGAATCCTCCGCCGAAGAAGCAAGGCGCATCGCGACCTACCTGACCACCGCCAACCTTACCGGCCATGACAGCCACGGCGTGATCCGGGTGCCGCTCTATGTCAGCTGGAAGAAGACGGGAAGGGTGGTTCCCGATCAGACCGTCGAGATCGTGGTTGATACGCCTTCGCTTGCTGTCGTCGATGGCAAGTTCGGGTACGGACAGACCGTGACGCCGCAGGCGGTGCGGATCGGCATCGAGAAATGCAAGAAAGTGGGGCTGGCCGCGATCGCGCTGCGCAACGCCGGCCATATCGGCCGCGTCGGTGACTGGGCGGAGATGGCCGCGGCCGAAGGCCTGGTTTCGGTGCATTTCGTCAACGCCGCCGGCTCGCTGCTGGTTGCGCCCTATGGCGGCGTCGAGAAGCGGCTGTCGACCGCGCCTTATTGCGTCGGCATTCCACGCCAGGGCCAGGATCCGATCGTGCTCGATTTCGCGACCTCGGTCGTCGCCGAAGGCAAGGTGTTGGTCGCGAGCCGCGGCGGCAAGAAATTGCCTGAGGGTGCGCTGGTTGATGCCGACGGCACACTGAATGAAGACCCGGCGGTGCTCTATGGGCCGCACAGCGCGGAAGGCCCGCGCGATCACACCAAGGGCACCGGCGCGATCCGCGCGTTCGGCGAGCACAAGGGCTCAGGGCTCGCCTTCATCTGCGAACTGCTCGGCGGCGCATTGACCGGCACTGGTGCTACTTCGGCGGACCGGCAATTCGCCAACGGCATGCTCGCGATCTATGTCGACCCCAAAGTGATCGACACCAGCAATTTCTTCGACGGCGAAATCTCGCGCTATGTCGACTTCATCCGGGCCACCAAGCCGATCTCAGGCGTTGACGCCGTGCTGATCCCCGGCGATCCCGAGAAGAAAATGCGTGCCGACCGCACCAGCAACGGTGTGCCGCTGCCGGACGATACCTGGGCAGCGATTGTCAATACCGCCCGCGAGGTCGGTGTCAGCGAGGTCAGTATCCAGAAGGCCGTGAGCTAGGCGGCATCAAAATCCAAACCGGTTGAAACGATCACAAAAGGAAACGCGATCAATGACTACAAACAACGTCAAGAAAGTCTGGGCTTCGGGCAAGGCCGTCGTCAACGCTTGGCTGGCCATCCCGTCAGGGTTTTCCGCCGAAGTGATCGCGCAGTGCGGCTTCGACAGCGTCACCGTGGATATGCAGCACGGCGTGCAGGACTATCAGTCGATGGTGCAATGTTTCCAGGCGATGAACGGTCACCCGGTGACGCCGATGGTCCGCGTTCCCTGGAACGAGCCCGGCATCATCGGCAAGGTGCTCGACGGCGGCGCCTATGGCGTGATCTGCCCGATGATCAACACGCCGGAGGAAGCGAAGAACCTGGTTCAGTATGCGAAATATCCGCCGAAGGGCACGCGCTCGAACGGCCCGATCCGCTCCGGCATGTACGGTTCCGCCGGCACCTATCAGCAGACCGCCAATGACGAAATCGTGCTGCTGCCGATGATGGAGACCAAAACGGCGGTCGAGAACATGGAATCGATCCTCGATGTCGAGGGCATCAACGGCGTCTATATCGGACCCTCCGATCTCGGCTTCTCCTATGGCCTGGTGCCGAAGCTCGACCGTGAGGAGCCGGAAATCCTCAAGATCTACGAGAAGATCATCAAGGAATGCGGCAAGCGCGGTCTGCACGCTGGCATCCACTGCTCGGGCGCGGAAGGTGCCGTGCGCGCGATCAACATGGGCTTCAAGCTGGTGACGCTGTCGAACGAGAGCGGCCTGATGGCGACCTACGCCAAGATGCAGGTGAACCAGACCCGCAAGGATTCAGCCGGCAAGGCGTAACAAAACGCGAATAGCCAATGGCGAATAGCGAATAGGGGGTGCGAATGGTGTATACCATTCGCTACTCACCACTCGCTACTCGCCAAATAGCCAGGAGACCAGTCATGGCCCCAGCCCCCGTGATCCGCTTGCACCCCGATGATGGCGTGCTGATTGCACGTTCCAGCCTGCCGGCGGGCATGGTCGTGGCCGACGGCGTCACCACGGTCGAGCGGATTCCCGCCGGCCACAAGGTGGCGATCAAGCCGATCGCGACCGGCGAGCCGGTGCGGCGCTACGGCCAGATCATCGGCTTTGCGACGATTCCCATCGCGCCGGGCCAGCACGTCCATACCCAGAATTGCGGCATGGGCGATTTCGCCAAGGACTACGCGTTCGGCGTCGACGTTATCCCGACGCCGAATTTCGATCTGCCCGCGACCTTTGACGGCATTCGCCGTTCCGACGGGCGGGTCGCGACCCGCAACTATATCGGCATCCTGACGTCAGTGAATTGCAGCGCGCATGTCGCCGGTATCGTCGCCGACATGTTCAAGAAAAATCCGTTCACCGGTGACAATCCGCTGGCGGATTTTCCCAATGTCGACGGCGTGGTGGCGCTGACGCACAAGACCGGTTGCGGCATGACGCAGGACGAGCCGCTGGCGCTGCTGCGGCGGACGCTCGGCGGTTACGCGCGGCATGCGAATTTTTCGGCCGTCGTGGTGCTCGGCCTCGGCTGCGAGGTCAACCAGATCGGCGGCTTGATGCAGGAGCAGAAGCTCGCGGGCCGTCTGCGCGCGATGGACATCCAGGAAGTCGGCGGCACCCGCAAGACCGTGGAAGCCGGCGTCGCCTTTGTGCGCGAGGCGTTGATCGACGCGAATAAAGTCAAGCGCGAGCCGGTACCGGCCAGCGAACTGACCGTGGCGCTGCAATGCGGCGGCTCCGACGGCTATTCCGGTGTATCCGCCAATCCGGCGCTGGGAGCTGCGAGCGATCTGCTGGTGCGCCATGGCGGCACCGTCATTCTTTCGGAAACGCCGGAGACCTATGGCGCCGAACATCTGCTGACGCGCCGCGCGGTCAGCCGCGAGGTCGGCGAAAAGCTGGTCGGCCTGATGCGCTGGTGGGATGAGTACACGGCGCGGGAAGGCGCCGAGATGAACGCCAATCCGAGCCCCGGCAACAAGGCCGGCGGCCTCACCACGATTCTTGAGAAATCATTGGGCGCGATGGCCAAGGCGGGCACCACCAATCTGGTCGACGTGCTGAACTACGCCGAGCCCGTCACCAAGAAGGGTTTTGTGTTCATGGACACGCCCGGCTACGACCCGGTCGCGGCGACCGGGCAGGTGGCGGGCGGCGCCAATCTGGTCTGCTTCACCACCGGCCGCGGCAGCGTGTTCGGCTGCAAGCCCGCGCCCTCGATCAAGCTTGCGACCAACACGCCGATGTACACCCGCATGGAAGAGGACATGGACGTCAATTGCGGCACCATCCTCGACGGCCAGGAGACCGTGCAGGAATGCGGCCAGCGCATCTTCGAGCTGATGCTGAAAACCGCATCGGGCCAGCCGACCAAGAGCGAGAGTTTCGATTTCGGCAGCGCCGAGTTTGCGCCGTGGGTGATCGGCGCGACGATGTGATGTAAGGACAGGCAATCAGTTTACGTCATGCCCGGCCTTGTGCCGGGCATCCACGTCTTTCTTGCTTTCTAAGTGCGAATAGAAAGCAAGACGTGGATGGCCGGGACGAGCCCGGCCATGACGACGTGGTTGGCAAAACGCCGCAATTCCGCACTTCCCGTAGGCACCCCGTGCCCGTTGTTAGTGCTTGATCCACACCGGAACCAGTGTTCTGCTTAAAAAAGCTGCTGGAGTAGCCCGTCCGTGTCGATCTTCGTCGCACTACATCACGTTACGCACTACAAATACGACCGACCGATCGACATCGGGCCTCAAACCGTACGTTTGCGGCCGGCGCCGCACACGCGCACGCCGATCCTGAGCTATTCGCTCAAGGTCACGCCTTCAAATCATTTCGTAAACTGGCAGCAGGATCCGCAAGGCAACTGGCTGGCGCGATTCGTGTTCCCGGAGAAGGCGAGCGAGCTGAAGATCGAGGTCGATTTCTCGACCCAGATGACCGTGGTCAATCCGTTTGACTTCTTCGTCGAGCCCTACGCCACGGCTTTTCCGTTTCAATATACCAACGATCTCAAGACCGAACTGGCGCCATATCTGGCGACGTCGGACGAGGGGCCGCTGTTTGCCGCCTACCTGAAGGACATCCCGCGTGAGGCCGACAGCACGGTCAATTTCCTGGTCGACCTCAACGCGCAGCTGCAAAAGAAAGTCAGCTACGTCATCCGGATGGAGCCGGGCATCCAGACGCCGGAGGAGACGCTCGCCACCGGCTCCGGCTCCTGCCGCGACTCCGCCTGGCTCCTGATCCAGATCTTCAGGCATCTCGGGCTCGCCGCGCGTTTTGTCTCCGGCTACCTCATTCAACTCCGCCCCGACATCGATCCGGTCGAAGGCCCGCGCGAGGTCGAAAGCGATTTCACCGACCTGCACGCCTGGGCCGAGGTCTATCTGCCGGGGGCAGGGTGGATCGGCTTCGACGTCACCTCGGGCATGCTGACCGGCGAGGGACACATTCCCGTCGCCGCCACGCCGCATTACCGCTCGGCGGCGCCGATCTCGGGCACCGCGGGATTCGCCAACACCGAATTCGGCTTCGAGATGAGCGTCAAGCGCATCCGCGAGGCGCCGCGGATCACGCGGCCGTTCTCGGACGAATCCTGGTCGCGTCTCGACAGGCTCGGCGAAGCGGTCGATGCCGATCTGAAGAAGGACGACGTGCGACTGACGATGGGTGGCGAGCCGACCTTCGTTTCGGTCGATGACCTGGAGTCACCGGAATGGAATATCGCCGCCGTCGGTCCCACCAAGCGCGCGCTCGCCGACGATCTCATTCGTAAGTTACGCGCGCGTTTTGCGTCCGGCGGTCTGCTGCATTACGGGCAGGGCAAATGGTATCCGGGCGAGAGCCTGCCGCGCTGGGCGTTCGGGCTCTATTGGCGCAAGGATGGCGTGCCGATCTGGAAGAACGCCGAACTGATCGCGAACATCGAAAATCCGCGCAAGGCCGAAATCGCCGACGCCGAACATTTTGCCGAAGGCGTCGCTCAAAAGCTCGGACTCACGACCGACTACGTGCTGCCCGCCTTCGAAGACACCGCGCTTTGGCTGCAGAAGGAGGCGGCGCTGCCGGCCAATGTCGATCCAACCGACTCCAAATTGGCCGATCCGGAAGAGCGCTCACGGATGGCGCGGGTGTTCGATTCGGGGCTCAACAAGCCCAAGGGATTTGTGCTGCCGATCCAGCGCTGGAACGAGGCCTTCAAGCACCCACCTGGCCACTGGCGCAGCGAACACTGGAAGATCCGGCGCGGCCATCTGTTCCTGTTTCCGGGCGATTCCCCGCTGGGTCTGCGGCTGCCGATCGCTTCGCTGGAACACATTCCGCCGGGAGAATATCCCTACATCGTCGAGCAGGATCCGATGGAGCCGCGCGACGAACTGGCGGCTTCCGACACGGGCACTCAGACGGAAGATGCGAAGGCCAAGGACAAGCCAAAACTCGAGCCCGTGCGCACGGCGATGTCGATCGAAATCCGCGACGGCGTTTTGTGCGCCTTCATGCCGCCGGTCGAGAAACTGGAAGATTATCTGGAGCTGGTGACGGCGGTGGAAGCGACCGCCGAAGAGCTGCAGCTGCAGGTCCATGTCGAGGGCTATTCGCCGCCGTACGATCCGCGTGTCGAAGTCATCAAGGTGACGCCCGATCCCGGCGTGATCGAGATCAACATCCAGCCGGCGCAAAGCTGGCGCGAGGCGGTCGACATCACCTTTGGCCTCTACGACGACGCGGCAAAAACGCGCCTCGGCGCCAACCGTTTCCTGGTTGACGGCCGCCACACCGGCACCGGCGGCGGCAACCACGTCGTGGTCGGCGGCAGCACGCCGCAGGATTCACCGTTCCTGCGCCGCCCCGATCTCTTGAAGAGTCTCGTGCTGTACTGGCAGCGTCATCCGTCGCTGTCCTATCTGTTCTCGGGCATGTTCATCGGCCCGACCAGCCAGGCGCCACGTATCGACGAGGCGCGGCATGACGGGCTCTATGAACTTGAAATCGCGCTGGCGCACGTGCCGCCGCCGGGCATCGAGGCCCCGTTATGGCTGGTCGACCGCCTGTTCCGGCACATCCTGGTCGATATCACCGGCAACACCCATCGCGCCGAAATCTGCATCGACAAACTTTACTCGCCCGACGGGCCGACCGGCCGGCTCGGACTGGTCGAGTTCCGCGCGCTGGAAATGCCGCCTGATCCGCGGATGTCACTGGCGCAGCAACTCCTGATCCGGGCGCTGATCGCAAAAATGTGGCGCGAGCCGCAACAGGGCCAGTTCGTGCGCTGGGGCACTACGCTGCATGACCGCTTCATGCTGCCGCATTTTCTCTGGGAAGACTTTTTGGGCGTGCTCGAAGAGCTCAAGCAGTCCGGCTACGAATTTTCGCCGGAATGGTATTCGGCGCAGCTCGAATTTCGTTTCCCGGTGTTTGGCCGGGTCCATCATGGCGGCGTTTCGCTGGAACTGCGTCAGGCACTGGAGCCTTGGCACGTGCTCGGCGAGGAGGGTTCGGCCGGCGGCACCGTGCGCTATGTCGATTCGTCGGTGGAACGGTTGCAGATCAAGGCGTCGGGCTTTGTCGAAGGCCGCCACGTCGTCACCTGCAACGGCCGGCGGATGCCGATGACGGCCACCGGCCGCAAATTCGCGATGGGTCACAAGTGCTCGGAGTTCACGCCCCCCGTGCTCAATCTCGGCGCGCATGTGGCGCCGCTCGGCATGAAGTTCTACACCGGCGATCAATTCCCCGCCGAGTACAAGAACAACATCTTCATCGCCGAACACGGCTCCTGGAACCGGAAAAAGTACCAGGGCGCCCGGATCAAGCGCGTCATCGTCGGTCCGGACGGCAAGAACGCCAAGCAGGAGATCTTTGCGTCCGGCTGGCTCGAAGGCGACCAGGGCTATCTCGGCCGTCCCGCCGATATCATCCTGGCCAAGGACGGCTCCTTGCTCATCGCCGACGACTGGGCCGGTGCGATCTATCGCATCAGCTACGCCAAGAAGTAAGGCGCATCGCGTTTTCGAGCGAAGTGGATACCGGTACGCGTGAAGAAAACGCGTCAAACAAGAGACGAGACGAGACGATCAGGGGCTGCGGTTGCTCGGGAACGAGTGGCCGCAGCTTCGCGTTTTGGAATGGAACATGCTCGTCATGCCCGGACTTGATCCGGGCATCCATCAACGCAAAATTTTTTGAAGAGAGATGGATGGCCGGGTCAAGCCCGGCCATGACGATGGAGAGGAAACGAAATGCGAACTGCGTTAGCCGGAAGCCTGCTTGCAGCCATGATGATCTGCGGCCCCACCCATGCCGCCGATATCGCTGCCGGCAAAGCGAAAGCGGAATTGTGCGCCGGCTGTCACGGCGAGAACGGCATTTCGCAGATGGAAAACATTCCCTCGCTGGCGGCGCAGCCGGACATGTTCATCCAGTGGCAGTTGGTGTTCTACCGCGCCGGTGCCCGCAAGAACGAGCAGATGCAGCCGATCGTCGAACAGCTCAACAACGAGGACATCCGCAATCTCGGCGCCTATTTCGCGCAGCTCCCGCCGCCGAAGCCGCCGGCCGACGACAAGCCGGATCTGTCGAAGAAGGGCGCGCAGGCGGCCGTGGGCGGGCGTTGCGCGTCTTGCCTTTCCAGCACAGTGGGATCCGAAGCTTGGAATTCACGTGACTTGAAGTCGCGGCC
>JADMIO011472292.1_pt1 | contig 14858 bp, 16 predicted proteins | sample 8958161 | NCBI WGS metagenome assembly JADMIO01 (sample SAMN16585339, study PRJNA669376) | soil metagenome | isolation source: Crop rotation soil | place: USA: Cullars Rotation, Alabama | collected 2011 | reverse complement strand
CCCGCCGCGCCGCCGCCACAGGTTCGCGGTTTCATGATGCGGCAGCAGATCATCATCCGCGTGCCGAGCGGGGCGCGCAGCGTCGCCCCCGCCGCGCCGTCGCTGATCCGCTGGCGGGAGCGGGGCGGCCCGCATTGCGTTCCGGCCAACATGATCGTCGGCGCCGCATTGCTCAGCGCGCGCAGCGTCGACCTGATCTTGCGCGACAACAGCCGGCTCCGCGCCCGGCTGGAGAGCCGCTGCCCAGCGCTGGATTATTATCGCGGCTTCTACGTCAACGCGACCGAGGACGGCCGGATTTGCGCCGATCGGGATTCGATCCGGAGCCGCGCCGGCGGCGAGTGCCAGATCGACGCCTTCCGCTCGCTGACGCCCGAGCGCCCTGATCGCTAATCGGGCTGCCGGCCGCGATGGCGCCGGCGATCGTTGAGCTCGGCAAGCGTCAGCTGCCCGTCGCCGGCCGTGTCGAGTTGGGCGAAACGGCCGGTCGCGGCGCTGTCGAACTCAGCCCGGGTGACGCCGCCATTGAAGTCCGCATCCGCGGCCATGACCGGATGCGGGATCGGCAGCAGCCCGAAGCGCGCCGCGCCGGCCGCCATCACCGTCGATCCGACCGGCCGCCCGCCTGCTCCGCCCCGGACGAGGCGCTCGCGTCGCAATTGGCTCAAGGTGGAGTTGCGAGGGCGGGGCGCCGCTCTTGCACGCATCTCCGGCAGCACCTCCACCTCGTAGCGGGTGACCTCGGCCGGCGTTAGCTCGCCGTCACGATCGCGATCGAGCAGGGCGAAGAACCGGGCGAAATCGGCCCGTAATTCCGCGCTGGTCAGCAGCCCGTCGCGGTTCGCATCCGCGCCGAGAAACCATGCCTCGAGCGGGGCCGGTCCGGACGCCGGCCGAAACGGCTCACCGGCCGGGCTGACGAACAGGCCGGGGCCGAACAGCGATTGTGCTCCGGCGGGCGCGCTGATCGCGAGCGCCAGGATCAGGATCGGAATCGATTTTCGCATGCCGCTCCATATCCAGCCTGCCCTCGGCGGCGAATGGGCTTTCTGTCGCGAGGTGTCGCCGCGGCGCAGCACCGGCCGGTTCGCCTTGACAAGCCCAGCGCCCGCGCCCAAGCGCGCGCTCTGACGCGCGGGCCCGGTGAGGGGCGCGGCTTTATCCATGGAATCCGCATGAGCTTCGCCGATCTCGGCCTCTCCGACGAACTTCTCCGCGCCGTGACGGAGTCGGGTTACGATACTCCGACGCCGATCCAGACGCAGGCGATCCCATCCGTGCTGATGATGCGCGATCTGATCGGCATCGCCCAGACCGGCACCGGCAAGACCGCCGCCTTCGTCCTGCCGATGATCGACATCCTGGGCGAAGGCCGCAGCCGCGCCCGCATGCCACGCTCGCTGATCCTTGAGCCGACCCGCGAGTTGGCGATGCAGGTCGCCGAGAATTTCGAGAAATACGGCAAATATCACAAGCTCAACATGGCGCTGCTGATCGGCGGCACGAACATGGCCGATCAGATCAAGAAGCTGGAAAAGGGCGTCGACGTGCTGATCGCCACGCCGGGCCGGCTGATGGACCTGTTCGGGCGCGGCAAGATCCTGCTCACCGGCTGCAACCTCCTCGTCATCGACGAGGCGGACCGGATGCTCGATATGGGCTTCATTCCGGACATCGAGGAAATCTGCACCAAGCTGCCGAAGCAAAGGCAGACCCTGCTCTTCTCCGCAACGATGCCGCCGGTGATCAAGAAGCTGGCCGACAAGTTCCTCGACAATCCGAAGTCGATCGAGGTCGCCCGGCCGGCGCAGACCAATTTGCTGATCGACCAGCGCATCCTGCGCGTCGATTCGCGCAAGAAGCGCGACGCGCTCGCCGATCTGCTCCGCGGCGACGATGTCCGCACCGCGATCGTCTTCTGCAACCGCAAGACGACGGTGCGCGAGCTCGCCACCAGCCTGAAGCGGGGCCACCTCAAGGTTGGTCAGATTCACGGCGACATGGAGCAGCGCGACCGGATCGCCGAGCTGGACCGCTTCAAGGCGGATGAGATCAACATCCTGATCGCCTCCGACGTCGCCGCGCGGGGCCTCGACATCAAAGGCGTCACACACGTCTTCAATTATGACGTGCCTTGGCATCCAGACGATTATGTCCACCGCATCGGCCGCACCGGCCGGGCGGGCAAGACCGGCACCGCGATCACCCTCGTCACCAGCGCCGACGAGGAGGCGATAGACAACGTCCAGAAGCTGACCAAGACGACCATCCCCGAGCTGGAGAGCGCGGCGAAGCCGGCGCGCGAGGAACAGCCGGAGGCGCGCCCGGAGCGCCAGCACCGCCCGCGCCGAGAGGAACGTGATAAACGCCCACGCCGCGGCGAGCGCGAGGAGCGGCCTCCTCGTGAGGAACGCGACGAGCGGCCGCGCCGTGACGAGCGCGAGGAGCGCCGACCCCGCCGAGGGGAGCGGGCCGAGAAGCCGCGCCGCCGCGAGGAGCCGCGCACGGCGGATGAAGCCGACGAGGGCTGGAACGGTCCGGTGCCGAGTTTCCTGGGCACCGGCTTCGGCAGCTAGCACCGTGACCGATCTGTCCCGCGTTGTGCTGCTCCCCATCGACGTGCAGCGCGGCTTCGACGACCCCTCCTGGCCGCCGCGCTGGAACGCGGATATGGAAGCGAATGGGCGTGCCCTGCTGGCGTACTGGCGGGCGGCGCGGGCGCCGATCATTCATGTCCGGCACGATTCGGTCCAGCCGGGCTCCAGCCTCGCCCCAGGGCATTGGGGCAACGAGTTCCGCGAGGGTTTCACGCCCCAGAACGACGAGCCGGTGGTCTCGAAAAGCGTCAACTCCGCCTTCATCGGGACGGACCTCGACCTCCGGCTGCGGCGGCTGGACGCTGAGCGGATCGTGACCTTCGGCATCTCGACCGACATGTGCGTCTCGACGACGATCCGCACCGGCGCGAACATGGGCTGGCGCTTCACCTTAGTCGCTGATGCCTGCGACTGTTTCGACCTGCCGGACGGCGAGGGGGGCACGATCTCGGCCACGGCGATCCAGGCCGCGCACGTCGCCACTTTGGCGTTGGAGTTCTGCGACGTGACGCGCACCGCCGAACTGCTCGGTAAAGCCGTCGGCGCGCCGCTCAAGCTTTCGCTGGAATGACGCGCGCGCGGATGGCAGGCTGAGGCCATGGCCGTCCGCTCGCTCCTCGCCGCGATCATTCTCGTCCTGCCGACCGGCACGGCGGCGCAGTCGCGCGATGCCAGCCTCCACGCCTTCCTCCAATCCACATTCGCCGATGCGCGCGCGGAGACGCCCCAGATGGCCTACACCGCCGCCTTCGCCGATTTGAACAGCGATGGGCGGCAGGAAGCGTTGGTCATGCCCCACGCCGGCTTGTTCTGCGGATCCGGTGGCTGCGCGCTCTACATCTACACGCGCTACGGTGCAGCCTGGCGGCAGGTCGACGAGCAAACGATTGTCGGCCAATCGGTACGACTACTGCCGACCCGCACGCGCGGCTGGCGCGACCTCGCCGTGAATATCCGCGGGGGCGGCTTCGACCTGCCGCGCCAGATCCGCCTGCGGTTCAACGGACAAGGCTATCGCGCCGGGCCGATCCTGCGGGGCAATGCAGGGCGATTGATTATGGACGAAGCCACGCCGAGCCGACCGCTGTTTCAATAAGGATGCGCCGATGAAAACTCGCTTCACCCTGATTGCAGCTGTTTTCGCCGCCTCGTCGGTTCAGGCTCAACCAAGCCGCAATGCCGAACTTCACACCTTCCTCCAGGAGCGGTTCGCGGAGGACCGGGCCGATTATCCTGACACGCGCTATGCGGTGGGTTGGGCCGACCTCAACGGCGACGGGCGTCCCGAAGCTTTGGTCTACATGATGAGCGGCAATCATTGCGGCTCGGGCGGCTGCACGCTCTACATCTACACGCCCGAGCAAGGGAGCTTCTACCAGCACGGCTCGATGAGCGTCACCAACTTGCCGATCCGGGCGCTGAACAGCCGCACGCGGGGGTGGCGCGATCTCAGCGTTGCGGTTGCGGGCGGTGGCGAGCGGGGACGTACCGTGCTCGTGCCGCATGGCCGCATCACTTATGCCGACAATCCCACGGTCGCCCCGGCGCGCACCCTCCCGCGCGACCCGCCTGGCATTGTCGTGATCGGTATCAACGCCCGGCCGCGGCCGCTTTTCTAGCGGATCCGGAAGCCGAAGCGGTAAGGCGCGGGCGTTCCCGGATGGCCCGCCATACGCGGCGGCCCGACGCTGACCAGCTCCAGCACGCCGCCGCGTGGCAGCGCCAGCGGCGCGACCGAGCTGACGCTTTGGTCGCCCGCCAAACCCGACACCCGCACCCGGAGCACCACCCGCCCCGCCCACACACAGACCACATTGGCCGGACAACGGCTGTCCTCGGCCACGGCCAGCGGCCGGACCGTGAGCCCGCCAACGCGGATATTCTGATTGAGTCCGCCATAAGCCAGCCCACCGCCGGGGCGGCCCGCGGCATCGCCTGGTGCGGCGCAACCCGCCAGCGCCAGAGTGGCGATCAGAAGTGCCTTGATCATGCCGCCTTGTCCTCTCTCACGGCGTAACGGATGCTGAACGGGCCGCGAATCAATAAACCCAGCGATTGAAGATCGCCGAGAGATCGCGGCCGCTGGAGCGTTCGAAGGCGCGCTGGAAATCGCGGCTCGTCACGACCCCGCCCGCATGAGCGCGCGTATAGGAGCGCAACGCCTGCCAGAAGGCGGCGTCGCCCAGCTCGGTCCTGAGCGCGTCGAGGAACAAGGCGCCGCGGCTGTAGGTGATCGCCCGGCGCAGCCCGAGCGACGGATAGGGCCCGGGATAAGTGAGCGGCACGTCGAGCCCCGCCTCGACCGCGCGGGCGTAGCGACGGCGGGCGATCTCCATCTCGCGGTCGTAGGCGGCCCGGCCCCAGCGCTGCTCCTTCCAGGCGGCGACCATGAAGGTGGTCAGCCCCTCGTTCAGCCAGAACTGGGTCCAGTCGGCGCAAGTGATGAGATTGCCCCAATATTGATGGGCCAGCTCGTGCGCGATCACCCAATCTTCCTGCGGCGTTTCGAGGATAGGCGCGACCTCCTCCTCTCCTATCAGCGAGAAACTGACACTCTCCTGCGCGGCGCTGCCGGCGACGTGGAGCTGGGCATAGAAATGGTGCGGAAAAGGAACGCCGGCGCGGTTCGCGAAAAAGCGGAGCATGTCGGCGGTCGGCGCGAACAGACGGCCGAGTCGCTCCGGCGGCGCGGTCTCGCTGAGCACGCGCAGAGTTACGCCGCCGGCCTGGCTTTCCCATGACGCGAAGGGCCCGGCAGCAAAGGAATAAAGGAAGCTCGAATAGGGTCGGTTGCTGCGCCAGACATGGGTTTCCGTCCCGTTCGGGCCGCGGCGGCGAGAGACAAGGGCGCCGGGACCGAGCGTCGTCTGACCGGAAGGCACCGTCAACGCCAGTTCGATCGCGGCCTTGTCGCCGGGCCGATCGATCAGACAGATCATCCAGTCACAGGAAAACCAGTTCGAATAAGCCGATTGCGCCCCGAAGGTCAGGCCGCGCACCGCCGAGCCGGCATAGCCGACCTCGAGCCGCACCCGCTGTCCGCGCCGCAGGGGCGTGTCGGGCAGGAAGACGAGGCCATCCGTGCGCTGGGCGGTGCGGACCGGGCGGCCGTTCAGCCGCGCCTCGCTCAGCGCCAGCCGGTTCGGCGTGAAGGCGATCTCGCCCAGCCCGTCGCTCGTGACCCGAAGATCGATGCGCGTTCGGCCGCTGATCGCGTGCGCGGCATAATCGGGAGTCAGGGCGACCTGGTAGCGGTCGACGTCGAAGCCGTCACCGGGCGCAGCGCCGGCGGGCGCACCGATCGCGAAGACGATCGCGGCGAGGGCGCCCCGGCTCATCCGCGGCGATACCTCGCCCTGAACGCATCGGCGAAGGCGGCCAGCCGCTGCCCGGCGATCGCGTCGCGAAGCTGCTGCATGAGCCGCTGGTAGAACCAGAGGTTATGCTCGGTCATCAGAATCGCGCCGAGGATCTCGTTCGACCGGACGAGATGGTGGAGATACGCCTTCGACCAGCCGGCGACCGGCGAGTCGGGATCGAGCGGCGCGGGATCGTCCGCGAATTTCGCGTTACGGATGTTGATTGGGCCATCCCAGGTGAAGGCCTGGCCGGTCCGGCCCGAGCGGGTCGGCAGCACGCAATCGAACATGTCGATGCCGCGCTCGACCGCGCCGACGATATCATCCGGCTTGCCGACGCCCATCAGGTAGCGGGGCTTGTCGGCGGGAAGCTGGCCCGGCGCGAAGTCCAGGCAGGCGAACATCGCCGCCTGCCCTTCCCCCACCGCCAGTCCGCCCACCGCATAGCCGTCGAAGCCGATCGCGGTGAGTGCCTCCGCGGACTCGCGACGCAGCGTCTCGTCCAGCCCGCCCTGCTGGATGCCGAACAGCACGCCCGGCCCGGCATAGCTTTCCCGGGAGCGCGCCGCCCAGCGCATCGAGCGCGCCATCGCCGCGCGCTGCGCCTCGACCGGCTCGGTGGTCTTCACCAGCTGATCGAAGGCCATGACGATGTCCGATCCGAGCAGGCCCTGGATCTCCATCGAGCGCTCCGGCGAGAGCAGGTGCCGAGAGCCGTCGAGATGGCTGGCGAAGGCGACGCCCTCCTCCGTCACCTTGGTGAGATCGGAGAGGCTCATCACCTGATAACCGCCGCTGTCGGTCAGGATCGGCCGCTCCCAGCCCATGAACGCGTGCAGCCCGCCCAGTTTGGCGATCCGTTCCGCGCCCGGGCGGAGCATGAGATGATAGGTGTTGCCGAGGATGATGTCGGCACCAGTCGTGCGCACGTCCGCCGGCTTCATCGCCTTCACTGTCGCGGCGGTCCCGACCGGCATGAATGCCGGCGTCCGAATCTCGCCCCGCGCCATGCGGATCGTACCGGTCCGCGCCGCCCCGTCGGTGCCGACGATGGTGAAGGACAGGCGCGGCGAGGTCATCCGCGCGGGCTTAGTCGGTCAGCCTTTGAGTTCAAGCTCCCAGATCTCGCCCTGCTCCGGCTTGCCGAATTCGTGGTGCATTGCGGTTTCGACGATGCGAAAGCCCTGGCCCTCATAAATGCGACGTGCACTGGTCAGAACAGTGTGCGTCCAGAGTTTGATCTTCGTGTAGCCGACCTCGCGCGCGAACCGCACGCATTCGGCGACTAGCGCGCCACCGATGCCCAGCCCGCGCGCCCAGGGCTCGACATGGAGCAGGCGGAGCTGGCCGACATTGTCACCGGCATCGACCAGCATCACCGCGCCGGCCATCAGTCCCGCGCGCTCCGCGATCCAGCATTGCTCGCGGCCCGGTTTGAAATCGCGAAGGAAGGCGGTGGTGACTTCGCCTTGGAGGATCTCCATCGGGAGGCCCCAGCCATAGGGCTCGTAGAGAATCGATTGGCGCGAGGCGATCAGAGCGAGATCGCCCGCACGGAAGGTGCGGATGCGCCAAGGCGCACCATCGCCGCCAAGCAGGCCGGTGATCGCCGCCATCGCCGCAGCCATCGTCGCACGGTCGCCGGGGCTCAGCTTCTCCAGGCGCGCCGCGGTGGTTGCCCGGGTATGCGCGTCCAGCGTTTCGAAATAGGAACGGCCCGCCTCGGTCAGGTTGATCGGCCGGCGCCGGGCGTCCTCACCGCGCCCCCGTGCGATCCAGCCCTTGGCCTGGAAGCGGCGCAGCATGCGGCTGACATAGCCGGCGTCGAGGCCGAGTTCGGCCTGCAACTCGGCGGCGAGCGGCGCCTCGCGATGGGCGATCTCGTAGAGCAGCCGCGCTTCGGTGAGCGACAGCTCGCTCTCCATATAATGCGCGTCGAGCACGCCGGCGAAGCGGGTGTAGAAGCGATTGAAGGCGCGCAGGGCGACAACGGCTTCGTCCATCGCTGCATCAAGCGCCTATTAGTTGCTTTTGTCAACTATCCGGCAGTAACAAGCTTGCGTCGCCATAGGAATAGAATCGGTAGCCGGACTGGATGGCATGGGCATAGGCCGCCTGCATGCGCTCCAGCCCCATCAGCGCGCTGACCAGCATGAACAGGGTCGAGCGGGGCAGATGGAAATTGGTGATCAGGCCGTCGACGGCGCGGAAGCGATAGCCGGGGGTAATGAAGATCGCGGTGTCGCCTTCGAACGAGCGGATCGTGCCGTCTTCTCCGGCGGCGCTTTCAAGCAGTCGCAGCGACGTCGTGCCGACGGCGATGAGCCGTCCGCCCGCGGCGCGTGCGCGATTGAGGCGAGCGGCGGTGGCGGCGTCGATCCGGCCCCATTCGCTGTGCATGACGTGATCGGCCGTGTCGTCGGCCTTGACCGGCAGAAAGGTGCCGGCGCCGACGTGGAGCGTCAACGTCTCGTGGCCGATCCCCGCCTCGGCCAGCGCCGCCATGAGGCCGGGCGTAAAATGGAGCGCCGCAGTCGGCGCCGCGACCGCGCCCGCCTCGCGCGCGAACATCGTCTGGTAATCGTCCCGATCGCGCGCGTCGGCGGCCCGCTTGCCGGCGATGTAGGGCGGCAGCGGCATCCGGCCCGCGCGCTCGAGCAGCAGCTCGACCGGTTCGTCGCCGCCGAAGGTCAGAAGGAAAGAGCCATCCGCACCGCGCTCGCCCGCCGTCGCGGTCACATTTGCCCCGAAATCCACCATGTCGCCATCGCGGAGGCGCCTGGCATTGCGGATGAAGGCGCGCCAGGCGCGCGGCGCCTCCCTTTTGTGCAAAGTCGCACCAAGCCGAGCACTTCCGCGCGTGCCTTCAAGCTGGGCCGGAATGACGCGAGTATCGTTGAAGATTAAAACATCTCCCCGCCGCAACAGCCCAGGCAGGTCGGCGACGATCCGATCGGCGATGCCGCCCGCCGTCACGGCGAGCAGCCGCGCTGAATCACGCGGGTTCGCGGGCCTCAGCGCGATCCGGTCGGGCGGCAGGTCGAAATCGAAGGCGTCGACCTTCACGCCGCGCGCGTCACTGCCCCCGGCGCCGATCCGGCGCGCGGACGGGATCGAGCCGGCGCGGGCCAGCGACCGGGCGCGGCACCGCCGGCCCGACGGCGGCTGGGCCGGCCTGGACGCCGGTGGCCGGAGTCGCACGCGGCGCGGCGGCGGCGGTCAGCTCGGCGATGCTGGGCGGCGCGATATTGTCGGTGCCGATCGAGGCCCGGACGATCCGGGTCGGCGCCGCGGGCGGCTCGCCCCGCTCGATCGCGTCGACGAAGTTCATGCCGCCGACGACCCGGCCGATCACGGTATATTCGCGGTCCATCTGCAGGCGCGGCGTGAACATGATGAAGAATTGGCTGTTCGCGCTGTTCATATCCTGCGCGCGGGCCATGCCGACGGCGCCGCGCACGTGCGGCAGGCCGCTGATCTCGGCATTTACGTTGGGGAGCTGGGAGCCGCCCATGCCGCTGCCGGTCGGGTCGCCGCCCTGCGCCATGAAGCCTTCGATCACCCGGTGGAAGGTGAGGCCGTTGTAGAAGCCCTGCCGGGTGAGGGTGCGGATGCGCTCGACATGGTTGGGCGCGGCGTCGGGGCGAAGCTGGATGGTCACCCGGCCGCCGGTCGACAGGTCCAGATACCAGGTGTTCTCCGGAGTCAGCGCCGGCGTGGCGTTGAGCTGAGCGCGGGCGATCGGCGTGGTCGGGGCACCCGGGGTCGCCGTGGCGACGGACGGCGCGGGCGTTGCGGCCGGGGCCGGCTGCTCCGCGGGCGGTTGCGCGGGCTGGGCCTGGGCGGCGTCGGTCTGGGCTGCAAGCGGAGCGGCCGAGAGGAAGGCGGCGGCGAGGCCGGCGAGGAACGGCAGGGAACGCATGCTAATTTTCAGCCCATGCTGCGGGGAAGACGGCTCTTTCTTAGGCGCGGCGGCGGCCGGCCTCAAGCGCCCTTGCGGCCAGTCGCGATGACCCGTTCCCGGACCTGCTCGGCCACCGCCGGAGTGACGAACCGATCGATGTTGCCGCCGAACCGGGCGATCTCCTTGACCAGGTTGGAAGCGATCGGCTGAAGCGAGACGGCGGCCATCAGGAAGACTGTCTCGATCTCCTCGTTCAGCTGCTGGTTCATCCCCGCCATTTGATATTCATATTCGAAATCGGCGACGGCCCGGAGGCCGCGGACGATCATCGACGCCCCCTCTCGCTCGGCGAAATCCATCAGCAGCGAATCGAAGGCGACGACGCTGACCTTGCCGTTGCCCACCACCGCCGCCTCGCGCTCGACCATCGCGAGGCGCTCCTCGACGGTGAACATCGGCGACTTGGAGGGATTGGTGGTGACCCCGATCACCAGCCGGTCGGCGAGGTGGGCGGCGCGCCGGATGATGTCGAGATGGCCGAGCGTGATCGGATCGAACGTGCCCGGATAGACGGCGGTTCTCATTCGGCCTCTCCCCTTCCGGCCGTTCCAAAAGCGTCACCCCGGGTTTGATCCGGGGTCCACCTTCTTAGCGGCATTGGAAAAGAAGGTGGATGCCGGGTCAAGCCCGGCATGACGAATGGGAAGTTGATCAATGATCCCGCGCCACCGCGAAGCGGGCGATGGCGCGGAGCAGATCGGCTTCCTCGCCGTGCGGGCGGAGATGGTCGATCGCCTGCTCGACCAGCGCCTCTGCCTGCCGACGCGCGCGCGCCGGGCCGAGCAGCGACACGAACGTGCCCTTCCCCGCCGCTGCGTCCTTGCCCACGCGCTTGCCCGCTTTTTCCTCGCTGCCCTCATGATCGAGCAGATCGTCGGCGATCTGGAAGGCCAAGCCGGTGTCGCGCGCGTAGCCCCGCAGGCCCGTCCGCCCCTCCGGCGGCACCCGACCCATGATCGCTGCGGCCTCCAGGCACCAGCCGATCAGCGCACCGGTCTTGAGCTGCTGGAGCCGTGTTACGGCCGCAAGGTCGAGCGTATCGTCGCCCGCCACCAGGTCGAGCATCTGGCCTCCAGCCATCCCGGCCGGTCCCGAGGCGCGCGCCAGCTCGAGGCTCAACTCGGCGCGCACGAACGGGTCTTCGTGGGTCGCCTCGTCGGCGAGCATCTCGAAGGCCAATGCATGGAGCGAATCGCCGGCCAGGATCGCGGTGCATTCGTCATAGGCGCGGTGCAGCGTTGGCTTGCCGCGTCTCAGATCATCATCGTCCATGCAGGGCAGATCGTCGTGGATCAGCGAATAGACATGGATGCACTCGACCGCGAGGCCGGCGCGCAGCGCCCGCGCCCGATCGACATTGAACAAGGCCGCGCCCGCGACGACCAGCAAGGGCCGCATCCGCTTGCCGCCGCCGATCGCGGCATAGCGCATCGCTTCGTAGAGCCGCGCGCGCGAGTCCGTCGGCACCGGCAGCAAGGCATCCAACCCGCGGTCGACATCCGCCGCGATCTCGTCGAGCGCCCGCGCGAGCAAGAGCTCCGGCGCGAGCGTCATGGGATCAGCCTTCACCGAAGGGCGCCGTTCCGGAAGCTTGGCCGTCCCGGTCGAACTGGATCTGCTCGATCCGCATCTGGGCATCCCTTAGCCGCGCCTCGCACTGCCGTTTCAACCGGTCGCCCTCTTCGTAGAGCTTTATGGCGTCGTCCAGGGGCGCCTCGCCGCTTTCCAGGCTGCGCACGATCTCCTCCAACCGCTTGAGGGCGGCCTCGAAAGACAGGTTGGCGGGATCGGCGGCGTCGGCCATGGCCAATCCTTGGCTCCGCCAGGCGTAAGGGTCAAGCGAGCCGCGTTCCCACCGGCCTGGCCGCTGGGCCGCCGGTGCTCCTAGCTGGCGAGAAACATCAGCGAGGCGACAATCAATATCACGGGGAGCACGGGAGAGCCCAGAACAATATTGTCGAGGGTGCGAGCAAAGACTCTTAGATTTCTACGCATAACAGGCCCCGGAAAGTCAGCAGACTTATAGTTTAGCCGACTTCTTCCGGATGGGAAGCAAATAGCGGATGAACGCAGATGAGGATCCGATGCGTTTCGGTGATATTTAGACGGCGCGGAACCAGGCGGTACCTTCCCGCATCTCGCGCACAGCGCGGCCGGTCACTTCGAGGTGTCGCAAATGAGCAAGCGCCTCGCCGGTGGCGAGGCCGATATGGTCGCCGACCGCTCGGGCGAAGAGCACGCTGAAGCAATCCACGGCGCGGCGCGGCTCGGCAAGATGCTCCTGAAGCGCATCGAGGCGGTCATTGTGCCCATCCGCCAATTTGTCGAGCCGCGTGTGGAGGCCGGTGAACGGCTCGCCGTGCGAGGGCAGGACGAGCAGATCGGCGGGAAGCGTCCTGAGCTTGGCGATCGAGCCCAGCCAGTCGCCCAGGGGATCGGCTTCGGGTTCGCTCAGGCTGAGCGACACATTGGAGGTAATCCGCGGCAGCACCTGATCGCCGGCGATCAGCAGCTTCCCGGCATCGTCCACCAGGCAGGCATGTTCGGGGCAGTGACCGCTGCCGATGACCACCCGCCAGTCGCGCGCGCCGATCCGCACGACATCGCCCTCCTCCATCCGGTGAAAAGCCACCGGGACAGGGCTGACCACCGAAGCGAAGCGGCCCCAGCCCTTCGCCGCTTCCTCCGCGATCGCCTCCTCGCTCCAGCCGGCCATCCGCCAGTAAGCCAGCGCCTCGACCGGCGGCGCATCGCGGATATCGGCGGTCAGCATCCGGCCGAACAGCCATTCGCCGCGCGTCATCCAGAGCCGGACCCCGAACCGCTCGCAAAGCCACCCGGCGAGGCCGAGATGATCCGGGTGGAAATGCGTGACGATGACGCGGGCAATAGTCCTCGCGGCGAGCGGGCCGGCGATCAGCGTCTCCCAGGCCTCACGCGATGGGGGAATATCGAGGCCGGTGTCGACGATCGCGACCCCGCCTTCGTCCTCCAGCAGCCAGATGTTGATATGGTTGAGCGGCCCCGGCACCGGCAGCCGGGTCCAGCCCAACCCATCGGCCAGAGCGATCACCTCGCCATAATCCGGCCCGGCCCGGCCGAGCGGATAGGTCAGGCCGCGATGCTCGGTCGGCGCGCGCTCGGCGAGCGACGCATCCGGCGAGGCGATCTCGGCCACCTGCCCCTGATCAGCTGCGGAAGACGTCTTCCGCCCTCGGCTCGGCGTTCGGGTCGCGATCGTCGCCCGCAAGCGCCGCTTCGGCCTCGCGCGCAGCAGCCTCGCGCTCGGCGCGGAGCTCCTCGATCAGCGCTGCGCGATCTTCGTCGATCCGCAGGTCCTGAGGCGCCTCGGCGCCGCGCGCCTTCGCCGCCTTGGCGACTGCGGCGTCAAGTTCGCGCTGGCTGGTCAGGCCCAGGGTGACCGGGTCCTTCGGCTGGATGTTGGCGATGTTCCAGTGGTTGCGCTCGCGGATCGCCTGGATCGTCGTCCGGGTGGTGCCGATCAGCCGGCCGATCTGGCCGTCCGACAGCTCCGGATGGTTGCGGATCAGCCAGGAGACGCCGTCCGGCTTGTCCTGTCGCTTTGAGACCGGCGTGTAGCGTGGGCCCTTGGTGCGCACCGCCTGGTCGGGCTCCTTCTGGATTTGGAGCTTGTAGGACGGATCGTCCTGGCCCTTGTCGATCTCCTCCTGCGTCAGCTCGCCGGAGCGGAGCGGATCGCGGCCGGTCAACTTGGTCGCGGCGGTGTCGTCGGCGATCGCCTGGACCTCCAGGATGTGCAGCCCGCAAAACTCGGCGATCTGCTGAAAGGTCAGAGCACTATTGTCGACGAGCCAGCTGGCCGTCGCGTGCGGCATGAGGGGCTGGGCCATGGGATTCTCCTGAAACAACAAGGGCCGCCCCTTCCCGGAGCGGCCACGCATGGCGGCGATTTAAGGAAGCGGCGCGAGTGACGCAAGCAGAAGAGTCTGGGGTCGATGTTCGCTGATGGTCACCCGGTGTCGGAACCCAGATTAGGATAACCCTTCCCTAACGCTTCCTCGGCTAAGCCGTCCTAGAGAGGCGCATGACCGACAAGAGCTTGCCCAAGGTCGACTGGCGGGTCGTATTCAACCGGGCGGTGCCGCCGGGCAGCCACGGCTGGGGACGCGTGCGCGCCGCCCAGCTGATCGAGATGAGCCGGGCGATGGTGATCGCCGGCTGGGGCCAGACGATCAACGCCCTTATCGTCGTCTATCTGCTGTTCGATCGCGCGCCGCCGATGCAGATCGCGGGCTGGCTGGTCAGCCTCGCTTTGCTGATGCATTTTTTCGCCCGCGCGAAGACCAAGCTCGCCAGCCGCCCGATCCATTCGCTCCCCCGGCAAACGATCAACCGCGCCTCCTATCACAGCGTCTTCTTCGCCATCGTCTGGGGCTTCCCCGCGCGCTATTTCTTCGAATTCGCCAATCACGGGCAGCAGCTCGCGCTGTGCGTGATCACCGCGACGATGATGGCGGGCGCCGCCTTCATCCTCTCCCCCATCCCTGCCGCCGCCGCTGCGTACGTGATCATCATGGGGGTCGCCGCCACCCGCATGCTGATGACCACGGACAGCTGGGTGATCGCGGCGATCGGCCCGCTCTACACCCTGGCGATGCTGATGATGGTGGTTCTGAACGGCCGCGCCTTCATGCTGCGCAAATGCCTCGATCTCGCGCTGGAGGAACGCAGCGAGACGGTCAGCCTGCTGCTCCGCGAATATGAAAGCTCGGACGCCGACTGGCTGTGGCAGACCAATGCGAGCCTCGGCTTCAGCAACGTCTCCGCGCGCTTCGCACGGGCGATCGGACGCGAAGTGGCGGAGCTCGAGGGCATGACCATTCTCGACGTGCTGCGCAGCGTGCCACGAACGGATCAGAGCGTGCGCCGTGCGCTCGCCGCTGCCGAGGCGGCGCT
>JADMIO011053168.1_pt1 | contig 14859 bp, 14 predicted proteins | sample 8958161 | NCBI WGS metagenome assembly JADMIO01 (sample SAMN16585339, study PRJNA669376) | soil metagenome | isolation source: Crop rotation soil | place: USA: Cullars Rotation, Alabama | collected 2011 | reverse complement strand
GTTCCGCGATTTGGTGCGGTTTCGATTTCGGCTCTGGCGGGAATTGGAAGATGACAAGAACAAGGTCAAGCCCGCGTCTTTGCATCAGTGATAGGATAAAAAGTTGATATTGTTCTGAACCTTCATGTCCTATCGCATTCTCATGGTTGCGCCGACGTCGTTTTTTGGCGATTACGGCTGCCATGTTCGTATCCTCGAAGAAACCCTCGCGCTGCAAAATCTGGGACACTCTGTTCGCATCGTAACGTATCCGCGCGGACGCGATCTGCCCAACGTTGACATCGAGCGCACCATGTCCATCCCGTGGCGCGTCAATTACGAAGTTGGCTCGTCGCGTCACAAGCTCGGGCTGGATGTGTTTTTGTCCTCGCGCGTAATGCGCGCGGCGCGGCGCTTCAAACCCGACATTATCCACGGGCATCTCCACGAAGGCGCGCTGATGGGTTGGCTCGCCGCGAAAATATTTCGGAAACCCCTCGTTTTTGATTTTCAAGGTTCGCTTACGGGCGAGATGGTGGACCACCACTTTCTCGACCCGCAGGGGCGCTATTACAAACCGCTGCGCCGCCTCGAAGAGTGGATTGATAACCAGCCGTCGTATGTGTTTACGAGCGCGGCGCATCAAGCGCGCCTGCTCGAAACCGACTATCATGTTCCGGCCCACAAGGTGGTGCATATCCCCGATGCGGCGAACCCCGAGTGGTTTCGTCCCTGGGATGACCAGGAGCGCGCGGAATTTCGCGCCAAAAAGTTCGAGCTCAAATCGCAAGCGCTGGGTATTCCGCCCGAACGTCCCGTCGTCGTCTATCTGGGGCTGCTCGCCGATTATCAGGGGGTGGGTCACCTGCTCGAAGCGGCAAACCGCATCATCAAGCGCGGGCATGATGTGCATTTTTTGATTATGGGGTATCCCGGCGCAGAAAAATATATTACGCGGGCGCGCGAGATGGGGATTGCCGACCGCGTCGAATTTCCCGGACGGATTCCATACGAGGATATCGCGCAGTGGCTTGCGGTCGGCGATATTGCGGTTGCGCCGAAATTGAGCCAAACGGAAGGGAACGGCAAGATCCTCAACTATATGGCGATGGGACTGCCTGTGGTGGCGTTCGACCACCCCGTAGCGCGAGACTATTTGGGTGAGGATGGGGTGTATGCACCGCAGGGCGATGCGGACGCGCTGGCGAACGGCATCGAGTCGCTGCTGCTGAACCGGGCACATGCCAAGGGTTTGGGCAAACGCCTGCGCGCACGCGCGATTGAAAAATTTTCGTGGGATGCGTCCGCTCGAAAAATCGAACAGGCATACAGCGCGTTGGTGCAGCCAAAAGCGCAAGTCATTTCGGATTGGGAAAAGCAACAATCTTTGTAATATAATGCGCGGACTATGCTGCTGACCCGTATCGAGCTCTCGCATTTTCGGAATTACGCGCATCTGGAATTGGAATTTGGTCCGGGGATTACGCTGCTGCACGGCAACAACGCGCAGGGCAAGACGAATCTGCTCGAAGCGATTTTCTTTTTGGCGACCGCACGCTCGCCGCACGCGGGCGCAGAGCGCGAATTGATCCACTGGGGCGCTGCGAATGAGCCGATTCCGTTTGCGCGGGTGCAAGCCCAAGTCGTGCGGGCGAGCGGCATCTCGAGCGAGTTGGAGATCGTGCTTGTCACCGGCGAAGAACGTGACCTTTCGGTGGCGCGAGTGAGCAAACGCATCAAGGTCAACGGCGTCAACAAGCGCGCGATTGACCTGCTCGGCAATCTGACGGTGGTACTGTTTTTGCCCGAAGACCTTGAATTGGTGTTTGGCTCGCCTGGTGACCGCCGTCGTTACCTCGATACAACCCTCTCGCAAATTGACCCCAAATACTCGCGTTCGTTACAACAGTACAATCAGGTGCTGGAACAGCGAAACGCGCTCTTGAAAGAGTTTCGCGAACGTTCGTTTAACGCGGCGGAATTGGAACCGTGGAACAATAAACTGGTCGAGACTGGTTCCTACGTGATGGCGCGCCGCGCGCAAGCGATAGAGACCTACAATCGCCTTGTGGCAGAGATTCACCCGCGATTGACCGCACGACACGAGGAATTACGCTTGCACTATCAGCCGACGATTCCGTTTGACGCGTTTGCGGAACCCGAAACGCGCCAGTTGGGTTTGGGGCTGACGCCGCCGCCCGCGCCGCTGCAACAGATTGGGGACGCATTTCGTGAACAGTTGGCAGAAATGCGAAACAAAGAAGTGGGCGCGGCATTGACGTTCGTCGGTCCGCATCGTGACGATGTGCGCTTTACGATTGACGGTGTGGACATGACGACCTATGCCTCACGCGGGCAGGGCAGAACGATTGCGGTGTCGCTCAAGCTGGCAGAAATCGAGTTGATGCGCGGCGAGACGGGCGAAGAGCCGGTGCTGCTGCTGGACGATGTGATGTCGGAATTGGACAAGCCGCGCCGTGCGGCACTTTCTCTAGCGATTTTGAACGCCAGACAGGCGATTGTGAGCGCGACCGATTTGGACGATTTTACGGACGAGTTTGTGGCGCGCGCCAAGGTCTTGAGTGTGAGTGATGGTCGGATTCTGCCACCGCTCGAGGATTTACGGGTAGTGGATACCGGAGAGGTTCCGTTCTAAAAAACAGACAGCCCTGAGATTCACATCTCAGGGCTGCTTCTTTTCAAGCGGGGACAAATTGCCAATTCGTCCTATGCGAAGAGATTGTGCAGTTGGGCGTATTGTAGAAGCATGATGGTCTTGCCATCTTTGATTTCGCCCGAATCCATCATCGCGAGCGCGCGGTTGAAAGGCAGTTCGAGCACCTCGACGCGTTCCTGATCCGCTTCCAGACCACCACCTTCGTGAACCTGCATGTCCTTGGCATACTCGGCGACGAAAAAGTACAAAATCTCGGTGACGGAACCGGGAGACATGTACGCTTCAAAGACCTTGCGAATATTTGTGACCCGATAGCCGGTTTCTTCTTCGGTCTCGCGGCGAATCGCATACTCCGGATTATCACGGTCGAGTAGCCCCGCACACGCTTCAATCAACATCCCCGTTTCATTTCCATTCACATATGTAGGCATCCGAAACTGCCGCGTGAGGATGACCGTTTTAGTCTCTTTGTTAAAGAGTAGGATGGTTGCGCCGTTGCCGCGGTCATAAGCTTCACGGCTCATTGTTTGCCAGCTGCCGTCCTTGTTTTTGTGCTCGTACGTGACCTTGCGCAACACATACCAGTTGTCGGACAAGACCTGGATTTGAACGTTGCGGATGGAATCATTCGGCACGGGCATTACTCGATTCGAGGATTTGAAGCAAGGCGATTAACCCCAACGTATAGCTGCGCCAACCCAACCCCATGATTTGTCCGACACAGACGGGCGCAATGACCGAAGTGTGTCGAAATTCTTCGCGCTTGTGGACATTCGAGAGATGGACTTCGAGGGTGGGCTTGTCCACGCCTGCAATCGCGTCGCGCAGCGCGTACGAGTAATGGGTGAATGCACCGGGATTGATGAGAACGCCATCCGCCCAGGTGCGCGCCGCGTGAAGTTTGTCAATCAGTGCGCCTTCATAGTTGGATTGGAGAATGTCGAGAGTGGCGTTGTGTTGGTGCGCGAGCTCCTGGAGTTTGGCATTGATGTCGTCAAGCGTTTCTTTGCCATAGATGTGCGGCTCGCGCAGACCGAGCTGGTTGAGATTGGGACCGTGAAGGACGAGGATGTTCATATGTGGGAATCGTTTAGGGCTTGAATCAATTCGGCACGCGGAACGTTGCTGACGATCTCCACCTTGCCGATTTCGATAGGCAGGATGAGCCGCAGTTTGCCGGACTGGATTTTTTTGTCCGTGCCCATCGCTTCCAATATTTGTTCGGGTGTAAAGGTGTTTGGAATGTGAATGGGCAGCTGATAGTGCGCGAGCGCGTTCAGAATCTCGTCACGCGTTTCGGGTCCGCATATTTCAAGGTTCGCGGCGAGGCGCGCGGCGACCGACATGCCCATCGCAACGGCATAGCCGTGGCGCATTCGGTATTCAGCCAGACGCTCGATGGCTTGCCCAAACGTGTGACCCAGATTCAGATGCGCGCGAATGTTGTTTTCGTAAGGGTCGCGCTGCACCACATCAATCTTGACCTGAAGCGCCCGTTCCAGCAGCGGCGCATCGAGCGGCGCGCCTAGCTGCAGGTCTCGAAACAGGTCCGCGTCGCCGAGAACGCCGTGCTTGATGACTTCAGCCATGCCGGCGCGATATTCTTCCACAGGCAGAGTATTGAGCGCGTCGAGGTCTTGAATGACACAGACGGGAAACTTGAACGCGCCGATGAGGTTTTTGCCCGCAGCATGGTCCACCGCGACCTTGCCGCCGATGCTCGAATCTACCATCGAGAGCAGGGTGGTGGGAATTTGGACAAAAGGAACCCCGCGCAAATAGGTTGCGGCTGCCACGCCGACCGTATCGCCAATAACGCCTCCGCCGAGGGCGAGAATCGGCGAACGCCGCTCCAGATGCGCTCCGATGAATTGGTCATACAGGTCGCTAACTGTATCGAGACTTTTGTATTGTTCGCCGTCGGGAATTTCAATGAGCACCGGCGCAAAATTCTGTGCGCGCAAGGATGTGAGGACACGTTCGGCATAGAGCGCGCCGACGGTGGGATTGGTGACGACGGCACACCGCGAATCAAAGTTGTGGTCGCGGAGCAGTTCCCCAACGCGGTCGAGCAGTCCTTGTCCGATGAAAATTGAATAGCTGTCGCCGGGCGTTTCGACAAGGATCTCGCGCACATCGAGCCGCTTGACGATTTCGCGCGCAATATCGTCCGGCGTCCGCGCACCCGTATCTATGTGCATCGGAATCGCGCTGTACGCTTCTTGACGCGATGCCAGCAATTCCTGAATACGCGCGCGCTTGTCGCCTTGCAAAAGCGGTCGGTCGTTTGCGCCATTCAAGCGTTCCAGAATTTCGTCCACACTCGCATCCAGGCAAATCACATACCCATTAGCAAATGCCGCGCGGTTCTCCGGGTTGAGGAGTGCGCCGCCACCCGTGGCAATGACAAGATTCTCGCTTGCCGCCAGCTCTTGAACGAGCGCGCTCTCCATTTCGCGGAATGCCGGCTCTCCCCGAGTCGTAAATATTTCCGCGACTGTCATTCCCTGGCGCGCTTCGAGCCGTGAGTCCATGTCTATAAAATTGCGTTGAAGGAGCTGCGCGAGCGCCTTGCCGACAGAGGTCTTGCCCGTGCCCATAAAGCCCGTGAGGATGATGTTGCGGCGATCCATTATGCTTGTTCTGTATCGAGCATGGGTAGCGTGGGATTCCACGTCTCGAAATGCGCGCGCATTTCGCGCAGCGAGTCGCCGCCAAATTTTTCCATCATTGCATCGGCAAGCACGAGACAGACCATGGATTCAGTAATCACACAGGCGCGGGGGATGTGGACGAGGTCGGAACGCTGGTAAATCATCATGGCAGCGTCGCGCGTGGTCACGTCAATCGAACGAATGGGCGTGAGCGTGGTCGCAATGGGTTTGAAGGCTGCGCGAATGACGAGCGGCTCGCCGTTGGTCAAGCCGCCTTCCAGACCACCTGCGCGATTCGTGTCGCGCACGAGATTGCCGTCGCGAATGAAAATTTCGTCCTGCACCTCGGTGCCGAGCTTGCGCGCATTCTCGAACGCGTTGCCGATTTCGACGCCTTTGACGGAATGGATGGACATGATTGCCTGCGCAAGACGCCCGTCGAGTTTGCGGTCCCAGTGAACGTGTGTGCCGAGACCGACGGGCAGATTCAACGCGACAGTTTCGATGACGCCGCCGCCCGTTTCTTTGGCTTGCATCACGGCATAGATACGCTTACGAATGCGTTCGGCGCTCGGTTCATCATACACGCGCACATCGCTCGCTTCGGCGCGGGCAAAGCGTTCGAGATACGGCAAGTCCAGGGTGTCTGCGATTTCGCCGCTGATTTCGGTGACATATGCGCCGACGATGATGTTGAATTGCGCCAACAACTGCCGCGCGAGCGAACCAGCGGCGACGCGCATGGTCGTTTCGCGGGCACTGGCGCGCTCGCCCACCATCCGCAGGTCATGTAGGTCGTACTTGGTCGCTCCCGCGAGGTCGGCGTGACCGGGACGCGGGATGGTTTGCGGCGGCGTGACCTTGTCTTTCCAGTTTTTCCAGTCCAGATTCTCGACGAGCATTCCAACGGGACCGCCAATCGTGACGCCGTTGACAACGCCGCCCATAATTTGAATCGTATCGCGTTCAATCTTCATCCGCGCACCCGCGCCGTATCCCGTCTGGCGGCGGTGCAGGTCGGTATTGATGGAGTCAATCGAAATGGGCAGTCCCGCAGGCAAGCCCTCGACAATGCAAGAGAGCGCGGGACCGTGCGATTCCCCGGATGTCAAAAAGCGCAGCATATTTATCTTGTACCCCACTCCCACATTCCGTAGGATGTCTTTTTGTCGAGCGGATTGCCGGACTGGTTGAGAATGATTCCGATTTCGCCGCGATGGTAGGACTCGTGCGAAATGAGATAACCCAGAAAGGCGGTGACGTGCGGCTTGAAGCCTTTGACGCGCCCGCCCGCGGCGATGCTTTTGTCGAGCAGCGCGGCAATCGACTGGCTCGACTCGTGAAGTGATTTTTTGATCAGCGCCTTGTCGTCGGCGCTTTCTTTCGCGATCTTAGTCATGCCCTGCATCAATTCAGGCGCAGCGGCTTGAAGCCAGTCGAGCCGCACGTTGTGAATGTGCGCGAACTGTTCGCCCACACTGCGCCCTTTGGAAAGGGAGACGCCCGACAATGCCTCGGGCTTGATGGCGTCAAGCATATAGAGGTGAATGCGGTTGTGAATGTGCCATGTTTCGACGAGTGCATCGGTGCTCATTCGAGTTACCCCTTGTGTGCGGCATGAATGATTTCCCGGAGCGCGCCCCCGGCAGCGGCGCGCATGACGCGAACGGGCGCGCGTTGGTTGGTCCACAATTCAAATGCGCGTGCGCCTTGATAGATCAGCATGTCCAACCCGCCGAGAATGCGCGCTCCCTGTGCCTGCGCTTGACGCAAAAATTGGGTTGCGGGCGGATTATACACAAGGTCAATGACCACCGCGTGACGCGCGAGCGGAACGTGCGCGGGGAGAGGCGAGGCATCGGAATGAGGTGACATGCCCACCGATGTGGCGTTGACAATGAGCTGCGATTGGCTCACGGCGTCCCAGTCGTTGATTGCCATGCCGAGGTGCGGAAATTTTGCGACGAGCCGGTCGGCGAGGTCTATACTGCGCGCAAGCGTGCGGTTGAGAAGGATAATTTCGTGTGCGCCCGCGTCCGCGACGGCATAAGCGACAGCCGCGGCGGCCCCGCCTGCGCCCAAAATGGCGACGCGCTGACCGCGCGGCGAAAGATGGCGTACGCGCAGCGGCTGCATGAACCCGTACGCATCTGTATTTTCGCCGACCAATTTCACCGTGCCATCCTTTTGCTTGAGCTTGACGATGGTATTGACCGCGCCAATATTGCGCGCCAGGTCGGACACCTCGTCCAGATGGGGCAGAATGGTCTGCTTGTGCGGCACCGTCACGTTCGCGCCAAGACAGTGGGACGCGCGCAAGGCAAGGAGCATGTCGGACATTTTTTCGGGGGGCATCGGATTTTTGGTATAGCGCACTCCCCGAATTCTGCACTCATGCAGCGCGGCGTTCTGCATGGATGGGGAGATCGAGTGTCCGAGCGGAAACCCGAAAAGGTAAATGTACTTCATTCCGACGCGGCTGCGAGCAGGGGAGCAAAATTGGGAAACGAGTCTGCCACCGAGTCCCAGCCCTCGATGATGGTTTCGCCCTCGGCGGCGAGCGCGGCGACGGCGAGCGACATTGCGAGACGGTGGTCTTTATGCGCCATCACGCGTGCGCCGTGAAGGCGGGTGGGTCCGTGAACCGTAAAGCCGTCCTCGTGTTCCTCGATATTGGCTCCCATCTTGCGTAATTCTCCCGCAACGGTGGCGACACGGTCGCTTTCTTTGACGCGCAGTTCGCGGGCATCGGTGACGCGCGTCATACCGTCGGCTTGGGTGGCGGCAACAGCGAGGATGGGAAACTCGTCAATCATGCGCGGAATTTCTGCGCCGCAAATGTTTGTCCCGCCAAGTTCCGTCGCGCTGACGACCAAATCGCCAATCGGTTCGCCGTTTTCCTCGCGCAGGTTTTCGATCTGAACGGATGCGCCCATACGCGTCAGTGCGTCCAGCAAACCCGTCCGTCCCGGATTCAAGCCCACATTCGGCAGTTCCACGCGGGAATTTTGGACAAGCAGCGCGGCAACGATAAAAAATGCGGCGGACGACATATCCGCCGGAATTGCGAGCTCGGTCGCTTGCGGCTTGAGCTGCGCGGGGGGGGTGAGACGAATGGTGTGCTCGGACACAGAAACAACGTCAACCCCCATCGCGCGCAGCATGCGTTCGGTGTGGTCGCGCGAGGAAGCGGGTTCGCTGACGGTGGTTGGCGAATCGGCAAACAATCCGGCAATCAAGATCGCAGATTTGACCTGCGCGCTGGCAACGGGAAGGGCATATTCGATGCCGTGCAGTGTGCCGCCGCGCAGAACGAGCGGGAGAAAACGGTCGTTGTCGCGCGCGAGGATCGCTGCGCCCATCTGCTTGAGCGGCTCTACGATGCGCCCCATCGGACGCTTTTTTAGGGCGGATGTGCCGTCCAGCACCGAAAGAAAATCCTGTCCCGCGCAAAGCCCGGCAAGCAAACGGGTTGTCGTGCCGCTGCCGAGACAATACAGAACGTCGTGCGGCTCTTGAAGGGAATGCAGCCCGTGACCGCGCACGACGAGTGTGCCGGGTTCTGTCTCTTGAATGTCTGCTCCCATCGCGCGCATACAGTTGAGTGTGGCGCGGGTCGTTTCGCTGTCGAGATAATTGTGGATGCGCGATTCGCCGTTGACGAGCGGCGTAAGCATGAGCGCACGATGGGTGATGGACTTGTCGGCGGGAATTGTAATGCGTCCCGAAAGCGGGCGCGCGGCGCGCGTGAAGGAGAGTTGAGACATAGTGAATATAGATTATCCCTGCTTCCAGCTTTTGCGGATGTTTGCGGACTGCTCCAGCAGCGCGCGCAGGGCGTCTTCGTCGCCGTTATAGATGGCGTCCGCCAGATCGCCGAAACGACGCGAAAAACTGCGCATGAGGTCGGCGACGTTCTCACTGTTGGTCAGGAGAATGTCCAGCATCATTTGAACATCGCTCGCGGCGAGGCGCGACGTGTCGCGAAAGCCGGTGGATGCAATCTTCCAAACGGTTGCATCGTCCTCGGCAAAATCGCCGACCGTGCCAGCCAGGTTGGACGAGACAACGTACGGCAGGTGAGAAACGGCGGCGACGATCTCATCATGGCGCGCCGCGTCGAGTTCGATCACGCGTGAGCCAATAAATTGGGCGAGCGCGCGAGATGTTTCCATGGCATTCTCGTTGGTGCGCGCAGTAGGCGTGAGGACAAAGGTCTTGTCGCGATAAAGTCCCGCATCTGCTGCATCGAATCCCGCCACTTCTTTGCCGCACATCGGATGCCCGCCCACGGCATAGAGCCGTTCCGGCAGGTGGTTCATTGCCTTGACAATCCGGCTCTTTGTAGAACCCATATCGAGCAGAATCGCGCCGTCGGATGCAATTTCGGACAAGCCCGCAATGTGCTTGAGAATCGTGCGCACGGGAGCGGCAAGGACGATCAGCCCGGCAGCGCGCGCGGCGGCAAGTTGGTCGCTTGCTGAATCAATCGCACCACGCTGCAACGCCGTGTCGAGGGTCGCTCGTGTGCGGGTAATGCCCATGATATTTTGCGCCGGATTTTTTTCCTTGAGTGCCAGGGCGAGCGAGCCGCCCATGAGACCAAGTCCGACAATGGCGATGGTGGGAAAGGGTGACGAGGTGGACATTGGGCAAGTATACAGGGTGCAAGTGGCGAATGGCAAATGGCGGATAGCGAATCGCAAATCAATGTCGCAAGTCGCAAGTCGAAAATCGAAAATGCTCGTCAGCTATTCGTTTGGGTGCAGACGTTTGTTAAGGTGCGAAAAACGAAAAGGCGCTACATGTCGCGTCCAACTGCGTTGGCGATGATGCGGACTTGGCGCATCATTTCGACAAACTTTTCGGGTTTGAGCGATTGACCGCCGTCGCTCATGGCTTTGGCGGGGTTGGGATGCACTTCGACAATCAAACCGTCCGCTCCGGCGGCAACCGCGCCGCGCGCAACCGGAGTCACGAGGTCCCATTTGCCGGTGCCGTGGCTCGGGTCGGCGATAACGGGCAGGTGAGTGAGCTGCTTGAGCACGGGGATGGCGTTAATATCAAATGTGTTGCGTGTCGCCGTTTCAAAGGTGCGAATGCCGCGCTCGCAGAGCATGACGCGGTGGTTGCCGTGCGACAAAATGTATTCCGCCGCCATGAGCAATTCTTCGATGGTGGAGCTCAGCCCGCGTTTGAGCAAGACGGGGGATTGGGTCTCGCCAACTGCATTCAGCAGAGCATAGTTTTGCATGTTGCGCGCGCCGATTTGCAAAACATCGGCATATTCGGCGACGAGGGGAACATCTACGGGAGACATGACTTCGGTGACGGTGGGAAGTCCGTATTTTTCTTTGGCTTCGAGCAAGAGTTCCAGTCCCTTGATGCCGAGACCTTGAAATGCATACGGGGAAGTGCGGGGTTTGTAGGCACCGGCGCGCAAGAGTTTCGCACCGCCTTCTTTGACGGCATGGACGGATTCCATCAATTGATCGCGCGATTCGATGGAACAGGGTCCGGCAATGACGGCGACGGTTTTGCCGCCGACGCTGGTTCCGTTGATGCGAACGATGCTGTCTTCGGGGTGAAAATCGCGGCTGGCGAGTTTGAACGGGTGCAGTATGCGCATGCAGCGTTCGACGCCGTCGAGCATCGAGAAATTTTCGGGGTCGAGCGCGCGTTCGTCTCCGATTACGCCGATGATCGTGCGTTCCTCTCCGGGGGAGAGATGGGCTTTGAACCCCATTTCTTGAATGTGGGAGACGACGCGCTCAATGTCCTCCGCCGACGCTTGATGCTTCATAACAATGACCATTGCAGAAACCTCCTTGAAGGTTAACTCCGACTCATCGGCGACGATGAGTTGTGGCATGTGTTTGGGAATAGTGCGTTCCGCGAGCATGTTGACCTCCGTGGCGGACAAGGATGTGTCTTGTCCGGCGTGGGGCAAATTAGCAATTTGCCCTACAGGCACGGCGTCGGCGGCGTGCCGTTTGGAGAGGTCAGGAAGCAGGCACGTTTGCAGCGACGGTTGCTGCCAACAAAAAGAGCGTGGGGTCGAAACCCCACGCTCCTCGGTTGGTGTGCCTGTGTTTGATTTTACGTTCCGCTCGGCACGCGTGGCTGTTCGACCTTTGTATTCGCAAAGGTAAAATAAAACCACGTAAAATAAAAGCCCGAGCGCAGTTGCATAATGTTGGGGGCGAGTATATGGAAATTTGGCGGGATGTCAAGTGGGGGGAGAGGAGGGAGCGGAAGAGAGACTGGAGAGTCAGCATTGAGCATTGAGGGTTGAGTGAAAAACGATGAGGAAAAGAGAAGGGGACCGGGGACTGGTCACCGGCTATTGGATGTGGAAATAGTGGGATAATTGAGACTATGGGAACATTGAATACCGGGGCGGCGCGCACCCTGGGGCGCGAGGTTGGGGCACGGTTGGAGCGGGGCGATGCGCGGGGGGCGTTTCGACTGGTCGAGCCGCTGCTCACGGAGCGCATTCCCTTTGCTATGTTGGATCGGGTGGCGCGTGAATTTGGGCAGGCGTCGTTGGAAGCGCAGGATGGATTGTTGGAGCAGCTCGCGCGGAACGGAGCAATTGGAAGCTGGCCCCTGATTGGCACAGCGCTCGTGCAGCAGTTGGACGCGAACCTTGCCGGAGCGCTGGAACGTGACCGTGTACTCGTTATGATTGGCGATGTTTGGTACGCGGCGGACGCGGTGGGAGAACGAACCGCAGGAACCGCGCTCGTCAACCGTTTTGAGGCGACGCTGGAACGGTTTGAAACGTGGCGAGCGGACGAAAACCGATGGGTTCGGCGCAGTATCGGGGTCGGTGTGCATGTCTGGGCAAAACGAAAAAAAGGAGCCGAGCCGGAAAAGGCGGGGCAAATTCTGGAGCTGTTACAGCCATTGTGGGGCGAGCAAGAGATGGATGCGGTCAAAGGCATTGGATGGGGACTCAAAACTCTGGGACGGTACTATCCAACGTTGATGAGGGAATGGTTGGACAAGCGAGGCACGCAGCCGCATCGCGCGCTGATGATGAACAAGGCGCGGACGTATTTGTGAGATGTAGAGGCGATTTGGGAGCAGTAAGGGCGATTTCGTTTGCGAGCAAACAATGAACCTCCCCTACGCGCATTAACATGGAACTGGAATATCAAGAATACCGCGCGAAAAAAATCGTCAATGTGCACAAGCATGTGGACGGTCCGTGGTTTTGGAACAAGTACAGCGCGCACCCGTACATTGGCTGCCGGAGCGGGTGCGAGTTTTGTTATTTGCGCGGCGGACGGTATTTGGGGAAACGCGACCCCGCGACATTTGACACATTGATTCAAGTCAAGACGAATGCGGCAGAACTTTTGCGCCACGAGTTGAACAAGCTGCCGCGCGAAATTTTGACGTGCGGCGATTGGCAGCAGCCCGCCGAAGAGAAATATCGTTTGTCGCGCGAAATGCTCAAGGTCGTGCTGGATGAGGGATTTCCCCTCTTTATTGTCGAACGTTCGCCGCTGCTGGCGCGGGATTTGGATTTGCTGCAAGAGATCAACAAAAAGACGTGGGTGGGAGTGGTCTTGAGTTATAGCAATGTGGATGATACACTCAAGCACGTTTTCGAACCACACAGTCCCGGCATTCGGCGACGCCTGGAGACCATGCGCCAATTGGCAGATGCAGGAATTTTAGTGGGTGCGTCGCTCATGCCGATCATTCCTTTTGCAGGCGATGATGAAAGACGGTTGACGGATGCCATTCGCGCGACGCGCGATCACGGCGGGAGTTTTGTGCTGGGTGGTGGTTTGAGCATGGAAGGGGTTCAAGCCGAACGAACACTGGCGGCAGCAGAAGCGTATGACCCTGAACTCGCGAGCAAGTGGCGGAAATTTTATCGTTGGGACGAAAACCACAAACCGATGTATTCCGCGCCTGCGGTGTATCATGCGCGGCTTGGACGGCGCGTGCGCGAAATCTGTGAGCGAGAAGGGGTCGCGTGGCGGATGCGGCGTTATGTGGCGGAAGGACCGCTGGCATTGAACAAACGTCTCGCGGAACAGTTGTATTTGAAAACCTACGATTTGGAATTGCAAGAAGCGAACTCGTACCGCATTTGGGCATATCGCAAAGCGGCATGGGCGCTGGACGATTTGAGTGAAAATGCTGCCGAGATTCTTGAAACGCGCGGCGAGGCTCGTTTGCGCGCTGCGTTAGGGGTAGGGGCGAGTTTGGCAACGGAAATCGCCCACCTTGCCAAAACGGAATCCGAATGACCCGCGTTTTTTTTGCCACCGACCTGCACGGCTCGGAGCGCGCATTCCGCAAGTTTGTGAACGCGGCAAAATTTTACGATGTAAATGTGCTGGTGCTCGGCGGGGATGTGGTCGGCAAGCGGATTGTCCCGATTTTACGGCTCAAGAATAGTCGCTATCAGGCGACCTATGGCGACCAAACGCATGTCGTCGAGACGGAAGCAGAACTGTCGAAAATGCAAGAAAACCTGGGCATTATGGGCGCGTATTTTTGTGTGTTGGACGAGGACGAGTACGCGCAGCTCGCCTACGACCAATCTGCCATCCGCGAGCTGTTTCATGCGCTGGCGCGTGATCGTCTGCGTCGCTGGATCGAGTTTGCAGAGGAACGATTGCGTGGGACGGGGGTCCAATGCTTGATGATGGGCGGGAATGACGATGCACCCGAGATTTTGTCGGCTCTGTACGAAACGAAATCGGATGTGATGATTCCGTGTGAAGAACGTGTAGTGATGCTGGACGCGCAGCACTCGATGATTTCTCTCGGTTATTCGACGCCAACGCCGTGGCATACGCCGCGCGAGATTTCGGAAGCGCAGATGCAAGAGAAAATTGGGGCGATGATGGCGCAGGTGACGGACCCATCGCGCTGTGTGTTTAATTTGCATGACCCGCCGTTCAATTCGTCGTTGGATGTATGCGCTCGCGTCGAGGGAACGCCGCCGCGGTTGGTTTTAAAGGGCGGGGAACCGGTGATGCACAATGCGGGCAGCACGGCTGTGCGCGATGCTATTGTTTCGTATCAGCCGATCGTGAGCTTGCATGGGCATATTCACGAGTCGCCCGGAACTATCCGCATAGGGCGCACGCTATGTGTAAATCCGGGCAGCGAGTATGCCGAAGGAATCTTGCGCGGGCTGATTGCCAACATCGAAAATGGAAAACTAAAGGGGCATCAGTTGACGGCGGGATGAAGGCAGAGATGAGTGCAGAGGACTGAGGACTGAGTAGAAGCGTTGAGCGTTAAGCATGGAGTGTTTAAGACAGAGTGAAGCCGCAAATGTTAAACGGGGACGAACGTGAGACTTGGAGCTGTAACTTGCAACTTGAGGAACAATGACGGATTCAATGCTGCCGATTACGAATAATGTGCCGAGCCATGCGCGGGTGGTAGTAATTGGCGGTGGGATTGCGGGGACGAGTATTGCATATCACTTGACGCAGTTGGGCGTGCGGGATGTGGTGCTTCTGGACAAGGGCGAATTGACCAGCGGCTCGACCTGGCATGCGGCGGGAATGG